>Ga0136617_10002263_pt1 | contig 17175 bp, 13 predicted proteins | sample AntDrymUQ3222106_2_FD_129672 | JGI IMG/M metagenome (GOLD analysis project Ga0136617, IMG submission 129672) | Polar desert sand microbial communities from Dry Valleys, Antarctica - metaG UQ322 (21.06) | ecosystem: Environmental > Terrestrial > Soil > Desert | place: Antarctica: Dry Valley...
AAGCCGCTTCCATTCCAGCTCCTCCAGGTCCGCTTGATCGAGCGGCTGGATGAGCGCGTAGGGTTTGCCATGATGGGTGACGACGATGGGCTCGTTCTTCTTCCTGGCTCGGGCCAGGTATTCCGATAGGCCGTTCTTGATCTCGGCGACGCTGGCGAAGCGCATCAGGGCCTCCTCGATAGTAGCCAGAAGTATAGCCAGATCACTTTCTACTTCCACCGCGCCTCATCCGCCTTGCGCCGGCACAGATCGGCCTGGCGACGCTGGCCCGCGGCCTCGAACGCGCGGGCGAGGCTCAGCCATCCTTCGGGCCTTCGCGGACGCATCGCCACCGCCTTTTGCAGCACCACGAGCCCCTCCCCGCGCCGATCCTCGCGGATCAGCGCCTGACCCGCGACGGCCAGCGCCCAGGGGTGGCCGGGCACCCGCGCCAGGGCGCGCTCCGCGCTCTCCCGCGCTTTCTTCGGCTGGTCCAGGCGGAGGTACAGCTCGCCGAGCTCGACCCAGGGCTCGACCTGAGGGCCGGCGCCGGCGCGCTCGAGGTACGGCACGGCTTCGCCGGGCCGGCCCTGTGCCCCAAGCAGGCGTCCCTTCGCGGCCAGGGCTTCTTCGTCGTTCGGCGTGCGTCCGAGAACGGCATCGATGATGGCGCCCGCCTCGTCGCCCTTTCCGCGCGCGGTCAAGGTCTCGGCCAGCCCGATGCGCGTGCGGTCGTCGTCGGTCGTCGTCTGCTCCACGGCAATCCGGAGCTGTCTTTCGGATTCGTCCAGACGGTCCATCTCACGCAGAAGGCGGCCGAAGGGTAATCGCGTCCCCCGGCGGTCGGGGTCGAGCTCCAGGCCCCGGGCAAAGGCCCGGGCCGCCGTGCCGAAGCGGCCGTCGCGGTAGGCCAGGTGTGCGAGCGCGAAGTGAGCGAACGGATTGCCCGGATCCACCGCGACGACTGCTTCCATGTCTGCCAGCGCCGGCGGCACGGCGGGCCCGAAGGCCGCCATCGCCCGCCACACGCGCTCGTAGATGCGAACGTTGGCGCGGGGATCGGGCAGCCCGGGCTCATCGATGGAGCCAGATCCTCCGCTCCCCCCTGCGTACCCCAGGCTCTGCAGCCTCTCTTCCTGCTCCGGCGAGAGGGCGGTCCCTCGGGCCGTATCGCCGCCGGGCGCCATCGCGCGCACCGCCGCCTGCAGCGCCGCCTGCATCCGTTCCACCCGTCGCGGCTCCTGGGGAGCGAGATTCCGCAGCTCGCCGGGATCGGTGCCGAGGTCGAACAACTCGACGTCGGCGCCTTGCACCAGCTTCCAGTCCTCGCTCACCCAGCTCCGCAGGCTCGACCAACGGCACGTGAGGCGGCCAAAGAGGCTCTCCGCGTACAACGGCTGGGCGGGGAGCCGTTGTCCCTGCAGGGCACGCCGGAGGTCGCGTCCGGGAAGGCGGGGCGCGGACTCGACGCCGAGCAGACCGAGCAGCGTGGGCATCACGTCCACGAGTCCGACGCGCGGCGCGATTGTGACTCCCGCCGGCACTCCCGGGCCGGCGAGGAAGAAGGGGATGCGCAGGGTGGATTGGTAGATGAGGATGGCGTGGGTGACCTCGCCGTGCTCGCCCAGTCCCTCGCCGTGGTCGGCCACCACGGCAATGACGGTGTCCTGCTCTCGCCCCGCGGACTGGACGGCCTCCAGGACGCGGCCGAGCTGCGCGTCGGCAAAGGCCACCTCGCCGTCGTAGAGGCGGCCGGCGAACCTGGACCCGTAAGCGGGTGGCGGCGTGTAGGGGTGGTGCGGGTCGTAGAGGTGAACCCAGGCAAAGAACGGCCCGCTGCCCGCGGTCTTCAGCCATTCGATCGCGCGGTCCGCGACCTCGTTGCCCGGACGCTCGGCGCCCTGGCTGCCGGCGGGGGCGGGGTGGAAGTCCTCGTTGTAGTGGTCGAACCCCTGCCCGAAGCCGTAGGCCGCCGCCACCGGGAACGCGGCCACGAATGCCGCCGTGCGATAGCCGCGCCCCCGGAGGATGCTGGCCAGGGTTGGATGGCGGGCGTCCAGGGTGAAGGCCACGTTGTCGCGCACGCCGTGGAGGGGAGGATATTGCCCGGTGAAGAGGGTGGCGTGGGCCGGTCCCGTGATGGGCACCGCGCTCAGCGCGTTCTCGAAGCGGACGCCTCGCCGGGCCAGCGCGTCCATCACCGGCGTCTCCGCCCCCGCGTACCCGTAGGCGCCGACGCGGTCCGCGCGCAGGGTGTCGATGGTCACGACGACGAGGTTGGGCCGCACCGGGCGCGACGCGCGCAGCGCGACAAAGGCGACGCCCCCGATTCCTGCCGCCGCGAGGACCAGCAGCGCCGCCCGTCCGAAGCGGGGCCGGGAAGCGGCGGCGCCAGGCCGGTCGGTCTTCCCGCGATCGCGCCGTTTTGCCATCAGCCGCGGCCCGCGAAGCGGCGATCGCCGGGAAAGCGTGCGCGCGCCCGGCCCGCCCACTCGCGAGCGGCCGCGCGGTCGCCGAGTGCGGCCAGGGCACGAACCACGGTCCAATACTCGTCGGCGCCTGCCCGGGGGTGGGCGGTGACGACGCCTTCCATCGCCCCGCGCGCGTCCGCATCGCGGCCCTGGGACCGATAGAGCATGGCGAGGCCGGTGCGCCCTTCGCGGGAGTGGGGAATGGCCTCGATCTCGGCCAGGAACTCCTTTTCCGCCTCCGCCTCCCGGCCGAGGCGCGCCAGGCAGTCGGCGAGCCCGGCGTGGAGGTTCCTCACCACCACGCCGCGGCGAAGGCGCTGGGCCTCGATGGCCTGCCGATAGGCGGGAACGGCCTCCCCGAACCGGCCCTGGCGCCGCGCCACCTCGCCCAGCACGAACGCGCTCAGGACGCGCGAGCGGTCGGCGTCGAGACTTTTCCGCGCGTACTCGCCGGCTTCTTTCAGCCGATCCCGTTGCAGCATCAATTGCGCCAGGGTCTCGAAGGCCTCGCCCGGCTGCGCCGCCGACGCCAGCTCGGCGTGGCGAAGGGCACGCTCCTGCCTGCCCTCGACGGCGGAAATGCGCGCGAGGGCCAGGTGCGCGCCGGAATGGGTGGGATCGATCTTCACCACCTCGTCCAGGGCCGCGATGGCCTCCGGTTGCCGTCCCATGCGGAACAGCGCGAGACCGAGCATGTGCCAGGCGTCCACCATCCCCGGGGCATCGGCGAGGACCTTCCGCAATTCCACTACCGCTTCCTCGTCCTGCCCGCGGCCGTGCATCGCGCCCGCGCGTCGGTACGCCTCGTAGACCGCGACCTTGTCCTTGGGATCCGGAAGCGGGCCCGACGCAGGTCGCGCGCCGCCTCCGAGGTAGCCCAGGGCCCGGAGGTTCTCCGCGACCTCGGCGGGCACGGCGGCGGGGGTGGCGGCGTCGACAGGCCCGACGGTGCTCCCGATCCATGCCGCCATCGCGCGGACGGCGTCGCTTCGCCCGGGCGCCAGGTTCGTCCGCTCCCCGGGATCGCCCTTCGCGTCATAAAGCTCCGGGCGAGGGGCGTGGATGTACCGGTAGCGCTCGTCGGTCACCGAAAAAAGCTCGCTCCAGCCGAAGTGGTAGCGCGGGAAAAACGTCTCGGCGTAGACAGCCCGCGGGTCCGCGGCCCCTTTGGAGAGCGCCGGACGTTGCGAGCGACCGTCCATGCCGTCGGCGGGGAGCCGCGCGAGGTCGAGAAGCGTGGCCGGGACATCGACTTGACCGATCGCGCCCGCGACACGCGAGCCCCCGCGAACCCCGCCGGGCAGACGCAGGATCAACGGGACGTGGACGGCCTCGCGATACAGGAAAAAGCCGTGCTCCTGCTCACCGTGGTCGCCCAATCCCTCGCCGTGGTCCGAGGTGACGGCCAGGAGGACGCCATCGTATCGGCCGCGCTCGCGGAGCCGCGCCACGAGGCGGCCGATCAGCGCATCCGCGTAGGCGACCTCGCCGTCGTAGGGATCGGCGAGGCCCTGATGCGCGGGCGGCGGCGTGTACGGGGCATGAGGCTCGTAGAGGTGGAGGAACGCGAAGAAGCGCTTGGAGGCCGGTCGGGCTTCGATCCAGCGGAGCAGCGAGTCCACCGACTCCGCGCCGTCGCGCTGCTGCGCGGACAGCGCTTCGACGGAAGCGTCCACCGGGAAGGCGTCGTCGTAGGCGTCGAATCCCTGCGAGATCCCGGTGGCGGCGCGGAGCACGTAGGAGGACACCGCGGCGCCGGTGTCGAAGCCGGCAGCGCGGAAGCGCGCGGCGAGGGTCCGCTGGCCGGTCGCGAGCGAGAATCCCTGGTTGTCCCGCACGCCGTGACGTGGGGGCAGGAGCCCCGTGAACAGCGAGGCGTGGGCGGGCAGGGTCAGCGGACAATGGCTCAACACCTGGTCGAAGACGATGGCCTCGCGGGCGAGGGCGTCGAGGTGCGGCGTTGCGCCCTTCGCGTAGCCGTAGGCCGGCAGGCGGTCGGCCCGCAGCGTGTCGATGGAGACGAGCACCACGGAGGCGTCGGGATAGGGGCCGACGGGGGCCGCGCGGCACCCGGCGGTAAGAACGCACGCGAGCAGCAGGCTGCTCCGGCTCACCGTCCGCCACCGCCGCGGCTGGGTTCGTCGAGCCAGGCCCGCACCCGCGCCATGTCCGCCCGCTCCAGCGCCGCCGGCGCAGCGCGGAGATAGGACTCGAAGTACGGCCGAGCCTCTGCGTGCCTGCCCTGCCGCCGCAGCATCGAGCCCAGATTGAAGAGGGTCTGGTAGTCCGCCGGGTCCAGGCTCGCCGCCCGCTTCCAGCGCTCGATGGCCTCGTCCAGCCGCCCCTGCCGCGCGGCGATGACGCCGAGGCTGTTGTGGGCGCGGGCCAGACCGGGGTCGATCTTCAGCGCGGATTCGAAGGACTCGCGGGCCTGCTCCGTCGCGCCGGCCCGGAGATGAACGGTGCCGATGTTGACGAGCACCATCGCGTTCGAGGGGTCGGTCTCGCGGGCGCGGGCGAAGGTGGCCAGCGCCTCCTGGCCGCGGCCCAGCGCGGAGAGGGCCATGCCGCGTGCGGTGAGCAGGTCCAGATCCGGCATGGGCGCGTCGATGAAAGGCTCGAGCAGCGAGACGGCCTCGCGCGGCCGGCCCGCCTCCGTCAGGTAGATGGCGAGGAGCGCGACGCTCTCTTGGTCCAGGGGTCGGAGGGCCACCGCTTTGCGCGCCGATTCCACCGCGCCCGCGAGATCGCCCCCAGCCCGCAGGAGGAAGGCCTCGTGCAGGTACGCGAGAGGCATGTCCGGCCGCCGGCGGAGGTTCTCGCGGTTCAGGGCCAGCGCACTCTGGAGGTCGCCGGCGTGGTAGAGGCGCAGCACCTCGCCGGCGCGGGCGTCGACGTCGATCAACCGCTTCGGGTCGTCGTCGTCCGTGTAGCGCTCCTTCGACGGCGCCGGGTCACTTCCCGCCGCGTATCCCAGCGCGCGGAGGCGCTCGATGGTGGAGGCATCCTCGGGGCTCCGCTGCACGCCGCGCTCCCCGCTCCGGATCCGCGCGAGCAACCCGCGCATCCGGTCGAGGTCGGAAGCCCGGGACGCGGCGAGGTTCCGCGTCTCACCCGGGTCCGCCCCCATGTCGTACAGCTCGGGCAGCGGAAGGTCGATGTACTTGAGCTCGCCGTCGATCACGCCGCGCAGCGGCGCCCAACCCTGGTTGAGGGACGAGGAGAGGGCTTCGAAGTAGGAAGGCGCGGAGGGGACGGCGCCACCCGCGATCAGGGGGAGCAGGGTGCGGCCGGAGATCTCCGGGGGCGGCGGGAGGCCGAGCAGGTCGAGCACGGTGGGCGCGACATCCACGTGGCGCACGGGCGCGCGCACGACCTTGGACCCGAGCACGCGCGGAGCGTAGAGGATCAGCGGCACGCGCAGGGTGGCCTCGTAGGCGAAGATCGCGTGGGTCTGCTCGCCGTGTTCGCCCAGCCCCTCTCCGTGATCGGCGGTCATCACGACCAGCGTACGACCGCTGTCCCCGGCCTCGAGGATCGGCCTCAGGAGCGCCTCCAGCGCCGCGTCCGCGGCCGCCACCTCGCCCGCGTACGGCGCGCCGGGAAAGCGGCCCGCGAACGGCTCCCGCGGCGCGTACGGGAAGTGCGGCTCGTTCAGGTGCACGAAGCAGAACACGTTCGAATCGCCCTGGGCGGCGATCCAGCGCGCGGCGGCCTCTACCGTCTCCGTTCCCGGTCTCTCCGGGACCAGGAAGGCGGTGCGCGTCTCCGCCCCGCCCAGCCGGTCGTCGTAGACGTCGAAGCCCGCGTCCAGTCCGAAGCGCGAGTCGAGGACGAAGGAGCTCACGAAAGCGGCGGTGCGGTACCCGCGGGCGGCGAGGAGGGTGGCGAGGGTCGGCACGTCGGGCGGGAAACGGAACCCGCTGTTGTCCCGCACGCCGTGCGCGACGGGATATCGACCGGAGAGGAGGTTCGCATGGGACGGCAGCGTGACCACGTTGTGGGCGTGCGCCCGCTCGAAGCGCACCCCCCCCTGCGCGAGGCGGTCGATCCACGGCGTCCCCGCCCCCGCGCGCCCGTAGGCGCCGAGGGCGTCCGCGCGAAGGGTGTCGATGCTGATCAGGAGCACGTTCAGGCCCGGAGCGCGGCGCACGGCCGCGCGGGCCGGCCCCAGGCGCCCGGCGCCCCAGGCCGCGGCCCACACCGCGGCCGCGATCGCGGCGGCGGCCGCTCCGACCAGAAGCCATCGCCTCGGGTTCCGGCCCCCGCCCGTGCCGGCCGTCCGGTCCTCTCGGGCGCGATATCGTCTTCCCACGGAAGGGGAGATTGTAGCGTCCGGGGCGATACAATTCGTCGAGGGGGAAGGGATGACTCTGACGGCGAAGCGAATGGCGTCGATCGCGACGGGCGTCCTGGCTGCCGTCTCGCTGCTCGTCGTCGGTGCAGCGCAGGCGCAGGACTGGAAAGGCAATGGGCGCCTCGAGGGCAAGGTGCTCGCCGCCGACGGGACGCCCATCGCGGGCGCCACCGTGAAGCTCGACAACCCCGACCGGGGCGGCGGCCCGAAGGTCAAGACGGACAAGAAGGGCAAGTGGGCCTTTCTGGGGCTGGTGGCGGGAAGCTGGAACGTCGACGTGGAGGCCGCCGGCTATGCGACGCAGAAGGCCACCATCACTCTCCCGAGCGAGAGCGCGCGGATGAACCCCATTGAGACCCGGCTCGAGAAAGCGGGGCCGCCGCCGGTTCCGTCCGAGGTCCTGAAGTCGGTCGCCAAGGCCGACGAGGCGTACAAGGCCGGCCGCTTCGCCGAGGCGCAGATGGAGTACGAGAAGCTTCTTGCCTTGCGTCCCGACCTGTCGACCACCATCCATCAGCAGATGGGCTTCTCGCTCATCCAGCAGAAGAAGTACGCCGAGGCCCTCGAACACCTGCAGAAGGTCCTCGACGCCGATCCGGCGAGCACGCAGGTCCGCGCCATCATGGCCCAGGCGGCGCTGGAGGGCGGCCTGATCGACCGCGGCCTGGCCCTGCTCGCGGGTGTGGACGACGCGTCGGTCAAGGACCCCGACGTCTTCTTCAACATCGGTGTCAACCTCCTGAACGCCAACCGGCCCGACGATGCCATCCTCTACTTCGGCAAGGCAGTCGCTCTCGACCCGGCGTACGCGGACGGTTACTTCCGGCGGGGACTGGCCTACCTTCAGCGGGGAAAGAACGCCGAGGCCAGGGCTGATCTCGCAAAGGTCGTCGAGCTGCAGCCTACGGGAGCACAGGCGGATCTGGCCCGGAAGGCGCTCGCCCAGATCCCGTAGCTCTGTGCGCGTGAGACCGGCGTGGGCGTCGATCGTTCTGTCCGGGGCGGCGATGGCGAGCGCCTCGCAGGTCACGATCACTGCGCCCGGCGTCCCGCCGGGTGCGTCCTACGGCGGGCGTGGAACGCCGATGGCGGCCGAGCTGTCGGAGGTCGCGCTCGGGGGCTACCTGCGGCGCGCCGTGCGGACGCGTGGACGTCTCACGCCCCTCGAGCCCGGGGGCCGGTACTTCGAGCTGTCCGAGGGCGGAAAGGTCGTCCTCATGCCGGTCGGCGAGCTGGGCGATATCGGGTCCCTGAACGGGCGGCGCGTCGAGGTCGTCGGCTTCGTGCGTCCGCTCGTCGAGACCCAGGGGACCTGCGTGGTCGAAGACTCTCGCGCGCGTAGCGGCCGGCGGCGCGTCCCCCAGAGTTACTGTGACGACCCCGATCTGCCGCCCACCCCCGACCTCGGCGTCGGCGTCGAGCGTGCCCACTGGCCGCGCACGTCGATCACCGTGTGGTCCCTGTCCGACATCACGCCTTTCGAGCGCGGCCGGGGAGGGCTCGAGCATTCGCCCCTCGTGGACCTGCTCGCCGAGCGCGCGCCTTCCGACAAGCGGGTCCGCGTGGTCGGGCGGTTCTGTGGAGCGAACCTCTGCGGAGGGCTCGGCCGGCGGCCCCACCCGTCGGCCTGGGTCCTGCAGGACGAGGACGAGTCGGTGTGGGTGATCGGCAAGGAACCGAAGGGGAAGGGGTGGCGGCTCGATCCCGCCTACGATGGCGACACCTCCCGCCGGTTGGAGGTCACGGGCCGTCTGCGGCGCTGCGGGCAGGCGTGGTGCCTGCGCGCGGAGACCGTCGCGCTCCTGCCGCGGACCGGTGCCTCGCCTCTCCCCTGAGAGCTCGGGGAGGTCAGGTGATGTCGGTCCTCTCGCGCGTCTCCACGAGCCTCACCTGCTCGGCATCGGCCACGAGCCCCGGTTCCATGCGCGGCGCCAGCAGCGCGGTCCGTGCCCGCGGCAGCAAGGTGAGGGCGACGAGGTAGACCAGGACCACGAAAAAGGCGACGTAGCCCGTCACGGGCGCGAAAGGCGCGTGTTGCAGCGTTCCCAGCGCGACGCCTTCCAGCAGAGTGGTCAGCACCCGCCGCATCACGCCCCCCTCGGGGTCGTACAGCGACGCCAGCGCGACATACTTCAGGAGGAACGCGGAACCGAAGATCACGAACAGGCTGTGGAGCAGCCGCATGCGGTCGGGCGCCGCGGCCAGCGTATTCCACAGGAGGATGGTCATGAACGTGTAGTAGAGCAGATGCAGGAGACCCGACTCCGGCGCCAGGCACTGGATCACCTGCGCCGAGCCGACGAAAAGTGCGGCGAGCACCGCGGCCCCGGTCGCATTCTCGAGCCCGGTGCGATCCTCGCCGACGAGGACCGCGGGGGCGAGCAGGCCGGCCCTCACCATGACCGCCATGAGGAGGACGGCGAGGACGAGCGCCATCACCGGGGGCGGAAGGAATTGCATCCCCGTCCCCCCGGAGGGCATGCGGAACCCGCCCGCCGCAGCGACGCTCAGGAACAGCAGGGGCAAGGTGAACGACTCCCGGACCGCGTCCGGCCCCGGCCATCGAGCCGTCATTTCCGCCGGGCCAGGAAGCGCATCGGGTTCAGGTCGGAGGCGTCCTTCGTGAGCCCGCGGGACAGCTCCGCGCGCAGCTCGTCGGCGGTCCGCATCTCGATGCCCGGGTCGGGCACGTCGAGGCGATTCCCGGGCGCGATGGCGATTGCGTGCTGCACCGTCTCCAGCCCCTTCGCGAACAGCGCATCGTCGTTGTACATCCGGCCCCACCCCTGCCGGTAGTAGCTGTAGGCGACGTAGAACTGCGTGGTCGCGTCCTGCCGCGCGGGATCGGCGCGCCCGAGGGCGGCCCGCGCCTCCTCGAACTGCTCGTTGCGGAAGAACTGGACCCCTTGGTTGAAGCTGTTGCGGTCGACCTGGTACGCGCCGACGCTGGCCGCCATTCCCCCCGTGAGCTGGGCGACGGTGCGCGGCTGGTGCGCGTACACCCAGGTGATGAACGCGGCGTAGAGCGCGGTCAGCAGCAGTCCGGCGCCGCGTATCACCGCATCCTTCACGCGAGCATTGTAGGCCGTCCGGGTTTTGGCGACGACGTAGATGCCCGAGGTGCGCCACCGGATCGCCGCCGCATCGACCTGAAGGGGGTGAAGGGCGACGTCCGCGCGCGCCAGGGGTACTGGCGTGCCCGGTAGCCTACCGGGCGGCGGCGGCGGGCTGGGGCTCGGGGACGGCAGACGCGGGCATGGCCGGCGTCTCATGCGTCCAGCAATACGGATCGCCCACGACTTCGTAATGCATCGTCCGGCGCTTGGGGATGAAGCCGGCGTCCTGGATGTTCCGGGCGATCTCGGCCTCGGTGAGCCTGAAGTGCGCGCCGGCGGCGGAGACCACGTTCTCCTCGATCATCAGGCTGCCGAAGTCGTTGGCGCCGAAGCGCAGCGACACCTGGCCGATCTTGCCCCCCTGCGTCACCCACGACGCCTGCACGTTCGGAAAGTTGTCGAGCATGATGCGCGACACCGCCAGCGTGCGCAGGTACTGGAACGAGGTCAGCTCCTCGCCCGCCATGGCGGTGTTCGTGGGCTGGAACGTCCAGGCGATAAAGGCGGTGAATCCGCCGGTGCGGTCCTGCAGGTCGCGCAGGTGCAGCAGGTGGTCGATGCGCTCGGCGAGGGTCTCGACGTGGCCGAACATCATGGTCGCGGTGGTCTTCAGCCCAAGGCGGTGCGCGACTTCCATCACCTCGAGCCAGTCTCCGGTCGTGCCCTTGGCGATGCCGATGACGTTGCGCACGCGATCGGATAGAACCTCGGCGCCGCCACCGGGAATGGAGTCGAGTCCCGCCGCGACCATCCGCCGCAGCGTCTCCTCGGTAGTGAGCGACGAGACGCGCGAGACGTGCTTCACTTCCGCCGGCGAAAGGCCGTGGATCCAGATGGGGTACGTCCCCTTGATCCACTGGAAAAGCTCTTCGTAGAACTCGATGCCCAGGTCGGGATGCAGGCCGCCCTGCAGCAGGATCTGGTTGCCGCCGAGGGCAAGGGTCTCCTCGATCTTCGAGGCCAGCTGCTCCTTGCTGAGCAGGTAGCCTTCCTTCGAGGGCAGGTCGCGGTAGAACGCGCAGAAGGCGCACTGCGCGACACAGACGTTCGTGTAGTTGATGTTCCGGTCGATGATGTAGGTGACGAGCCCTTCGGGGTGCATGCGCTGGCGCACCGCGTCCGCGAGCATGCCGAGCTCGAGGAGCGAGGCGTCGCGGATGAGGGTGACACCCTCGTCGCGGGAGAGCCGCTCCCCCGCCATGACCTTGCGCTCGATCGCCTCAGGAACCGCCATGGAACCTCAGCTCCGGGACGCGGGGAATGATCCCCTGCCGGTGCGCGCGTCGGAAGAACTCGGACAGGCCGGCCAGCTCCTCCGGCCCCAGCGCGTACGCGATGTTCGACCGCAGGTAGCTCTCGTTCAGCTCCGCGCGAGCCGCGCCATGCCCATTGTATGACATCGCGATGCGGGGCAGATCCGCGAGGCCGGACCGCAAGGCGGCCTGCAAACGGGTGACGTGGGCCACGGTCAACACCCCCATGCGGCCCGCCCAGAACGCGAAGACGAAGGGCAGACCGGTGAGGATCTGCCAGCCTTCCCCGAGATCGAGCCGCTCCGCGTCCGTGCGCGCGTAGAGCGCGGGATCGCCGATCACCAGCGCGGCGTCCGCCTCCGCCAGCATGCCGGCGATGTCGGGCGGACGGTCGACGTACTCGGGGTCGCGGCCGAGCCGCTCGCGGAGCAGGATCCGGGCCAGGGCGACGCTGGTGCGGCTGGAGGTGTCGAGGGCGACTCGGCGCACCTGGTCGAGCTTGCCGCGGAGATACAGGTTCACCGAGCGCACCGGGCCGCGGCTGCCGATGCCAATGCCGGGCACGATCGCGTAGTCGCCGAGGGCGTACTCGATCGCCGGGATCATGCCCACGTCGATCGTCCCCGCGTGCAGCTGGGTCGCGACCTTCGACGGCAGGTCGGCGGTCAGCTCGAAGGACGGATCGCCGACGAGGCCATGGACCAGCGGAGCCGCGTTCAGGAACGAGACCGCGCCGAGGCGGACCCGGCTCACCACTCCTTGACGGTGTTGAAGACGGTGTCGCGCTCGACCGGCTTGCGCCCCGCCTCGCGGATCAGCCGGACGAGCTCGTGCACGGTCATCGACTGCGCAGTGGGAGCGCCCGCGTCGTGGGCGATCTTCTCCTCCGTCACCGTGCCGTCGATGTCGTCGGCGCCGAAGGAGAGGCCGACCTGGGCGAGGCGCGGCCCGATCATGATCCAGTACGACTTGATGTGCGGCACGTTGTCCAGCATCAGGCGAGAGATCGCAATCGTCTTCAGGTCGTCGAAGCCCGTCGTCTCGGGCAGGCTCATCGCCGGCGCTTCCCACGGCTGGAAGGCGAGCGGGATGAAGGTCATGAACCCGCCCGTCTCGTCCTGCAGGGCGCGGATGCGCATCATGTGGTCGACGCGGTCCTCGGCCGACTCGACGTGCCCATAGAGCATGGTGGCGTTGGTGGGAATTCCCTGCCGGTGGGCCTCGCGCATCACGTCGAGCCACTGGTCGGCGTCGGCCTTGCCCTTGATGATTTTGTCGCGCGTCTCCTCGTTGAAGATCTCCGCGCCGCCGCCAGGCAGCGAATCGAGGCCGGCGTCCTTCAGCTCCTTCAGCACCTGGGCCACGGTCATCCGGTACAGGCGATGGAAGAAGAAGATCTCGACCGCGGTGAAGGCCTTGATGTGGATGTCGGGGCGGATCGCCTTGATGCCCTTCATCATGTCGATGAAGTACGACCAGGGCAGGTCGGGATGCAGGCCGCCGACGATGTGGACCTCGCGCACCGCCAGAGGCAGCGCCGCGACGTTCGCGAACACGTCCGGCAGCCCCATCGTGTAGCCGCGCGGCTCGCCCGGCCTGGCCGCAAAGGCGCAGAAGTCGCACGTGGCCACGCAGACATTGGTGTGGTTGATGTGCGTGTTCCAGACGAAATACGCGGCGTCGCCGTGCTTGCGCTCGCGCACGATGTTGGCGAGGTGCCCGATGGCGAGGAGATCGTGGCTCTTGAAGAGGGCAACGCCGTCCTCGAAGGACAGCCGCCGGCCGGCTTCGACCTTGTCCCGAATGCCAGCCAGCCCCGTGCCGGTGAACCGCGTCTCGATGAGTGCTGTGGCCATGATTCTCCGTGTTGGGTGCGGCCGAAACACTAGGTTAGCATCAACACCTCCATGGACGCGCCTGCCTTCCCCGACCTGCGCGCGTACATCGACGAGCTGCGGCGCGACGGCGATCTCGTCACCGTCACCGCCCCCGTCGACGCGCGGCTCGAGGTCGCCGAGATCCATCGTCGGGTAATCGCCGCCGGCGGGCCTGCGGTCCTGTTCACGAACGTCGTCGGGCGTTCGTTCCCCCTCGTCACCAACCTGTTCGGCACGCGGGCGCGGGTGGAGAAGGCGTTCGGACGTCGCCCGCTCGACTTCGTGCGACGCGTCGCGGAGCTCGCCCAGCGGGCCGCCCCGCCCGACCTTCGGATGTTGTGGCAGGAGCGCGACTTCGTACGCCAGATCCTCCGTGTCGGCACCTCGCGCCAGCGCACGGGAGCGGTTACGGAAGTCGTCACCCGCGACGTCTGCCTCGAGCAGCTACCGGTCATCACCAGCTGGCCGGAGGATGGCGGCCCCTTCCTCACCCTTCCCCTCGTCTACACCGAGCACCCGGACCGGAAGGGCCACAACCTCGGCATCTACCGGATGCAGGTGTACGGCCCGCACACCACCGGAATGCACTGGCAGATCGGCAAGGGGGGCGGGTTCCACCATGCGGTGGCGGAGGCACGCGGCGAGGCGCTGCCGGTAACGGTGTTTCTGGGCGGCCCGCCCGCGCTGATGCTGGCCGCGATCGCACCCCTTCCGGAGAACGTGCCCGAGCTGATGCTGGCCTCGCTGGTCGCGGGACGAAAGCTCGGCACGACCCCGGGGCCGGGCCCGCATCCCCTGATCGGCGACGCCGAGTTCGCCCTCGTCGGACACGTTCCCGCCGCCACGCGCCATCCCGAAGGGCCTTTCGGCGATCACTATGGCTACTACTCGCTGCGGCACGACTATCCCGTGTTCGAGATCGACGCCATCGCGCATCGTCGCGACGCCATCTACCCCGCGACCGTCGTCGGCAAGCCGCGACAGGAGGACTTCTACATCGGCGATTTCCTGCAGGAGCTGCTCTCGCCGCTGTTCCCGCTGGTGATGCCCGCCGTGGAGCGGCTATGGTCGTACGGCGAGACCGGATATCACTCGCTCGCGGCCGCGGTGGTGAAGCAGCGTTACCGGCGGGAAGCGATGGCCAGCGCGTTCCGCATCCTCGGCGAGGGGCAGCTCTCCCTGACCAAGTTCCTCTTCCTCACCGACCGTCCGGTTGATCTCCTCGACTTCAAGGCCACCCTCGAGCACGTCCTCGAGCGCACGCACCCCGAGACCGATCTCTACGTCTTCTCCAATCTTTCGATGGACACCCTCGACTACACGGGCCCGAAGGTCAACGAAGGCTCGAAGGGCGTGTGGCTGGGCCTCGGCGATCCGGTGCGCAACCTGCCCCGCGAGTTCCGCAACGGCGGAAGGTTGCCCGCCGACATCTTCGATCCCCGCGTGTTCTGCGGCGGATGCCTCGTCGTCGGCGGTCCGCCGTTCGCCGCCGACCCCGCGGCCGGCAAGCGCATCGCCTCCCATCCGGCCTTCGAGGGCTGGCCGCTCGTCGTGTTGTCCGACGAGCCGAGGCGCGCGACGGCGAGCGCCGTGAATTTCCTCTGGACGACCTTCACGCGCTTCGAGCCCGCCGCGGACATCCACGCCGCATCCGTCGACCTGGTCCGGAACCACGCGGCCCTTCGCGCGCCCATCGTCATCGATGCGCGGCTCAAGCCCGGGTTCCCGGCGGAGCTGTTCTGCGACGCGGAGACGGCGCGGACGGTCAGCCGGCGCTGGAACGAGTATTTCGACCGCCCGGTCGAGATGGGCGACTCGGCCGCCGGCCACCTCGACCCCGCCTGACATCGGGACGGCGACAAACCCCGAAAAAGTCATCCGCGAAAAGGACTTGATCCGCCCCGCCTCATCCGTATACTAGCGCCCACTTCCCAAACGAGCCGTTTGTACGATCAGGAGGGGGTTCTGGCGCGTATCGGATTGAAGTCTCGCTTCGGGATGAAATCGCGCTGCGCGCTGGGCGCGACCGCGCTCCTGCTCTTGCCGCCCAAGGCGCTCCCTGACCGGTTCGACACCGACTCCTTCGCCGCGCGGGACATGGCCGAGCGCAGTCTGGCCGCCGCGGGCCCGGTCGTCCGCGCCGCCGTCCCCGAGAACCTCCGCGTCCTGAAGGGCAAGATCAGCCGCAACGCCACCCTCGGCACCGTGCTGAGCGACGCGCTGTCGCCCTCCGGCATCCACACCCTCGTCGAAGCGGCGCGGCCGGTCTACGATCTGGCGCGTTTGTCGGTGGGCCACCCCTTCGGGGTGACCTTCGGGCCGGATGGGCTCGTGGCCGCCTTTACGTACGGCATCGACGAGCTGCGCACCCTGCAAGTCACCCGCCGCGACGGCGCCTACGAGGCCGAGGTGCTCACCCGCGAGTACGAGGTGCGCCCCGCCGTGGCCCAGGGCCTCATCACGTCGAGCCTGTACGGCGCGGTCTCCGACGCGGGCGAGGACGATCAGCTGGCCGTCGACCTGGCCGAGATCTTCGCGTGGGACGTCGACTTCAACACGGAGCTGCGCAAGGGAGATTCGTTCCGCGTCGCGGTGGAGAAGATGTACCTCGACGACCGCTTCGTCCGTTACGGGCGCGTGCTCTCCGCCGAGCTGGTGCGCGGACCCCGCGTCGTCCAGGCCCTGTACTTCGAGAGTGAGAACGGCCCCGGGTACTACACGCCCGACGGCACGCCGCTGCGCAAGGCCTTCCTCCGCTCGCCCCTCAAGTTCAGCCGCGTCAGCTCGGGCTTCACCCACGCCCGCTTCCATCCCATCCTCAAGACCATGCGGCCGCACCTTGGCGTCGATTACGCGGCGCCGGTGGGAACGCCGGTGCGCGCGTCCGGGGACGGCATCGTCAGCCTGGCCGGCTGGTCGGGCGGCTACGGAAAGACAGTAAAGATCCGGCATCCCAACGGGTACCAGACCCTCTACGGCCACCTTTCCCGCATCAACGTCAAGCCGGGACAACGGGTGGCCCAGGCCGAGATCATCGGCGCCGTGGGGACGACGGGCCGCTCGACCGGTCCCCATCTCGACTATCGGATGATCAAGAACGGCACGCACGTCGATCCCCGCAAGCTGAAGTCGCCGCCGGCGGAGCCGATCACCGCCCGCGAGCGCGGCGCGTTCGAGGCCGAGCAGACCCGCCAGATGGCGTTCCTCGGCACCTCCGCACCCACGGCACCGACGCAGGTCGCGACCTCGACGGCCGTTCGCTAGGCCATGACCAAGCTGCTCACGGGGAAAAACATCCTCCGGGCGTTTCCCTTCGTCCCCATCGCCATCTACATGGGGCGCCATCCTCGCGCTGGCTTTCTACTTCGTCTGATCGGGCCCCGCTTCTACTGGGACTGAACGGGGATCTTGGCCTGCCCCGGTGCCTGCCCGGTCGGCGGCGTGGGCACGCCGGCGTTGCCACCTTGCGGCTCCATCCCGCTTCTTCCAAGGACCCGCGGGCGGCCGGCGACGAACATCCACTGGTCGTAGCGGTCCTGGCCGTTCATGACCCGCAGGCTCTCCTTGTCACTCGTGCTGACCACACCCACGAAGGGCGCCGCCAGCTGGGGTGAAGCGCTCGTCCCCGCACGCGGCCGAGGTGTCGGGCTGGGGCGCGGGGCCGGTGCCATCGGGGCACCGAGCCCGCCCGGCCGCACCAGCGCTACCTCACCCGCGCGCAGGAACTTCCACTCGCCGTCCTCGACCATGGGGTCGGTGTAGGCCTTGCGGAGGTACTTTCCCTTCACGAGCACTTCGAGGCTCGGGGGCGCCGTTCCCCCGTTCTTCTTCTGGTAACGCTCGATGGCGGTCGCGATCTGATCGCCGCGGAAGAACAGTTCCTGCTCGCGCTCGTTCTGGGCGACGTACTTCCAGCTCGGCATGGCGGCGCCCATCAGGATGAGCATGATGGTCATCCCGGCCACGACGGCGACGAGGGAGAAGCCGGCCTCGGGCCGCTGTGGACGCTCCGCCTGGGCAGTGACGGAGTCGGATGCGGAGGTCACCGCGCCGGAGCGGCGGGCGGCCTGGCGGCCCGCGTGCGCTCGTAGCGCTTCAGGACCTTGTCGATGTAGTGGTGGG
>Ga0136617_10002264_pt1 | contig 17159 bp, 16 predicted proteins | sample AntDrymUQ3222106_2_FD_129672 | JGI IMG/M metagenome (GOLD analysis project Ga0136617, IMG submission 129672) | Polar desert sand microbial communities from Dry Valleys, Antarctica - metaG UQ322 (21.06) | ecosystem: Environmental > Terrestrial > Soil > Desert | place: Antarctica: Dry Valley...
CTCCTGCGGCCGGAGGACTTCTACGTCCCATCGCACCGGCGCATTTTCATGGCGATGATTGGCTTGTTCGAACGGGGCGCCGAGATCGATCCGATTCTGATTGGCGAAGAGCTGAAGAAGGAAAACGCGCTGGAATCGGTTGGGGGCATCAGCTTCATTACGAATCTTACCTACGGTCTGCCGCACTCGACCAACATTGCGCACTACGCGAAAGTCGTCCGCGGTAAGTCGATGTTGCGCCAGCTCATCAAGGCCTCCAATAAGATCACTCAGGAGGCGCTGGAGCAGGAAGACGAGCCGGAGATCATTCTCGATCATGCCGAGCAGGCGATCTTTCAGTTGGCTGACGAGCGCATCCGACAGGGCTTCGTTCACGTCAAGCCGGTCGCCGAACAACTGCTGGAGAAGATCCAGGAGATGGAAGGCCGCGCCGCGGTCTTGACGGGGCTGTCGACAGGCTTTGCCGATCTCGATAAGATGACCTCAGGTTTGCAGCGTCAGGATCTTATAATTGTCGCCGCTCGGCCTTCGATGGGCAAAACCAGCTTCGCCTTGATGCTCGCAGAAAATGCAGCGATTCACGCAGCCGCGGTGGTAGGAATCTTTTCGTTGGAAATGTCGAAGGAAGCTCTGGTTATGCGCCTGCTCTGTTCGCAAGGCAACATCGACGCGCAACGATTCCGGAATGGTTTCCTTTCGCGGCCGGAGTGGGCTCAGATCGCGAAATCACTGGGCACGCTGGCGGAAGCCAGGATCTTTCTAGACGATTCGGCCGGTATCACAGTCCTCGAGATGCGCGCTAAGGCACGTCGTCTGGCAGCGGAACAGAAGAAGCTCGATCTTATTATTGTTGACTACTTGCAGTTGATGTCGGGCTCGGCGAAACGTTTTGAGTCCCGGCAGCAGGAGGTCTCTCAAATTTCTCGCGAGTTGAAGGGGTTGGCGAAGGAAATGAACGTTCCGGTTGTTGCGCTCTCCCAGCTCTCGCGCGCTCCGGAGTCGCGTTCAGATCACCGGCCGCAACTGGCAGACTTGCGGGAATCAGGTGCGTTGGAGCAAGACGCGGACGTTGTCGCCTTCATTTACCGCGCGGAGCAATACAAAACCCCGGAAGAGAAAAATAATCTACCGGAAGATCAGAAGAACGTTGCCGAACTAATCGTCGCCAAGCAGCGCAACGGGCCCACCGGAACAGTTGATCTTCGCTTTACGCCTTCAAGCATGCGCTTTGATAATCTCTATCGTGAATAGTTCTCGCTCGCCGCGTGTCTGATGCTTGATTCAAACCACCCCGCCGGCCACCGTCCCACTTGGGCACACATCGATCTCGGAGCATTAGCTTCAAATTTTCACGTAATAAAGAGTCGCATAAACGAAGGCGTCAAAGTTATCGCGGTCATCAAGGCGAATGCTTACGGACACAGCGCGGTGGAGTGTGCCCGCAGGCTGGCTCACGAGGGCGCCGATTGGTTTGGGGTGGCGTTGCCGGAGGAGGGAATTGGACTAAGGCGTTCGGGTATCACTCAGCCGATTCTTTGTCTGGCCGGATTTTGGGAGGGTCAAGCTGCCGCCTGCATACAGAAGAGACTTGTACCTATCGTTTATCGTCTCGACCTGATCGAGGCATTGGACACTGCGGCGCGAGATGCGGGAATTATCACCGACGTGCACGTCAAGATTGACACCGGAATGGGCCGTCTGGGTGTACGCTTTGACGAGGTGGCAGAGTTTGCCGATGCGTTAAAACGATTCGAGAACATTCGCGTCGATGGGTTGATGACTCACTTCGCTGCGGCCGACGATCCGACCTGCGAGACGTTAACCGAAGATCAGATCGAGCGCTTTGAAAGTGTGGGCAGGCTTTTTCGTGCACATGGTTTTGCACCGAGATATCTGCATAGCGCTAACTCGGCCGGGATCTTCAGCCATCCAGAAGCGTTGGGAAACATGGTGCGGCCGGGCGGTGTACTTTACGGCCTATGGCGTGACATTCTTCCACCTTCAACTGAGAACAATAAGCTACGGCCCGTAATGTCGGTGCACTCTCGCATCATGATGCTGAAGTGGGTGCCCCAGGGAGAGACCATTGGCTACGGCTGTACGTTTGAAGCTTCGCGGAAGTCGCTGGTAGCCACCGTTCCCATTGGCTATGACGATGGATATCTGCGTGGCCTTTCGAATCGCAGCCACGTGATTGTGCGTGGTAGGTACGCTCCTGTGGTGGGGCGAATATCTATGGATCTCACAATCCTCGACGTGACAAGTGTCGAAGGTGTAGAGCTTGGCGATACCGTGACGTTGCTTGGACGAAACGGCGACCTGGAGATTCCGGCCGAAGAACTCGCCAGGATTGCAGGCACACTTTCCTACGAAGTCACCTGTGGGATCGGAGAACGGGTCCCGAGGGTGTATTCGTCAAAGTGATCGGTCCAAGGTAGAAGGACTCGGGCATGGCTAACTTCAAGAGCAGTCGTTGGAAATGGCTGCTAATCGTAACGCTGTTTGCGGCGGCGATTGGTCTGGGGCTTTTCGCTTACCCGCGTCCCAAGGCCCAACTCACAGACCTCCGAAGCGTGGAAGATCTTCGCGCGAAGTTTAATCAGGACAAGGGGAAGCCACGACTAATTCTCCTGCTTGCTCCGACATGACCCGCTTGTTTGGCCGGCGCCCGGCGGGTGCAAAACGAGCTGCTTGAAAAATACCCAACAGCAAGGGTTCAGGTTTACGTCGTCTGGTTCTCAATGATAGCAACTGATGCCCGAGGGGCGTGGAGATGGACGGGCAATGTGATAACCGATCCCAGAGTTATGCATTTCTGGGATGACACGAAAGTAGTTGGTCGGCGGTTTGCAGTCCAGGAAACGCCGGCCGAGATTGACGCGGGCATTGTCTGGGACGCGTACTTTCTTTATGGGCCGGAAGCAGAATGGAAAACCGAACCTGAGCCGTTAGTAAGCTGGGGTGCCACGGTGCTCGACGAATACCACACGCTTGAAAGCAATCTGGTTCCACTCTTGAAATAGAAATCGCAGCGCCTTAGCGGATTTACCTTTCGATGCCGATTGAACCTGAGCAACTCACCGTAGCCGTTAACGAGCGCGAGAGCGTATCCGCCTTGCTTTATCTCGCTGCAAGGAAGGATCGCGCGGATATCACATTGCTGCTTGGTCACGGCGCCGGAGCAAATCAGTCGCACCCGTTTATGCGTTTGTTCGCAAGCGGTCTTGCCGCGCGCGGTTTTGACTCCATGACCTTCAACTTTCTATACACCGAGACAGGCCGTCGTGCGCCCGATCCGAAAGCCACACTTGAATCTTGTTACCGCGCTGTAATCGAAGCAGCGCTCGAGCACAAAAGACTGAGAGGCAACCGTTTAGTAGTTGGTGGCAAATCAATGGGCGGGCGCATTGCTTCTCAGGTTGCGGCAGCGGAGAGAAGCGACATCGAGGGGCTGGTGTTTCTCGGCTATCCCCTGCATCCGCCGGGAAAGCCCGAACAATTACGCGATAAGCATCTGCAGGACGTTGGCGCACCTATGCTGTTCGTGCAAGGTTCACGCGACGCCTTCGGTACGCCTGAAGAGCTGCGCGCAGTGATCAAAAAACTCCATCTGCCCGCAACCCTCTTTGTCATCGAAGGCGGAGATCATTCATTCAAGGTCCTCAAAAGCTCACCACTTACGCAACAGCAAGTGTATGAAGAGGCGATGGACGAAATCGTCCGCTGGCTGCAAGCGAGATAAAACTAGGCTAGCCTCTAAACGCGGCAGCAACTGGTCCAATCACGACCTGCAGCTCGCGCGTCGCACTCAACCCTAGGGCTTTACCTCTTTCTTCGTCGCATCGGATTTAGTGACCGGCAACTCCTGTCGACGGCTCCAGTCTTCGAATGAGCCGTCGTAGAGATGCGCATCGTAGCCAAGATAGCGCGCTACGACGTAGAGCAGGCTGGCCTGTTGTCCGATGTGGCAGTAGGTCGCGATGGTATCGCCTGTTTTTAACCCGGTTCCGCCAAAGAGTTCACGAAGTGTTGCCGCCCTCTTGAACTTGTTGTTCGAGTCTTCCACGAGGGTCGAGAAGGGAATGCTCTTCGCGTTGGGGATATGACCGCCGCGTGGCATCCGTCCCATTTCAGCGCCGCTGTAGAACTGTTGAGCCCGCGCATCGAGAATAGCAACGCCCGGCTTGTTTAGATTGGCGCTAACCCAGGTTGCGTCTACAACAATTTGCTTTTTCAATTGTGGGTGATCTTCCCCGTTTTGCGAGCATCCACCACGGATGTAACCGGTCGGCCTTCGGCGCGCCATGCCGGCAACCCGCCGTCAAGAATTGAGGTGCGATCACCTAATCCGAGATAGTCGAGAGTAAGATAGACGCGGGCCGTTGGCGAAACCCAGTCCTTGCTGAAGTAGACGACGATGCGCGAACTATTGGAGACGCCGAGTTTCTCGAAAGTCGCTTTGAGTTGCGCAACGGTCGGAAGCTCGAGCGTCAGGCCTTCACCACGGGGAGTCGAAATTCCGCCAGCGTTATGAACTGCGCCCGCGGTATATGTCCCGCCACATAATCATCATTCTCGCCTACTTGAAGCAGCACCAATGAGGCGTCCTTGAGGAGCTTCCCCAGCCAATCGGTGGAAACAATCATCGACTCGCGGACGCGAGGCTTGTTTTTCTGTTGCGCAGTCGTCGTCAGGGAAGATAAGTGCCCGATTACGGACAGCAAAGCTGTAACGGCAAAGAAGATTGTCTTCATCATTTCCTCCAGTAGGGATCATTATCGCAGATTTCGTCGCAACCATTTAATAGCGACTGGGACAAGTCGACCAGGTAACGGGCTAACCTACAGGACCGCAGTTTCTTCCAGAAGCTTTCCTTCGGCAAAGCGTCCTAGTCCGAGCTGCGACGTATCGATGAGATCGGAGTTGCCGCGCAGAATTAGATCAGCCGTGATGCGACCCGCAGCAGGGGAGTGCATTACGCCGTGGCCGCTGAACCCATTAGCGAAATACAGGCCACGCACTTCGGGGGTGGATCCGATGATGGCGTGATGGTCGGGAGTCATCTCGTATAACCCGGCCCACGAGCGGCGCGGATTAACCGCAGCATCGGCCAGGCAGGGCACGCGATCGGCGGCGCGAGTTAAGATCTTCTCAACGAAAGTCGGGTCGAAGTCGGTTTTGAATCCCGCGGTTTCTTCGGGATCATTCCAGGCCAACAGAATCCCCGCACCCTCACGCCGGAAGTGGAAACCGGTAGACATGTCTATGACCATGGGAAACCGTTTGGGTAGCTTGTCGAATGCCTCGGTGGGAACGAGCTGGCGCCGCATGGGCTCAACCGGAAGATCAACGCCGGCCATGATTGCGACCTCGGCGGCCCAGGGACCGGCTGCATTAACGATGACCCGAGTTGCAACGCGACCGCGTTTTGTCACAATCCCGGTTACTCGACCATTCTCAACCTCAATACCCGTAACCGGCGTGTCGAGCCACAACCTCACGCCTAGATCTCGCGCCTTCAGCATGAATCCCATCATCACGCTGTGAGGATCGACAAAGCCGTCGGTAGGACAGTAGGTGCCACCAAGCACATCATCGACTCGTAGTTGAGGGACAAATTTCGCAATGTCGTCGCGGCTGACCATCTCAACATTCTTCAATCCCAGCGCCATCTGCCGTTCGCGATTGGCTTCCAGGTAATTGAGGTGGCGTTCGTTCGTGGCGCAGAAGAGGTAGCCGTGCGCGCTATAGTCGGCTGGGTAACCCACAACTTCGTCAAAGCTCGCAAAGAAGTCGATTGAATAGATCGACATCTGGATGTTTACGGGCGTCGAAAACTGCGCGCGCACACCGCCCATGCTTTTCCCTGTCGAGCCCTTACCCTGATGAGCTTCGCGTTCAATTACCAACACATCCGTGCAACCAGCTTCCGCCAGATGATAGGCGACGCTTGACCCCACAATCCCGCTGCCGATAATCACAACATCTGCCGTTTCACTCATGTTTGTCGTTAAAGGGATGATTTCGTACAATTGGTAGCCGAGGATAAGCCTAACGAAGCTCAGGAGACAACCCGCCCATAAATATGCAGTCACAGAACCCGGAATCTGCTGCTCAATACGTAGCGAGCTGTGTCGAGTTTTACGATGAACTATACCGCGCGGTTGATCCCAACCTATTAACCGGCTCAATCAGCAATGTTACCTGGCCGAACAAGTAGTCGAAACACTCAACGGGCCGCGGGAATATCGCGTTAGTCTCTGTTACGCGACGCCCCGGCAACTTGACGAGATGGCGCGCAAAACAGGACTACGCTTGCGAGAGCGCTGGAGCAACTGGCAACGTAAGCCTTACACGCCAAGCGATCACATGCACGTCTCGGCCTACGTGGGGGCGTGAGATTCGGAGAACCCAGAAATGCCCACGGACGATTTCCAAACCACATTTCAAGCACTAAAGTCGATTCTCGAACGCTACGCGCCGCAACTGAAAGTGGTGAGCGACAAACCGGCCAACTATTATCTCGACACTCACCGCATCATGAAGAACGAGAAGCCGATGTTCTTCGGAGCCGTTCATACTGGGAAAGCGTATATTAGTTTTCACTTGATGCCGGTTTACGCCTTTCCGGAACTGCTCGAAGGCATCTCTCCTGAGCTGAAAAAACGTATGCAGGGCAAATCGTGTTTCAACTTTACCGCGGTTGAGCCAAAGCTATTCAAAGAACTTGCCAAACTCACTAAAGCCGGCTTTGCTCGTTTTAAAGCAGAGAAGTTCGTTTAGGCCTCGAGAGAAGTCAAGTTTCAACAGCGAAACAGACTCATCGCGGCTTTTAGCTGCATCCAGGACGTGGCGTCGAGCACGATCCACGAAATCGCACAAAATGACACTAACAAAACCTTCCTTAGTTTGTTCGTGAGCTTTCGCGGATCGGACTTCTGGACCATCGTACGGCGCAAGGCGAAGCTTGGAGACTGTGCTACTGTTGCAATAACACGACCCGCCCTAAAGGGTGTAAGAACCTCGCAAAACCTGAATATCTGGAGAGGTTGAAACCGTAGCGCGATTGAATACGCCGACCGCCCCGTTTGGCGATGCTTGCTGCGCCCTTTTAAGCACGGTAGTGTTTGTCGGACTTGATCCAGTGTCTGCGCGCTAAGCTGCTTGCCCGGGCTACCCTCTGCCGCGCCTCCGGCGCTAGTTGAGTTGCCCCGGTCGCCGCTCCTCAGTTCTGTCGTCGAGTGTCACGCAGCTGGTTGTACAAACTGCACCGGTACTCGTCTTCGCAGACGTTGGACTTTGCCCATTGGACATTCTAGGATTGCACCGCTCTCGCATCCCTCTTTCTGGAGTTAAGCCAAATGGCAACTAAAGAGGCCTTTCAGGAAGAACTGAATCCGTTTGAGATTGCCAAGCAGCAGTTCAACATTGCCGCTGATTACCTCAATCTCGATCCTTCCATACGACACGTCCTTGAAACCCCGAAGCGCCAGTTGATTGTTTCCATTCCCGTGAAGATGGACGGTGGCGATGTCCAGGTCTTCGAGGGATATCGCGTCCAGCACAATATCGCACGAGGGCCGGCCAAGGGAGGGATCCGTTATCATCCGAATGTCTCGCTTGATGAAGTGAAAGCGTTGGCCTCGTGGATGACCTGGAAGTGCGCCACGGTTGGCATCCCCTACGGAGGCGGCAAGGGTGGAGTCATCTGTGATCCGAAGCGAATGTCAAAGGATGAGTTGGAGCGCCTGACCCGCCGCTATGCCTTTGAAATTGCACCAATCATCGGTCCCGATCGCGACATCCCCGCTCCCGATGTCTACACGGACGAGCAAACTATGGCTTGGATCATGGACACCCTTTCGATGGTGCGCGGGCACACTGAACTGGGGGTGGTTACCGGCAAGCCAATATCGCTGGGTGGCTCACTGGGACGCAATGAAGCCACGGCCCGCGGTTGCCTTTATGCGTTGCGCGAGGCTTGTAATGTGAAGGGCATGAGCCTCAAGGGATCGCGGGTGTCCGTTCACGGCTTTGGCAATGCAGGTGCGAACATCGCGCGACTGGTGGCAGCGGATGGAGCGCGCGTTGTCGCGATTTGCGATTCAAAAGCGGGCCTCTATGCTGAAGGCGGAATTGATATTCAGGAAGCGCTCCGGCACAAAGCGAAGACGAGTTCCTTGACCGGTCTGGCCGGGGTGAAGCAGATACCGCGCGACGATGTGCTGACAGTCGATTGTGACATCCTATTGCCGGCCGCCCTCGAAAACGCAATTACGCTCGCGAATGTCGGACAGGTGAAGGCCAAAATCATTGCGGAACTGGCGAATGGACCGACAACCCCCGGATCTGATCGCGTTCTGGCCGACAATGGCGTGTTCCTCGTTCCAGATATTCTGGCGAATGCTGGAGGCGTCACAGTCAGCTATTACGAATGGGTGCAGGACCAGTACTCGTTCTTCTGGTCCGAGTCTCACATCAATGAAACTTTGGAGCAGGCAATGCGGACGGCATTCAGGGGGGTTCACGATACCGCGCATCGCTACAACACGGATATGAGAACAGGAGCGTATATCCTCGCCGTCGACCGCGTGGCGGAGGCAACGCGAGTGCGCGGAATATTTCCGTAAAACTGTCCTTTTGTTCTTCGATCTTCGATCTTTGTTTCTGTTCACCGCCAGCCGTGCCAGTGCGGGAACCTCTGTTTTACGCCGAAGGCGTTAGCTAATTGCAGCCCAGGGTTGCTTCAACCCTGGGTCTCATGAAATCCAACGATGTAACACCGAAGGTGTTGGCGAATGTTTCGTGCACAAGTCAGCGAACTCTTTCAGAGTTTAGCTGCTTATTGAGAATCTGAGCCCAGGGTTGAAACAACCCTGGGCTCCAATTCGCCAACGCCTTCGGCGTAATATGTTCCAGGTTTTCACACAGTCTCCGTAGCGACCGGTTGTCGGACCTTCAGAGCTATGCATCGCGTAACTTAAGAGATAACTGGATCATCTCAACGTGAAGTTAACGCTGACAAAGTACAAAGGACAAAGTACAAAGATCAAAGGCCCAAGTGAATATGAAAGACAAGATTATAGTTTACGAAAAGCCCACTTGAACGAAGTGCCGAGAAATGGATCGGCTGCTCCGGGAGAGTGGTACACCGTTCGAAAAAGTTAACTACTACACGGCGCCGCTCACCAAGAAGAAGCTGCGTGAATTGTTAGCGAAGATGAAGCTGTCTGCGCGCGCATTGTTGCGTGCGAGCGAACCGATTTATCGCGAGCTCGGCTTAGGCAAGAATGAGTTTAGGGAGGACGACATCATCTCGCTGATGATTGAACATCCTGACCTTATACAGCGCCCGATCGTCGAACGCGGATCTCGCGCGGTCCTCGGCCGGCCCAACCGAGAATGTTAAGGCCCTGTTGTAACTGTTGGCGTGCAGCGGCAAGTGGACGGGACACCACTTTACGTCAGAACGGGAAGCGGTAGCGCCCTGGTCAGCTGCGTCATACTCACACCGAAGCAGGAGACGCGAACCAGACATCGACACAGCTTGAAAGCTGCTCCGGCCCGCCAGGTCGCTACCACCACCCCAGCCGGGCCGCTCCCTGTTCTGTATTGAGTGGCCAAACGGCTCCGCTCGATGCGAGACCAAGTTGAAAAAATCACCCGAAACGATGTTCGCCTGTCAAAACTGCGGTCACCAGTCGCGTAAGTGGCTGGGAAAATGCCCGGAGTGTGGCGAATGGAATTCCGTGGTTGAGGAGCGCGCGCGAGCGGCGAAGAAGGGAGGCGCGCGAAACGGATTCAAGTTGAGGGATGTGGAAGCAGTCGCCTATGGCGAGATCGAATCGCAAGACGACGTGCGCTTGTCCTCCGGCGTGACTGAATTTGATCGCGTTTTGGGCGGCGGCATCGTGCCGGGTACGCTGGTGTTGATTGGTGGGGATCCGGGCATCGGCAAGAGCACACTGCTGCTTCAAGTGGCGGATAGGCTGAGCGCCGGTGGCACAGTCGTACTCTACATTTCGGGAGAGGAGTCTGAGCGGCAAATAAAACTGCGCGGCGAGCGACTGAGAATTGAAGCTAACAACCTATATCTGCTGCCCGAAACCAATCTTGAGAACATCTTTCACGAAGTAGACCGGCTCAACCCCGGCGCCATCATCGTCGATTCCATCCAGACAGTTTTCTCGGCGTTGATAGAATCGGCGCCCGGCTCGGTTTCGCAGGTGAGGGAAGTAGCCCACCAATTCCTGTGGCTGGCAAAGAATCGTACGATCCCGGTGTTCCTCATTGGCCACATCACCAAGGACGGTTCCATCGCGGGACCAAAGACTCTGGAACATATCGTAGATACGGTCCTGTATTTTGAAGGTGAACGGCATCACAACCATCGCATTGTGCGCGCAACCAAAAATCGCTTCGGCGCTGCGAATGAAGTCGGCATCTTTGAAATGACCGGCGCGGGACTGATGCCTGTCGCGAATCCATCCCAGATGTTTCTGCAGGAGCGTCCGCAGAATGTTGCGGGTTCAGTAGTCACCGCCTGCATGGAAGGCACGCGACCGCTCCTTGTAGAAGTTCAGGCACTGGTCTCAGGAACAAAGTACGGGACCGGCCGCAGAATGACGCAGGGTGTCGATCAGAACCGAGTCGCGCTCTTGATAGCCATGCTCGAGAAGCGCGTCGGGTTGCAGATGCTTGGCGATGATGTCTTTGTAAACATCGCGGGTGGTTTAGAGGTTGATGAACCCGCGGCCGATCTGGGAATCGTGGCTGCGATCGCCTCGAGTTTTAAGAACGTTCCCATCGATCCTCATACAGCGGTGTTTGGTGAAATTGGTTTAACGGGCGAAGTGCGCGGCACAATGCAGGCGGCCGTGCGCGCTCGCGAAGCGCAGGCACTGGGGTTCGAGAAAATCGTCATCCCGGCATCAAACACTTCCGGTCTGGAGCGCATGTTAGGAGTTAGAGTTGTGGGCGTGCGATCGGTTGAAGAAGCGGTGCGGGAATTGTTCTAGTGACCTGTGAGCCGATTTCAGTTGGCCCGAGCGTGTTAGAACGGGGAGCTGTAGCGACCTGGTCTCAACTGTGACCGAGCTCAACTTGGCCACAATCCGGCCGCTGTGGGAAACGACGACCCGGTCGCTACCGCTCCCCGTTCTGACAGAAACTAATCGACCGATCAAAGCAGCTCGACTGGATCGCCAAGAGAAATTCCGCCGCCTTGCACTACGCTCGCGTAAACTCCAAGGTTCTGGTTCGCGTCTTTCACAATCGATCGCAGTACACTTGGATCCTTAGGATGTCCGGAATGTCCGTGGCTGGTCATGCCGCAGCGAGCGGTTGGTATTTCACACTTCAATTCGACCGCGCTCAGGAGCAAGGTGCGGCCGTTCCAGCCTGCTTCAATTAATCCCTCAAACTCGTTGTTTGTCTGAATCAGGAAGTTTGGTCTAAAGCGCCGCACATCCCAGACTGCGGTTGGATTGAAACGCGCCATCGCTTCCAGAGAAGCGGTGGTAAGCACGTTAATCAGAAAAGCGTCGAAGTAAGTGCCAGGTGGAGAGGTGAATTCGAGGACCTCAGGCGGCAAGATGGACATATCAGGTATTGGTTCATTGGTTTCGCGACTAAAATACTCGCGCACCCCAGCTTCTTGATTTGGGAGACTGATAATACCAGGTAGGGCTTCCCGAAAGGCTTTGGAAGCGACTCAGCCGCCCGAGGTGCGAGCAGCCGGAGTCTTGCGCCGGTAATGTGGCTTGTTGCTGGCTGGCTGCAGTGGCCACAGCGTAACGTCTTTTTCCCAGAACCCGAGAAAGCCGTGAGTTCACGTCCGCGTCATCGCTGCCGACCTGCGTGCCGTCCGGGAAAGTTATTTTAACACTGGGGGTCGTGCCCTGAGTGGGCTGCTCTTGGTAGCGTGCGGCGCATTCCATCAGCATTCGGGATTCGCTTGCCATTAGTTATCTCGCCACTCTTTTCATCGCGCAGCGCCCAGCCACGATCACCGGGAATTCCTAACGGACCAACGGTGCCTTCGTTGAGCTTCTCAACGGCCATCGACTTCACCGGATGACGCCAAATCTGTTGAACTGTGCCGATAAACATCTCCGCTCAAATCGCCTTACGGCGGGTAGTGTCCTATTTCAAATTGGAGACCTCAACCAAGCGCCAAAGGCGCGAAGTGTAAAAGCCTGGGGCACCGCCCCCGGACGGGACAGGTCAAATACATAGCGCTGAAGGCGCGGCATTAAGATGAGAAATAGACAGTTGCGAGAAACCATTTCGCGCTTTCAGCGCTGATTAACCATAAGACCGTCGTCCTGGAGCGGTGCCCCAGGCTTTTACATTTCGCGCCCTTGGCGCGTTGCCGTTTTTCCCATTTCTTTTTAGGTTACACCCGGTGTTAGCATTCCACACCGATTTCAAAACTTTCTGAGCCGGCGCTTTCGAGAGCCAAGTAAAAGGAGTCTACCCGAATGTTCAAGACGTATCGCGCGTCTCATCGTTTGATAATGATCTGTTTGCTCTTCGTCACGGGCTTATCCCCGGCTCTCATTCGGGCCCAGCAAAGGCCAACCCCGACGCCTTCACCCTCCGGAAGCGAGTCCGATCCCCTCAAAGCGCTGCAGTGGCGCAGCATCGGTCCATTTCGCGGCGGGCGCGTGACGGCCGTTGCCGGAGTGGCGTCGCAACCACTTGTTTACTACTTCGGCGCCACCGGCGGAGGGGTTTGGAAGACCACGGATGGCGGCATCAATTGGGAACCGATTACAGATGGTACGGTGTTTGGCACCGGATCGGTGGGCGCGATTGGTCTTTCGGATTCAGATCCGAACATCCTTTACGTTGGCATGGGCGAATCACCCGTGCGCGGCAACGTCTCGCATGGTGACGGCGTTTACAAGTCGATGGATGCGGGCAAGACCTGGAAGCGAGTGGGGCTTGAAGACACGCGTCACATCGGACGCGTTCGCGTCCACCCGCGTAATCCGGACGTTGTTTACGTCGTGGCTCTGGGTCATCTCTTTGGAGCAAATGAACAACGAGGCATCTTTCGATCGAAGGATGGGGGCAAGAACTGGGAGAGAATTCTTCAACGCGGCGATAAGGCCGGCGCAATCGATTTGACTTTCGATCCCACCAACCCAAACATTCTTTACGCGGGTTTCTGGGAGGTCTATCGAAAACCCTGGACGTTGGAAAGTGGTGGGCCAGGCGGGGGTATTTTTAAGTCGACCGATGGCGGCGACACCTGGAACGAGATCACTCGTAATCCGGGTCTGCCGAAAGGAATGGTCGGGAAGATCGGAATCACCGTGTCGCCGGCGAATCCGGATCGTGTTTGGGCCATCATCGAGGCCGAGGACGGCGGGGTGTTTCGCTCCGATAATGCCGGTCGCACCTGGGCGAAAGTAAATGAAGAGCGGCGGTTGCGCCAGCGCGCCTGGTACTACACTCGGATCTATGCCGATCCCAAGAATGCAGACACCGTATACGTACTGAACACCGGATTCTACAAATCTAATGACGGCGGTAAGACCTACACCGCGATCTCCGTGCCTCACGGTGATAATCACGACCTCTGGATTGCTCCTGACGATTCCACCCGCATGATCAACTCCAACGATGGTGGGGCCAACGTATCCTTCAACGGTGGTCGAAGTTGGACCGAGCAGGATCAGCCCACCGCGCAGTTCTACCGCGTCGCCGTCGATAATGATTTCCCTTACAACATCTACGGCGCGCAGCAGGACAACTCGACCGTGCGCATCGCCAGTCGCACCACTGACGGGGGTATTACCGAGGAGCACTGGTATAGCGTCGGCGGCGGTGAATCAGGCTGGATCGCGCCGTCACCGAAAGATTCTTCAATTGTTTTCGCGGGCTCGTACGGCGGCTTGCTGACGCGTTACGACCGCAAAACCGGGGCGCTTCGGGACGTCTCGCCTTATCCGAACAATCCGATGGGTGCCGGAGCAGACGTGTTGAAATACCGGTTTCAGTGGAACTTTCCCATTCTTTTTTCGCCGCACGATCCCAACACGCTTTATGCAGCCGGAAGCGTGCTCTTCAAGTCCACAAATGAAGGCCAGTCATGGGAAATAATTAGTCCTGATCTCACGCGCAATGACAAGTCGAAGCAGGGACCATCGGGTGGTCCGATCACGAAAGATAATACTAGTGTCGAATACTACAATACGATCTTTGCGACGATGGAATCGCCGTTGCAGAAAGGGGTGATTTGGACCGGCTCCGACGATGGTTTAGTTTACGTGACCCGAGATGGTGGAAAGAACTGGGACAATGTGACACCGCCAAAGAACCTGATGCCGGAGTGGATTCAAATTAATTCAATCGAGGCTTCGCCCAATGATCAGGCCACGGCCTATGTCGCGGCTACGATGTACAAGTGGGACGACTTCAAACCTTATCTCTACAAGACCAGTGATTACGGCAAGACCTGGAAAAAGATCACCACCGGCATCCCCGAGCGCGCGTTTACCAGAGTGATTCGCGAAGATCCAAACAAACGGGGATTGCTCTACGCGGGAACGGAAACCGGCTTGTATGTGTCATTCGACGATGGCGGCGAATGGCGTTCCATGCAGTTCAATCTTCCCGTTGTTCCTATAACAGACTTGGCGGTCCACAAACGTGAGCACGATCTCGTTGCCGCCACCCAGGGTCGGTCGTTCTGGATCTTTGACGATCTGTCCCTCCTACACCAAATGATGGAGACCGGCAAAGCTGCCGCACACCCGACTCGACTCTTTAAACCCGAGAGCGCCTATCGCATGCAAGGAGGCGGGGGCTTCCCGCTTCCGGCGACCGCGACTGTCGGCAAGAACCCGCCCAACGGTGCGGTGGTCTACTACTCGCTTAAAGCAAAGCCCTCCAGCGATCTGGTGCTTGAGTTTCTCGACGCCAGCGGAAAGTCCATACGAAAGTTCACTGCGGCGGCGAAGCCATCTCCCTCACCGGGTCAGGAATCGACGACCCCAGAGCAGCCCGCAGCGGCGGAAGAGGGAGCACCTGGCGGACTTGGAGGGGGCCCGGCGCGAGCCTCCACTGACGTGGGACTTAATCGTTTCATCTGGGACATGCGTTATCCGGACGCGGTACGTTTTCCAGGCATGGTTCTTTGGGCAGGGGAAACTCGTGGGCCGCGAATTGTGCCGGGAAGTTATCAGGTAAAGCTCACAGTCGATGGCGCGACTATGGTTGAGAACCTTGAAGTGAAGCCGGATCCGCGTCTTTCGGCAACCTCCGCTGACTATGCGAAGCAGTTGGAACTCGGACTCAGGATTCGCGATAAGGTCACAGAAATGCACAATGCCGTTCTTCAGATTCGCGACGTCCGTAAGCAAGTGGAAGACTTGCTGAAACGAGTTAAGGACCAACCTAACTTCAAGGTGATAAACGACGCGGCTAAGGTCCTGAATAAGACCCTCGTGGAGATCGAAGAGACGCTCTACCAGACCAAGAACCAGAGCAGCCAGGATCCGCTGAACTTTCCCATCAGGCTGAACAACAAACTTGCCGCACTCGGCGCGGTGGTTTCTCGCGGCGATGCGGCGCCGACGGACCAGTCTTACGCGGTCTATGACGAGTTAGTGGGCCAGATAGATGCTCAGCTTCAGCGCGTGGCTCGGGTCATGAGCACCGATGTACCCGCATTCAATCAACTCGTAAAAGAGCAGAACGTACCGGCGGTGGTAGTTAAGCCCCCACGGCCCGAAGGTCAACAACCGTAATGCAGTTATTATTGAGCGACACTTGCCCGGGTTTTTGAATAAGGCTATGGGTTTTAGGGCGAGAATCCCGAAGCAGCGCCAGCGACTGAAAGTCTGTAGAATGGTTGCACGGCCGTGCGTATATTTTAGAAACTCTCGTGTTTCAACACGAGAGCAATACAATCCAACTCTAGGAAGGTAGATGACTTCCGAAACCGAACCAAATAATCTGCGTGATGGTAGGAGAATTCTTCCGTCGCTAGAGTACTGGCGCGCGGCTCCCGAACGGTTGCCCCAACGATTCTACATCGCTTTCTGTCTCCTCATGTCAAGCGTACAAGATTTGATCCTGGGGCAAAAGGAGCAGGAGTCAAATAATCTTAACTGGTCGGCAACCTGCTCTTACTACGCTCTCGTCCACGGTGGTCGTCTTGTATGTTTTCTCGGGTTGGGTGACTACCCGATGCAGCACGCCGAACTTCGAAATCTGCTCTCAGGCCGTCAAGCACGACAGCGCCGCGATGTTTACCCATTCGATTGGCTGCGCGGCTTCGCGCATCAGCGTGACGATCGTAGGGATCAGCCCCGACCGACGCTCGATTTCCTCTAGAGATGATCGTAGCCTACCTAAACCTAGTCAACGTTGCAGACGTTCGCCAGCGTCTCACGAGCTTGGGCAAGGTGCTTGGACCAGCCTGTGACCTCAGAAATGACAGTAACTACGAAGCACTTCTGATTGCCCACGAGTTCCGACACAAAATCATCAGCCCGGCATTTGCTGACCTGTCGTCGAACATGGCTATGGCTGCAGAATCTACGTTGCCATTTCTTATTGACGCCTTCAACGGCTTCAGATTCCACGACCCAGACCTTCCAGAGAACCGGGATCAGTATGAGACGTTCCTCCATGTGTATGTGCGCGACCGGATTGGTAACGCCATTCGACGGAAAATCGCTGGCTCGATGCATCTTGAAACGAAACTTGAAGACATACTCGTTCGTCTCGGAACCAATCCTACTGAGGCTCATTACGAACATCTCGAAAACAGGTCTCGATGTCAATGTTTGCAGGTAAAGCTCGACTTATGAATGGGTTCTTGAACCGAATCAACGATCTCGCAACGGCGACGCGTGCATGATCTGTGCACGGCGTCACTTGGGTGGTCTTGGCGGTTTACGAATCCTCGTGCGATGGAGTGCAGCACTGTCACCGACATCTGTTAAGCACGAACCCGGGTCGGGTGCATGCAATCGGATGTACGCCACCTAACACCCTGCACCCGTCCGCGAATAGCGGAGCTTTCATCTGAAAGACGCTGTGCCTGTTTTAGTTGAATGCGCGACCGCTGATGCCAAGCGTTCGGTGTTTATTGGATGACACACAGGAGCAGACATATTGGTAGTCACCGAAATTCAATA
>Ga0136617_10002265_pt1 | contig 17157 bp, 13 predicted proteins | sample AntDrymUQ3222106_2_FD_129672 | JGI IMG/M metagenome (GOLD analysis project Ga0136617, IMG submission 129672) | Polar desert sand microbial communities from Dry Valleys, Antarctica - metaG UQ322 (21.06) | ecosystem: Environmental > Terrestrial > Soil > Desert | place: Antarctica: Dry Valley...
ACCAGCAGCACTACGAGAATGACTTCGGCTCCTGCGACGAATCCTCGTGGGACAGCCATCGCCGCCGAGGCGGGCCCGACAGGAGCCGGTGAGGTGAGCGTGTAGGTGCCAGGGACTACAACCGCCCGCCCCGACGAAGGATCAGTGCGACGCTCGTACTGGCCGGCGGGAAGCACCCACGTGAGCATTGCCGCGATCGCGACGCCTCCCAACAGCAGTATCAACGGATGTGGAAGACGGATGCGCATTTGATCGCCGTGCGAGGTGCCGCGAACCTATGACAGGACCTGATTCGCCGCAATGACGACAAGTCAGCACATCAATGCAAGGCATCAGTGCCGGCGCAACCACTGAAAGTGTAAATCTCTAGACTCGTTTCTATTCTATAGCCACCAATAAATCCGATGCGAATCGGCCACCCGAATTGAGCTCCGATCGACCGGCCGGCGCTCTCATTCGAGGACCCGCTGATTCCATCAACCAGTCCGCCGCGTAGAAATCCCGTCGAAATGATCAGTTTTCCGCATACTGCTAGAGGCAGGGTCGTAAACGGAAGAGTCGAACGCGAAGGCGCGCGAGCCCGAGCCGTACAGCGGGAAAATGAGGCAAGCGGGGATTCGGAGGCGACAGTGGGATACAGCGCGAGTACGGCGTGGTCGGCTCCGTCTCTGTGCCTCTGCATTTCTGCGTGGCGCAGCCCTCTGCGCCTCTTGCTACACCCAGCGACGCACGCGGTGCTTATACGACAGATATTCCGCGCCGAATTTCCGCTCGAGGTACGCCTCCTCCCGATAGATCACTCCGCGCTGCATCACCACCATTGCCAGCGGAAGAAATAGCAGCGGCCATAACGAGTTGATCGCGAACGCGCTGCCGACGTACGCGAAAACCAACCCGACGTATATCGGGTTCCTCGTAAACCTGTATGGGCCGTTCGACACTATCCGCGTGGTACTGCCCGTGGGAAGGATTGCGGTGCGGGCGCGGGCGAATGTCGTTGCGCCCCACAGCGCGAGCCCTCCACCGGCCACGATCAGAAGAAGTCCGAGCAGCATTCCCGATCTTTCAGGCAGAAGCGGAAATGGGCGCACGCGCTCTGCGATGTAGGCCAGGAGAAAAACGGCGATGAATATGAGCGGAGGAGGTGCTACTACGCCCGCACTGTCGCGAACTTCAGGACTATCGCGATCCCCGGCGCTGTCGCGAACGCCGTCGTCGTCCCCGCTCAGTCGGGGTCGAGCAGCCGCTGCGGCTCTGCTGCGCTGCTGTCGAGCAGTTCGAGCGCAGCCTGGGCATCCGCGCCTCGCACCACCAGCCGAAGCGGGTGAAGCGCATTCATGTACGGCAGCACCCCCGCCGCGTTATCCGACACTACGCTGGAATCGATGCCGTTCGCCTCGAGCACCGCCTCTGCAAGGCTGGCTTCGACATCCGTTGAGAAAGTACGAATGACATAGAGCGCATCGGGGCTGAGGCCTTCGTCGCGGCTCAAGGAGTGACGCGGGCCGTTTTCTGCGGCGCGATCATGATGTGTGACCACGGCTTTCCCGGGTACATGATCCACGGACCGCCGGAAAGCGGGTTCGCCGTGAGTCCGGTCGATTGTTCGGTCGCGTACGGGATGTACACCACGTAGAGATACGACGCACCGGTCACCACGCCGGTTGCCGCATCGACGCTGTCGCGCGGAGCGAAGTACTGATACAGTGCTGCCGGGCGTGCAGGCATTTTGTAGCGTCCGCGACGCACGTCCGCCAGCCGCGCGGTGTCGATCGCTTCGCTCGACTTCCCGAGCTTCTGCAGCTCTCGGCCGCGTGCCATGAAGGGTTCCAGAGAGCGGTGATAGCAGGCAACATGGAATCTCTTTGCCGCCGGGTTGTCGGCGAGGCAGACGATGTCGTTCGTGCCGCGCCTCAGCGTCGTCAGCTGCCCTCCGTCGCGATAACCCAATACCTGCGCGCCTTTTTTCAGCGGGTCGGGAAGCGGGCTCACTGCCGCGGCGATCTGCCGTTCGGGTGACGGATACGTCACCGCCACTGTCGCCGCGGTCTGGGCCGCTGCTCCGGTTGCAGTTGACGCAATGACCGCGATTGCGGCGATGTGCAAAGCTTTACGCATTGTGTTCACTGGGTGAGCGGTTTCCTACTCTCCGACCGCTGCGTGCATGCCGCGGTTCTCATTTATGACTCGCTGCGTCGCTTCAGGCGGCATCTGTTCGTAGCCCTTGAACCGCTGCACGAAAGTACCGTGTCCGTGCGTCTTCGAGAAAAGATCGGTGGCGTAGAGGTGCATCTCCGCCTGCGGTACAACGGCTCGGACACGCGACTTCCCTCCGGGAACAGAATCGGTGCCGAGTATGTGTCCCCGCCGCGCGGAGATATCGCCGAGCACGTCGCCGAGGAACGCATCGGGGGTGGTGACGTCGAGCTCGTCGAGCGGCTCGAGGAGTATTGGCTTGCATTGCGGCGCGACCGTCTTGAACGCCTGGATACCGGCGAGCTTGAATGACATCTCGTTTGAATCGACCGAGTGATACGAGCCGTCGTACACTTCGACCTGAAAGTCCACCATCGGGAATCCCGCGATGATTCCTCTCGCCGACGACTCCTGTATTCCGCGGTCCACGGCGGGAATGAACTTGCTCGGAATCGACCCGCCGACGACGGCATTGACGAACTGGTATCCCGCACCGCGGGGAGTGGGAGCCATTCTCACCCAGCAGTCGCCGAACTGCCCCTTGCCGCCGCTCTGTTTCTTGTGGCGTCCCTGGCCCTGCCCCTTGGCGACGATCGTTTCGCGATACGCGATCTGCGGTCGCTTCAGCTCCGCGCCAACTCCATAGTGACGCTTGAGCCTGGCCATTACCACGTCGAGGTGCCGCTCGCCCAGCCCGGCCGCAATTGTCTCGTGAGTTTCGGCGTTGTAGTGCGTCTGAAAGCACGCGTCCTCATCGTGAAGCCGATGCAGACCCTGCTGAAGCTTTTCTTCCTCTCCGCGCGCGGTCGCATGGACCGCGTAAACGACGCGCGCCTCGGGAAATTCGATCGCCGGCAGTCGCACCGGATGCTCGCGCGTGGACAGCGTGTCGTTCGTATGCGTGTTCTTGAGCTTCGCTACGCACCCGATGTCGCCGGGATGGAGCACCGCCACCTCGATGCGGTCCTTCCCCTGTGGTATCGCCAGATGCGCCATCTTTTCAGACATTCCGCGCGTGGCGTTGAACACTTCGTGTCCGTTCGTTATCACGCCGGAGAAAGTGCGAAAGAAAGACACGTCGCCGACATGCGGCTCGGAATGTGTCTTGAACACGAGTGCAGTGAGCGGAGCCTTGTCGTCGGCGTGAATCTCGACCGTGTGATCGCCTTCCGCGCCGGTGAATCCGTGGAACTCTTCCATCTCGTAGGCCGACGGCATGAGCTCGACGATCTTGGTGAGCAGTGCCTGCGTTCCGTAGGTGAGGTCTGACGAGCAGCAGAAAAGCGGGAACAGCTCCTGCCGTTTCATCGCTTCCTTCATAGCATTCAGTGCGTCGGCCCGCTCGATCGGTTCGCCACCGAGATATCGCTCCAGCAGCACGTCGTCGGTGGCAGCGATTCCCTCGATCAGCTGCTCGTAGTATTTGTCGAACTGCGCCTGGTTCTCCGCGGGGATGTCGACCTCCTCGTATTCTCCGCTCTTCGTGCCGCGCTTGAAGAGATGCGCCTTCTTGTCGAAGAGATTGAGGATGCCATGGAAGTCCGGCCCTTCGCCGATCGGCACTTCGACGGGAATCACGCGAGGGGTGAGCCGGGTCTTGATCGATTCGTAGACGGCGTCGAATGACGCGTGCTCCTTGTCGAGCATCGATATCACGAACAGCACCGGATCCTTCCGGTCGATGGCCTCGTTGAACATGCGGGTGGTGCCGACTTCGACTCCGCCGGTGGCCGTCACAACGACGAGAGCGCCGTCGGCAGCGGTGAGTCCGGCGATCGCCTCTCCCTGGAAATCGGAGTATCCTGGCGTGTCGAGCAGATTGATCTTCGTGTTCATCCACTCGGCGTGGGCGCAGGCGAGGCTGATCGAGAAACCGCGCTCCGTTTCTTCCTTGTCGAAGTCGGTGAGCGCGGTTCCGTCGCGGACTGAGCCATGACGTTTCGAGGATCCGGAAACGAAAGCGAGCGCATCGACCAGTGTGGTCTTGCCACTCGCTCCGTGCCCGACGACGGCGATGTTGCGGATGTCTTCGCTTCGGTACTCGCGCATAGACGTTCGTTGCTCCGCGAGAGGTAGGAATTGATGCCTGCCGCCGGCTGCTTGCCCGACGCGGAGGAGGGGTGCTTGGTAAACTGGCCACGGGTTCGGCGGGATGGCAAGGGCGGGCGTCTCGGTCTCCCGCAATTAGTGAGGTGTGGGAACGACTCTATGGGCGATGCGCCTCGAGGGATTCCGGACTGCGCGTTCCGGGTTCTGCGCTCACAGTCAGGCGTAATGCGTGACCCGTTCAGCGCTTCGCGTTGCCCGTCAACTCGAGGTTTCCTCAAACGCGTCACGCATCACGCATGACAGGCTACTCGCTATGCCTTGCTCCAAACGCAGAACCGGGAACGCGGTTTCTCGGTGTTCTACCTCCGCAGGATGAAGTAGTAGACGAGGCTGTTCAGGACGAGCACCCCGATGCCGATGGCAATGTGGTACTGCCGCGATTTCTCGGCCGGAAACCGCGTTCGCAGCACATGATGCTGAAGGAATCCCTCCTCGTAGGGAACGCGATCACCCTTTCTCCAGAAAGTTTTCTCCCAAGGCGTGAGCGGGCATCCCAGGTCGAATGCCATCGTCGCGATCGCCCACACGACGGCGAGCAGATGAATCCACACCAGCGAAGGCCACCGCAGCACGAGAAGCGACCCCGTGACGACAAAGACGACGTAGGCAACGTGCACGGAAGCGACCGCGCGAGCGAAGGTTCGCCAGATCAACGGAATGCAGGAGTGAGGCGGATGGTCAGCGGATGGTTCGAGTGCAGAGAGAGGCGTCACCTCGCGCCGGGCGACACGAAATGGAATATTGCGATGCCCGCCAACCAGTCGCACTGAACCGTGGAGGTCGTTTGATACTCATCTTTCTGGTGATCGGATTTCTCGCAGGGATTCTATCAGGAATTTTCGGGATTGGAGGGGGCATCCTGATCGTTCCGTCCCTCGTTCTTCTCGCGGGGCTCGCTCCCATCGTAGCGACGGGAACATCACTTGGCGCGCTGCTGCTGCCGGTGGGTGCGCTGGGAGCCTGGGAGTATTACAAGCGCGGGAATCTCAATATTCAGGCGGCGCTGTGGATTGCGCTTGGCCTGTTCGTCGGTGCATGGATCGGTGCGCAGCTCGCTCATCATCTGTCGCCAGTGCAGTTGAAGCGCGGCTTCTCGGTGTTCCTGGTGATTGTCGCGGGGCGGATGTGGTTCAGTTGACACAGCCGAGTGATAGTGGGCAACCTTTGAGACCCGTCACCGATAACCCGTCACTGGAAACCCGTCACCGGAGCAGTAACCGGTAACGGCCCCGGTTTCGGGTTACCGGTTTCGGGTTACAGGTGACCGGTTACGGATTACGGTGGGACGGGTGAGCAGTACTACACCCCGAATTGTTTCAAGTGATGATCGATGTGGCGGTAGCCCAGTACCCCCCAGCTTCGCGAAGTGAGCTTACCGAATGCCGGGTGCAGAGGCCACGGCTGCCCGGGATCCCGCGTTGCGAATCCACTGATCCGCTGCCGCAGCGCGGTTGTCGCGCTCACCCAGTCGGTAGTGTCTCCACTCAACAGCTCCGGTGCGGTCGGCACGCCTTTCGGGAACGGCAGCCAGTAGATGATCATCTGCTTGAGAGGCGGGTAGCGAATGGCAAGATTCCGGGGTGAAGTAGCGAGCTCGCCCGCCGCCATGCGCAGAGAGTTGTTCAGGTGAGCCACCATCTGGCTCGCGTTCATCTTTCCCCATCGCGCCCTGCTGTCGGGAGTGAGCTTGTGGAGCCGGCGCGTTATCTCCTGTCGTGAATCTTCCTGCCATAGTGTCTTCATCCATTCTCCCGCTATCTGGGTTCGCCGTGGTTGGACAGTATGCAATGGTCGAAGCCCGGATGTCAGGGGCTTGTTTTCGGGTTTTGTTCGGGATACAATCCAGCTATATGTCTGCCGCCGCACTACCGAGCCTTCGCTCGCTGCTGGAGCAACGCTTTCCCGATGCCACTCCTGTCACGCATCGCACTGCGGAACCGCTGGTCACAGGGATCGGCGTACTCGACCGAATTCTTCCGGGCGGCGGTCTTCCAAGAGGTCGATTGTCGGTCTGGATGCCCCAGGGTGGAGCGACCGCAATCCTTCGCGCTGCGTGTCTCACCACCACAAGAAAAGGGGAGAGATCGGCCTGGATAGACGGACTCGGTACGATTGCCGGGCAGTTCTGGGAGGAAGGGCCCGTACTCGTTCGGCCGGCCAGCCGCAGGAATTCGCTTCGCGCCGCGGAGGAGCTCTTACGCTGCGGCGGCTTCTCCCTGATAGTGTTGACAGGCTCTGAGCCCGCAGGCACCGAAATGGTGCGTCTCTCTCGAGCAGCGCGCGAAGGGGGGGCAGCTTTCGTGGCTCTGACGAGTCATACTTCGATGGCGAGCCTCCGTCTCACGTCGCGCATCATGCGGGGAAGCTACGTCTGGCGCAGAAATCCTTTCGGAGAGCCGGCGGAGGCATGCTCGGCGACTGTCAGGGTTCACGCTCAATCGCTGGGGTGGAACCGGCAGGCAGAAATGAGCCTGCCAGTGGTGCCGCACGAGCTGCGAATGGCCCTCGATGCTGGGCTCCCGGATAGAAGAGGACTGCCGAAAAGAGCAGTGGTGCCGCCTTAGGCTGACCTCGGCGGGGTTCTTGCGACTCACCACCGTCTACAACGTCCCGTTCCGGTTCGATTATTCATGACAGATGTCGCAATTGCTTCGACGGCGCTGAAGGATGGTGCGGCGGGCGAAGAGCTAGCCGCGCGTGTCCGCAGCGAGCTGCATGGCGCTGCCCCCGATGCGCTGATCGTGTTTGCATCTTCTCAAAACGACTATAAGTCGCTTCTCACCGCCCTCAAGGCGGGCTCGGGTGCAAGAACGCTCGTCGGCTGTTCGTCAGCAGGAGAATTCACCGGAGAGACTGCGGGCACAGGCCTCACTACAGTGATTGCGCTGCGCGCTTCCGACATGCGGTTCAATGCGACTATCGCCAAGGGCATGTCGCAGGATCGGGAAAAGGCTGCCGCTCACCTGGCAAGAAATTTCGAGGGAATGGAGAGCACCGATTTCCGTTATCGCACCGCGCTCATCCTCGTAGACGCCCTGGCAGGACACGCCGAGGATCTGGTGGACCGGCTCACTGTTGCGACCGGGGGGATGTACCGTTTCTTCGGCGGCGGGGCCGGCGATGACGCGAAATTCGAGCGCACTCACGTGTTCATGAATGCGGAGATGCACTCGGATGCAGCGGTGGTCCTCGAGGTTCTCTCCAACAAGCCGATTGGAATCGGGGCGCGGCATGGGTGGACACCTGCCAGCGGGCCAATGCGGGTCACCGAGACCGATCAGGCCTCCGTGCTCAGCCTGAACGTCGTTCCAGCAGTCGAGGCGTTCGAGGATCACGCCGCAGCCACCAATCAGAGCTTCGACAGAAACAATCCACTGCCGTTTTTTCTGCACAATATCGTCGGTGTGCAGACTGACGAAGGTCACAAGTTGCGAGTCCCACTCGGCGTCGGCGCGAATGGAGGGATAGCGTGCGCTGCGGAGGTGCCGACGGGAGCGACAGCGCACATCATGTCCATCAAGCCAGCAGATGCCGCCGATGCTGCCGCGAGCGCGACCCGCGACGCCATGGAGCAGGTGGAGCGAAGCGGCCATACGCCAAAAGCCGCGCTCTTCTTCGATTGCGTTGCAACGCGTCTCCGCCTCGGGCAGGATTTCAACAATGAGCTCGACGCAGTGTCCGCGGAGCTGAAGGGGGCACAGTTTGCCGGGTTCAATTCGTACGGTCAGATCGTTCGGTCGGAAGGGCAGTTCAGTGGATTTCACAACTGCACGGCAGTTGTCTGTGTCTTTCCCGACTGAAGCGGCTGCGCCGTAGATCACTGACCGCGCTATCCGAGAAAAGGTGCAGCCCGGGACAATCGGGAACATCGAGATCGTCGCCCGTCTGGCCAATCAGGCCATCCGGCGCGACGCAGCGCAGGAAATAGCGAAAGCCTGCGGCGCCGAGGATTTGGTGGTCTTCCTGCGCGATCCCGAAGTTGGTGCGTTGCTCTCCGCGCCGGGATTTCCGCAAACGCTTCCCGACGGAAGGCTGTGGCGCGCGTTCGTGGAAGTGGCTGCCTCGGAAGGTGAGCACAGAGGCGAGCTCCCGCTGCACGGGGTCGGGAGCAATCTTCCCGCGATCGGCTACGCCTCAGGTGCGAACGCAGTTGTGGTGATGCTCGGCACGACGGCGCCAAATGAAAACGTCGAGCTCCTCAGATCGATGATGCCGCTCATCGAAACGACACTTCGCGCGGAGCAAACGACTGCCCTCGCAGACGCGCAGGCGCGGCTCGCGCGCGATGCTTCGGCGCGCGCAGCGACACTGGTGCAGGCGCTCGACCGGACAAGACGGCAACTCGAGAACACGCTGGAGATCGCGCGTCTCGCCCGTGTGGAGGTCGAGGCAGCGAACACACAGCTGCAGGGCCAGGCCCTCGAGCTGGAGGCGCAGACGGAGGAGCTGCAATCCGCGAATACGTCTCTCGAAGAAGCTCGGGCAGTTGCCGACAGCGCCAATCACGCCAAGTCCGAGTTTCTGGCGACGATGAGCCACGAGCTGCGCACTCCTCTCAACGCTATCGGCGGGTATGTCGAGCTGCTGAGCATGGGGATCCACGGCGCCGTGAACGACACGCAGCAGCACGCTCTCGGCAGGATCGATCGCAGCCAGCGTCATCTGCTTGGGCTGATCAACAACGTCCTGAATCTGTCACGGATCGAGGCGGGGAGAGTCGACTACGACATCAGCGACGTGATGCTGGCAACCGCGTTTGCGAACATCGCGCCGATGATCGAGCCGCAGCTCGCGGCGAAGGGAATAGCATACGAGCTGTGCGACGTGGATCGGCTGCCGCGCGTGAGCGCGGATGCGGAGAAACTGCAACAGATTCTTCTGAACCTCCTGTCGAACGCCGTCAAGTTCACCGACACGGGAGGTCGCGTGTGGGTGGAGGCAGGACGCACAATCGAAAAGCCGGGCCAGGTGTTCGTCAGAGTGTCGGACACCGGCAGGGGCGTTCCCGCGGACAAGCTGGAATCCATCTTCGAGCCGTTCACGCAGGTAGACGCGAGTCACAGCCGGACCGGAGAAGGAACGGGGCTCGGGCTGGCGATAAGTCGCGATCTCGCCCGCGGCATGGGTGGCGACATACGCGCCAGAAGTGTTCTCGGCGGGGGATCGGTCTTTACACTGACGCTCCTCGGAGCGGTACGGCTGGCGCGCAACGAGCTTGAAGTGGCGGGCCCCGGGGGGGATGGATCGGAGAGCCCGGAGCCGTAGAGGGGAATAGAATCTGTGTAGTTCTATGTTGACCTTTCTGCGCTGCCTTCGTCCGCCTGAAGTTCACCTCGCGCCATTGCACCTTGACGCCAGCGCCCCCGTCGGCCTGACCCCTGCCATGTAGAGCTTCCTCACGGTGGGCACCGACACAGGTCCATACAGGAGGACCGTGTCATGGTATCTGCAGAGGTTGAAGTTCGCACCTTCCTTCCGCTCGACGTCGCGACGCAGATTCGTCCACTCGTGCACTCCCGCCATGTAAGTCATGAGCTGCACGTAGTCGAGCTGCGCCCGCTGCAGCTTTGCCTCCGCCTCCGGCCGCTCCTGAAACGCGTCACGAATCATCAGCGCGACCGCGGAGTCACTGGCCATGTTCATTGTGTGCAGGCGCACGTCGATGATGGCGTTCATGTAAATCCGCGCCATCCATTTGAGACCATTGAGCCTCATCTTGACAGAGTCGCCGGAGTTGACGCCGGCTTCTTCCATCACGCGCTCCGCATACACCGCCCATCCCTCGACGTACGGGGTGTTGCTGTAGATGACGCGCAGCAGCCGCCGCCACTCGGGGGTGATCTTGTTGGCGTACTCACCCTGTACCGTGTGACCGGGAACGGCTTCGTGAATGCTGAGGCGCAACATCTGGTAACGATTGTATTCGCGCATCTTGGATTCGGCGCGATCCTCTGCCCATTCACGCGAGATGGGCGTTACCCAGTAGAAAGTGGACAGCTTCGGTTGAAGCGCAGGTGCGAAAACCGCCCCCGCAACTCCGTACACGCCGCGCATGAAGAGAGGAGTCGGAATGACGCGGATGTTGCTGAAGTCGGTGAGCGACATGAGGCGCTTGTCAACCACAATGCGCTGCAACTGATTCACGTCGACCTGTCCCTGCTGCACGATCGAATCGCGATGAGCGTGTTCCCCGCCGATGCGTGCCATCACTTCGCCCACTACCGAGTTGAGAAGAATGTCGGGTGTCGAGGCATCGTGACGGTGACCCGCGAACCACTCGTCGTGCAGCGGCCTCGCCAGGCGCATCATGCTCTCTCGAGTGAGGCGCAAACTATCCTCGGCCGCGCGGAGAAGCTGTTCCGGAGTTCCGCTCACCTGGAGATAAAAACGGAATTTCTTCCCGAACTTGTCGCGGCCCATTCTCCAGTCACGCTGCTCACGCTTTGGCAGCTCATCGCGCACGAACGTGACGAATCGCGACATAGCCGCATCGGCGGCGGGTTGTGCGCGCGCGTATCGAGCCGCTGACGGGGTGCCCCGCACGAACTCGGCGCCGGTGGTCTTCACCAGGTCTCGCACTCCCTCCATCGATTCAATCGCTACGCGACGGAACACGTCGTTGGACCCAGTCAGATTCCCGATCGCCTGATCGATGTAAACAGGAACCTTCTCCAGTCGGGCCGAGAGGTCCCGTGCGCGGACGTTCTTGTGGGCGTACTCGAGTGACATGTTGGAAAACAGCGCTGATCCCAGGTTTTCAGGGTAAATCTGCGGCTTCCATTTGAAGAACTGCTCGTCGTCCATGCTGTAAAAAGCGAAGCCGATCGCGTTCTGAAGAACGTCGTAGTCGGCCTGTGTCTGCGGGTCGAGCCTGTCAGCTGTCAGGCGGCTCAGCCGGCGGCGGAAGTTCTCATAGAATGCGCGCTGTCTCGCCATGGCCGCAGGTGAGAAATCGTCGAGCAGCTGATCGAGAAGGAGCGTACGTCCGGTTCGCGGATCCGCGTAGCGATGCAATCCTGACTGCGTTGCTCCGGACGGAGAGAACACGAGAGTCGTAAAGACGAACTCATTGGCCAGTGCGGCGAAGCGCTCGTTGCGCGTGCCCTGCGCGGAAACAATGGAAGTGAGCGTCGCAACAGCAACCAACAAACTGACCCGGTAGCGCACAGGCACCTCGGCGAAAAAAAGACTGGTTGGGAGGGCTTAAGATAACGTCAGAACGACATGGCGCCGATGTTGCTTTCGGTATTTGTTCGGGATACATTTCGTGCGCCCGCAATGACTTTCATCTGCATCTGGAATCCCGATTGGGGATCGAGCTCTCTGGATTCATGGGCACCGACGGTGCTGGGAATGGTGCCGCGCGTGTCACTGGATTCCGGGCGTGGGCAGATATGGGCTGACGGCAAGAGTCTCAATGCCGAGTCATTGGCAAGGGATTTAGTCGAAAAATTAAGCCATCAAGGCGCCATCAAAGCGCAAGCAGGGTTAGCTATAGTGCCAGTGGCTGCTGAAATTGCTGCGCGGTTCAAGGGTGCAGACCCGATTTCCACGACTGCTGTTACCGCCGTCGTTCCCGGCGACGACCGGGATTTTATCGCCCGGCATCCAATCACGGTGCTCGCTCCTTCGCCTCCTCTTCAAAACCTCTTCGACGGGGTCGGAATCGAGAAGTGCGGTGACCTGGCGCGGCTCGATCAGGAGTCTGTCGAGGTGCGGTTCGGTGCTGAGGGAGTGCATCTGTGGAGACTGTCGCGGGCAGACGACAGAAGAATGATTTTCGCCGCGATGCCACGATCGCTTCCCGAAGCGTCGCTCGACTGGGTGGACTACACGCTCACCGACCCCGAGCGGCTGGTGTTCATCATCAATGCGCTCGTGGACAGCGTCTCCACCGCGCTGACCGAGCGCGGTCAATGCGCGCGCGAGATGATGATGGTTTTCTCGCTCGCCAACCGGAGCTCCTTCGAGCATCTCGTGCGTCCGTCGCGAGCGACTGCGAGTCGCAAGGCGTGGATGCGCCTCATCCGGACGCACCTCGAGCGAATGGAGCTGCCCGATGCGGTGACGGGAATCCTCCTCAGGGTGGAGACGGTCACTGGAGAGGTCGAGAGGCAGGGAGACATTTTCGACCGCGGCTTTGCCACCGCTCGCGCGACCGAGGAGACAGTGGCGCAGCTGCTCGACGACCAGGGAGCGGTCATCGTCGTACCTCTCAACAGCCGGCACCCTCTCCTCGAGCGGCGCACCGACTGGCTGGTCCAGGAGCCTGCGCATGCGGCTTATGCGCACATGGTGAAGAACGCGACACCAGATCCCTGTCTTACGCTGCAATTGCTTGCAGAGCCAAGAAAGATTCTCGTCAGGACCGCGACACGAAGGGATCACGAGCTGCCGGTGAAGTATCGGGATATGGACGCCTGGATGCCGCTCGATTCAGCGGCCGGGCCGGATCGTGTCTCGGGCGGGCAATGGGAGGAAAGCGGCTCCTGGGCGCGCGAGTACTTCCGGTGCGTGACCGAGAATGGCATGCTCGTCTGGATATTCCATCAGGGGCGTGATGACGAGTGGTACCTGCACGGCTGGTGGGACTGAACTGCTGAGCTGCGGGCATTGAGCGCGAGCGGTGAGCTCTGAGCTTTCAAGGTCAAAATCGTGGGGTGAAAAAGCCGTTAGCCTGAGCCGAGTAAGCCGGAGCCATGAGCCCAGATTACAACCCTTTTGTGAGACCCGGCTCACCCATCATCCGGTTTTTGACTCACCCATCGTCCCGGTCTGTGCCCACGGCTCACGCTCACTAAGCTCAGGCTATTGGCTTTTTCACCCCACGGTTTTGATCTTGAAGGCTCAGGGCTCACCGCTCGGGCTCGATGCTCAGGCTCGTTTTCCAGGGACTATATGGCGGCCAGCAAGCGACTGAAAGTAGCCGGATGGGCGGATCATCTAAGGGCTCTCTTCGACCGGCTAGCTGACAGACACTCTCCGGTCACGGTTGTGCTCTTCCTCGCGATGACCAACGCGGTCACGGTATTCGCAATGAACCGGTTCGAGCAGGCCGCGTGCGGACGGCTGCCGTTCAGCATGCTCGATCTCGAGCTCACTTTCTCCGCGGGACGGTTCGACACTCTGCTCAAGCGCATCACCGACGCCGAGTGCGGGAGTTTTGTGCTGTTGAACCTCGTCACTCTGGACGTCTTATATCCGCTTGCCTATGGGCTTGGCCTCTCCGGACTTTTTCTGTGGACCGAACGGCACCGGCGCCGCCACGCCGACAACACTCACGATGCCCGGCCGCTGCCCGCACGCAACCACGTGCTGGTGCTGCTGCCAATCGCCGCGGCGCTGCTCGACATCCTTGGCGAAAACATCCCGCTCCTGCTTGCGGCGTTACTGCTGCGCAGTGGTGTCGCACCCGCTGCGCTGCCGGTGTCAATTCTCGTTGTCATCGGCTCTCTCGCAGCTGCACTAAAATTCTCACTGCTTCTCGTTGTTTTCCTCTTCATCGTGAGCGAGTTGTTCTCCCGCTCGCGCGGCCGGCTGCTCCGGCGACTTCGCTTCAGCGTCATCGCGGTGCTCCTTGGCGCGTTCCCTCTTTTGCTGGTTCCGCAGGGACAGGAGATTCTTCAGCGGCTGGTCGAGGGCAGCTCGCCCGAGGGACGAATCATCGGGGGATTGATCGCTCTCACCTTCGCCGCTACCGCGGTATGGTATTGCGGAAGGAAGCTCGCGGAGCTTCAGTTTTCGCGCGAGACGTCGCCATCCGATCCGGACTGGTACGAGTTCTTTGCGGAGAATCTTCCCCGAATGCTTGGCATCGCTGTTCTCGCGCTGGCGGGAGCTGCCTTTGCCCGCGTCGGTGCGGCGCTGGGCTGGTTCGTCGCTGCCGCGCTGCTCGGCTACGTGGTGACTCTGTTCGCCAGCCGGCGGATGCCACAGTTGCTTCGTTTCTTCGGGCGCCCGTTCATCTGGAGTTACTGGAAAGAGGTGCCGCGGCTCGATGAACGAGTGGGCCGAGTGGTACTTGCGTCAATCGCTGGAGTGTTGGCGCTAGGCGACCCGCTTCGCCTCAGCGGCGCCTCTCTTCCGCTCGATCTATTCCGTCTGCGAATCGCGGCCTGGGCGTGCCTGATCGTGGCCTGGCTGTTCTATCTCTACGTGTATTCCCGCCGCGAAAGGATCGCCGCACGCCGCTACCGGCGCATGCTGTTGCCGGTGGTCGAGGAGCAGCTCGCGATCAGTCCGCCGAAGGCTCCGCTCGATCCTGAGGCCGACATCTATCGGAACGAGGTGCGTCATCTCGAGCGCGAAGCTGTCGCGTCGGTGGATGCGTGGACGGCGGTGCATCGCCTCCGGTGGGGCATTGCCGCAACAGTCGCCGCGAACATCGTCATGCTCGTGTTGTTCGCTGTTCGCGCGGTCGAGCTCGGGCGGTTTCTCGGTGCACTGGTCATTCTGGCGATGACGGTGAGCAGCGTCGTGTTCTATGGAAGCATCGCTGCGTGGGTTTTCGGGACGTACCGCATCGCGCTTGCGTCGCTCGTGTTTGTCCTTGCTGCGCTCTTCAGTCTGTGGAACGACAGTCATGTCATCCGCACTCTGAAGCCAGTGCCCGCGGAAATCGCGGCGCGCAGGGACATCGCCGCTCACCTGGCAGAATGGCGTCGAGCCCGCCCGGCGGATGGCGCGCCGTTGATTCTGGTAGCTGCCGCTGGCGGCGGACTCCGCGCTGCCTACTGGACTGCGGCGTCACTCGGTGCTCTGCAGGATCGCAACGCGGCATTCAGTACCCGCGTGTTCGCGATCTCTGGAGTTTCGGGAGGCAGCCTCGGGGCGGCCGTCTTTACTGCGCTCGTTCGCGATGCGCAGGGCCTTCCCGAGATTGGCCGGCGCGCGGATCGCCTTCCGTGCGTGCCGCGGGCAATGAGCGATACGATGACAGCGAGGACATTCGGAAAGTATTCCGCATGCGTGCGCCTTTTCATGCGGGATGATTTTCTGTCGCCGGTGCTGGCGAAAATGGCCGGACCCGATCTGCTCCAGTGGTTCCTGCCGTTTCCGGTCAAACAGTTCGACCGGTCGCTCGCGCTCGAGGGAGCCTGGGAGCAATCGTACAGGAACACGACGGGCCGCACGACAATGGCCGAAGGGATCCTCGCCCTCACGCGCGACTCTGCGAATCGTACGCTGTTACCAGCGCTCTTTCTCAGCGCGACGCATGTCGAGAGCGGGCGGCGTTACATCGCATCACCGCTTGTGAGGAGTGGACAGAACTTGCCGGCAGGCCATCCGTCGCGCGCGATGCGCGATTCCAGGGACCTCATCGATCTCCTCGGAAGTGACATCAGGGTGTCCACCGCGGTCGGAAACAGCGCTCGTTTCACGTACGTGAGCCCTCCAGGTCGCATCGAAAGGAATGACGGAGCGGAGTACGGTCACCTTGTCGATGGAGCGTATTTCGAGAACTCGGCGCTGGTGACATTGCGGGAAGTGCTGGAAATCGTTCTGGAGAGTGACAGTGCGGCGACAGTGGTTCAGCCGCCGATAGTTCTCTATCTGTGCAACGATCCGCTGGGCTGCCGGCGGAGTGCAAGCGAGGACACGGTTCTGACTACGAGACGATCGGCCATCGTGGAATGGGCCGCACCTGTTCGCGCATTGTTCCGCACGCGCGACGCCCGCGGATCACTCGCTCGCGCGGACATCGCGACGCGACGGGATGTTCGCTTCGTGCAGCTGAATGTGTGTGACTCACTGGTGGCGCGGGCCGGCACAACAGCCGACAGCGCAATCCTCGGATCGAAGGAACGACAGAAGCTCGCGGAAGAGAGAGTGGTCGCCCCGCCACTCGGCTGGATTCTCTCGAAAGCGGCGCGCGACTGGATGGATTCTTCACTGACGGGGGGGGCCATCACGTCGCGCCCAAGTCGCTGCCGGCGGGAGAACGTGGCAGCGCTCGAAATGCTCGACTCGCTGCTCACTCCCTCGTTGCGAAACGGACAGCCTGCCGCGGCGGTATCTCATCCAATCTCCGGAATACTCCGGTGAGCCGGACTTATCGAGCTATCGCTATTTGATTACAGCCGTCGCCCATACCGCGCCGTGGTCGCTGCTTCCGCGCACATCGAGCACCGTACCAGCGCCTGCACTATCAGGAACGGTCAGTCCTTTGAGGTAGATGTGGTCCCACCGTCCACCGCGCGTGGTCCATGGGCCACGCTCTGTCGGCCAGGCGTAACCCATCGCCCGCGCGACGCGGCCAACCGAACCGCTATTCATGTCCCCACCGATGATGACAATGGAATATTTCGACGCGTCAGCCAGGATTGCGCGCAGCTGCGCGCGCCGCGCGCCGGAGGTGATGTCGAACAGCGTGCCGAGGTGTGTAGAGTAAACGCGAACCAGTGAATCGCCGAAGCGAATCGTGGCGGCCGTGGCAGTTCGCTGCGTGCGCCCAAACAGCGAAACATTCGGCAGCACGAGCTTGGAATCCTCGACGATTTGCCACCGCGACAGTATCGCGTTGCCAAACGGCCTCTTCGTTGTCAGGTGCAGAGTCGCTGGGTAGTACACGTACCACATGCCGAAAGCGTCAGCAATGCGTCGTGTGCCTGTTTCGTCCATCTCCTGAAGCAGGAGGATGTCCGCGCGATTGAGCGACGGGTCGCGGGAGAGCGTGACGATGGCACTGTCGATCCCGACACTGAACGCGATGTTGAACGACACGATGCGAACGGTGTCAGGCAGCCTGATCTGGGCCGGCGAAGGCGCCGCTGGTGCTCCGATGAAGCGTGGCCCGTCGACAGTTATGTAGTTCTGCTGTGTGCGACATCCAGTCACGACTGGCAGAGCGAC
>Ga0136617_10002266_pt1 | contig 17155 bp, 14 predicted proteins | sample AntDrymUQ3222106_2_FD_129672 | JGI IMG/M metagenome (GOLD analysis project Ga0136617, IMG submission 129672) | Polar desert sand microbial communities from Dry Valleys, Antarctica - metaG UQ322 (21.06) | ecosystem: Environmental > Terrestrial > Soil > Desert | place: Antarctica: Dry Valley...
ACGAGGCAGCCCGCGCGACTTCGTTGACCGGACCTGGGTCGTCTGCGCCCGCCGTGGGTCCCGTCCTTGGGCGCTCAGTCGTCGAGCAACGAGGCTTGGCCGGTGGTGCGCCGCGGCTGCGGTCCGATTCGAACGCGTCCTTCGCAGACGTCGTCGTCGAGGAACGCCCGCATCAGCTTCTCGTGGGCTCGCACGGTGGCGGACGACGAGCACCACGAGCTCGGCGGTGTGACCGCCCGCTTCGGCAAGCACGCCGAGGCGGGCGCCGGCCTCGGCGCTGACGCGGCAACGCAGGTTGGCGGAGATTCGCGACCACCCGCCGCGCCCAGGGTCGGGGAGGGTCGAGGTCCAGAGGTTGATCCCGAGACCAGGATCGACGGCGACCTGGACCGGTTGCCCGGGCGGGATGCGCTCGGGGTCCACGAGCAGCGACACGCCACGGCGCTCACCCGGGTGAAGCCGGACGAGCGCCTGCTTGAAGCGGATCGGGGCGGGTGGCGCTGACGGCGGGGGTCGTCTGTGACGTCACGCTGGTGCAGTTCTAACCGACAGCCGGGACGCTCGAACGCGTGTCCGATGGAGATGGTTGGCGAGCTCGCTTGGCCTGGGAAGGGATGCAGCATGCTGCATCGCATGATATGCTTGTCTGCATGCGCACCACCGTCGACCTTCCTGACGAGCTGCTCACGCAGGCGCGCAGTCGCGCCGCCGACGAGGGGACAACCCTCACCGCGCTGTTGGCGGACGGCCTGCGCCTCCGGCTCGCGCGGTGTGTGCCGCCGGCATCGGCTCGGCGCCCGCTGCCCACGTCTCGCAACCGCGGTGGCATGCAGCCGTGGATCGATCCCGGATCCAACGCATCGCTGCTGGATGCCGCGGACGACGACAGTGCTGCTGCCTGACGTCAACGTCCTGCTAGCCGGGTTTCGCACCGACCACATCCACCATCGGCCGGCGCGCGCATTTCTGGAAGCGGTGCGTTCGCAGACGGTGACCCTTGCGGTCAGCGATGTCGCATTGACCTCGCTCGTGCGCCTTGCGACGAATCCACGCGTCTTCGCACAGCCGGACACCGTGGATGCTGTGCTCGACTACATCGACGCGCTGCTGGACCCGCCCGCCGAGGTCATCACCGCCGGCGTCCGCCACTGGCCTCGTTTCGCGGGCCTGTGCCGTGAGCTCAACCTGCGGGGCAATCTCGTCCCGGATGCCTACCTGGCAGCGCTGGCGCTCGAACAACGAGCGCAACTCGTCACGTTCGACCGCGGATTCGGGCGCTACCCACGGCTGAGCTGGCGTTGCCTACTCGACGACTGACCCGGTAGCATCGCGGTTGCGTCACGTCACGGAAACCGCTGATTAGCAGCCCGTTTCTCAGCTCTTGAACCAATCGCTCCGATAGTGCAGGTCGGAGACGAACGTTCCGCAAGCCTGCGCAGGAGCGCGCAACGCGCCCTGCGCAGGTTGCGAACGAGGCCATGTAGCTCGGGCGCGAGCATAGGCCGGTAGACAAGCCGCCAACGCACCCCAGCTACCAGCTCCGGTCTCTCCCGGCGCGGAAAGCGCTTCACGCCGGAGAGGCTCGAGGCGTTGCGGACGTCTCGAGATCGTCGAGCAGGCTGTCGGCCACGGATTCTTCCTCTACGGCGCACCCAGCACGGTGCATCGCGATCGAAAGGCTCGCGTCCCAGTTCGCGGTCGCGGGCCTCCCCTGCAGCGGTGGTCCAGGACGGATGGCGACGGCTTGCTCATACGCTCTGGCGTCGAACCGCCACCACCGGATCGGTAACCGGGCGTGGAGGACGTTTCCGATCCTCAGCCCGCCCCAGTCAAAGTCGCCATGGTGCGAAAGGTGCGCACCGGCCGCGACGAGCCGGCGTAGGAGCACCATGGCCGCGGCGCCTGGCTGCCCGCTCGTGCACACCAGCGGAGGACACCGAGCACCGAGGCGGTCGGCCGCCATCTGAAGTACCACCGGGTTCTCACATATGCGTATGTCCAGATCGCGCAGGTGATGCGCCCACTCAGGCGGTGCGGAGACGAGCTGGCGCAACGTCAGGGCGACTGGTTGACCACCTTCAGTCCCTTCAGCGAGGATCCGTCCGGTCACGGTCCAGGCGTCACCGGGCAGTCCGGCGCAGAGCACCAGGCTCGAAAGTTCGTCGCGCAGCACACCGACCGTCGCCCACACCTCCCTCCGCCAAGTGGCGTGCGATTCGCCTGCCTGCGGCTTGGAGAGCCCCGAAAGCGCACGAGCGGCGCCAAGCGCCAGCGTGGCGAGCGGCTCGCCATCGTCGAGTGCATGGGCGCTGCCTGTCAGTCGTGACGCGAAGCGGCCGATCGGCTCTCCGGCAGCTGGGAGCTCAACGAGCACCCCCGCGAGGCTGTCGAGAAGAACCTGCGCCGCATGCGGGTCGGGCGCGAGTCGCTTCACGAGCCCGGAAGCGCGCAAATCCGCGAGCCAGCGAGCGAGCTCGTGCCGCGACGACACCGCGACTGTCCGCTCGAGCGTCTCGAACGCCCGCTTCCATGCGCTTGCAGCCGCATGTTCGGCATCGGCACGCCTTGTCACCGGGCCGCCGAGCCGGACGATCGCAGCTGCCAGCCCACCGTCGCACGCGCCCGAGCGCCGGATGACGGCGTCCAGCGCCGGCAGCGACACGCCGAGCGCCCGGCCGTTGCGGGGCGGCCGACCCAGCAAACGATGCATCGCCTGGCGTTGCGCGATCGTTGCGTCCGTCAGCGTGATCGTGGTGTCGAGATCCTGTCCCCGTTCCATTCGGCGGCGGACTCGATCAATGAGCCACGCCAGCTCGGGACCGCCGAGCAGCCGGATCAATCGCTCTTCGTCGGTGCGACCCACAGGTCATCCTGTGCAATGGGACGCCCGGTTGGCGAGCTCGTCGGTGCGGGCGCGGCTGAGCTCGGACGGGTGACCGACACGCGTGCCGCGCCGTCCCATTCCCAGTGCGTCACGAGCACGGCCGCGATGCCGTCGACTCGGGACAGCTGGGCGATGGCGAGGCCGGGAACCTCGGGGTAGCAGCCCCACTCACGCTCGCTCGTCATCACGACGTCCAGATCGAACGCGGTCAGCAGTCCGAGGCACTTTGCGCGCGAGTCGTCATCGACGCCCGCGAACGCCTCATCGAGCATGACGAGCCGTGGAGCATTGGGGTTGCCGGCTGACGCGTAGTGCGCCGATGCGGCGGCGAACAGCGGCACGCTCGCAGCGAGTACGCGCTCGCCACCCGAGGCCGGACCCGTTGCCGATCGCCATTGGCTGGCCTGGTGGCGTTGGATCGTGAACCGATGCCAGGCTCGATAGTCCAATGCCTCGGTCAGATGCTCGAGCCACGTGCCGCTGTCGTCACGCGCTCGAACGGCCTGGATCTGGGCCTGGAGGAAGCCGCCGACGGCGGCACGCTCGTCCTCCGACCACGCATCGGCGTGCTGGCGCAACAGGCGCTCGCGGGCGGTCACCAGCCCCTTCGGGCCGTCCGGAATCGCCTGCCACAGCATGCGCAATCGCATCCCCGTGCTGGTGGGGCGATCCGCGAGTTCACGGTTCATCGCGAGTACCTGCGCCTCGGCCGCGCTGATCAGCTCCTGCAGGCTGCTGGCGACCTCGTTGATGAGGTGGTTCTCGAGGATCTCGCGCTCGCGCTCGGAGAGCAGCCGTTCGCGGTCGTCCACCTCGACGGCCAGGGCCGCCGTGAGCGCGGGAACTGTGGTCGAGCGCCCGCGGAACACGACCTCGACCACGATGCCCTCCTCCTGCAACCGTTGCGAGGCGTTGTTGCCGTGTCGTCGCAGTGCGTCGGCCAGCGCGCTGAGCTCGTCGGTGGCGCGACGCTGCGCGCGTGCCAAGGCGGGGTCGTCATCATCGACGACCGTGCTCAGCTCCTGCTCGATCCGGCGGGCGACACGCAGCGCCGATGTCACCGTCCATTCGTCGGTCGCCTCCGGCAACTCCAACTCGGGAAGGGCGACGGCGACCAGGCCGGTGGCGGCGAAACGCCGCAATCTCGTGACGTCCTCGTGCCGCCGCTCGCCGGCGGCCTCCAACTGGGCGGCAAGCTGCTCCAAGCGCCCGGCTTCCCTGCCCTCCTCGCGTATGGCGGCGTCGCGTCGGTGCTCGGCCTGTCGGACTGTGTGCTGGTTGGATCGCAGCTGCTCGTCGACCTGGGCGAGCCCGGCCTGGAGCTCGGCGACTGCGGCACCAACCGTGTCGGCGAGCACGCGATGGCGTTCGCTCAGGCGGGCTGTATCGCGCTGCAGTGTGGCCCTGCGATCGGATTGCTCTGCAGCCTCCGCCTGAGCGCGCCGGCGATCCTCCGTTGCGTGCTGCATCGCGATCCCTGCTCGCTCACGCTCGGCGATTGACGGCCATAGCTCCGCCAGTGCGGTGCGCAACGCCCCGAGGCCGTGCAGGACGGCGCTGAGCTTGTCCGCGTCGACCGGCAGGCGCAGTTCGTCGGCGCCGTCGATCGCCGCGCACTCGGCCGCAGCCATGGCCGCGGTCGCTGCGTTCAGGCGCTCGCGCGCTGTCGTCACGCGGCCGCCGCAGCGGAGCCGCTCGCCATCAAGTGCGATCAGCGCAGCATGCCGATCGCGCAGCGCCTCGTCCCCGGGCATTGCCTCGAGCTCGGCGTCGAGGGCGGCGTGTGCCTCGAGGATGCGCTGCTGCTCGGCCGCGGCGGCCTCCAGCGCGGAATGCTGGACTTCGAGGCGCGTACGCAGCTCGTCAAGCCGCACCCGGCTCGCGGCCTCACGCGTGCCGTGGCCGATGAACGCCGCCGCCGGTTTGCTCCAATGGCCGCGGAGCACGCCGTTGCGAAACCGGCCGCTGATGGCGACCCAGGTCCGTCCGGTGTCCTCGCCGAGCCCGATGGCCTCGAGCAAGGCTTGGACGGCGACGTCGGAGACGGCGCCTGCGCGCGGGTCGTCGCGGTCGACGGCTGGGATGAGCGCGCCGCCGAGGTGATCGCCTGCCAGGCGCGCGTCGTCGTGGGGATCGATCAGTACGTCGTCGGTGGCGGAGGCGAGAAGCCGCCCGTCGGGAGTCACCCAGGCATCGAGGATCCCAGCGGCTTCGAGTGCGGATTCGAGACCCGATCGCTGCTGGGACGTAAGCGCACTGTGGAACTCGACGAGCTGCCAGAAGGGCGCTCCGGGGCGTTGCGCGCGGCCCTCGGTGCGGCGCGTGTGGGGAACCGGTGGCGCGCCATGCTCGCCGGACTCGAGCTGCTCGATCTCCGACGAGAGATCAGCCGCGAGCTGCTCGGCGTCCGCGGCGCGCGCATGCGCACGTGCATCCGCGTGCGCGAGAGCGGTGGCGGCCGCACGCGCTGCGGCGTCCATGGCTGTGCGTAATGGGTTCGGCCCGTCGAGGGTCTCGACCCAGAGTTCGAGTGCTGCGAGCGCGGAAGCGGGATCGGCGACGGCGAGCGTCGGCGCGGCGTCGAGACTCGTGCGCGCTTCGCGTACGAGTGCCGCGCCGGCGGCATCGAGGTCGGCGACAAGGCTCTCGCGGCGCTCGGCGATCGCGTCGTGTTCCGCGACCAGCTCGTCGAGGCGCTCGCGTGCATGCGCGACCTCTCGTCGCCCTGTGTCGAGCTGCTCGAGAAGTCGTCGGAGGTGCGCGACAGCCTGCGTCTGGCGGTCGAGCAGCGTCTCGGCCAGTCCGCGCAGGTGCGCAGTTGTCTGCAGGCCGATCGCGCCGTCGACGCGCTCGGTGTACTCCGCCGCCACGAGCGCCGCCGCCGCGGCGTCGCCGGCGGCAGCTCGTATGGCCACCAACGCTGCCGTCGCCTCGTCGAGCCGCGCTGCGACCTCGGTCTCCTGCACCCGGAGCTGTTTCACGCGCGCGCTGGTGCGGCGATGTTGCGCGTCCGCCTCGGCGAAGTGCTCGGAGGCCATGCGCGCCTCACGCTGTGCGGCCTCGAGCTCCCTGGCGCTGCGCGCCTCGGGACTCTCGCGCAGCGCCTGCTCGCGCGCACGCAGGAGGATTTCGTCCTCGACCAATTCCGCGAGTGTCTGGTGAGCGGCCTCGAGAGCGCCGACGGCTTGCTCATGCGCCGCCTGCGCCTCTGCTCGCTCGCGGCTGAGACGGTCGTAGACCGTCTGCGCCTGCCGAGTGCGCGCGGCGCGGCGGCGGCTCGCGATCTGCGCATAGCGCCGGTAGGTCTGCAGGTAGGTCGACGCGGCATCCCGGGCCTCGATCATCGCGGCGAGCGCGTCGCGATCCTCTTCGAGGCTGCGAAATGCCTCGGCGACGTCAGCGATCAGCGCTTGGTCCAGTGGCTCCAGGGCCTCGGTGAGCGCGTCCGAGAGCGCTCGTTCGCTCGGCCGCTTGGACAGCTGGGGTGCGCGGATCCGAAGCAGAAGGTCGACGAGCGCGCCGTAGCGCCGCTCCCCGAGCCCGAACAGCGATTCGTCGACCGCGCGCCGGTATGCCGTCGCAGTGCGGTACACGGCGCCCGCGGCCGCGATCCCATCCTCCAGTCGCTCGCGCGTGAGGGCGATCCCGGCGCCGTCGGCGAGCCTGAGCTCCAACCCGATCCGCTGTGACGTGACGAAGAACCAGTGGCTTGCGATCCCGCGGCCGGCCACCGCCTTGAGCCCGCAGCCGAGCGTGCAGTACTGCGCCGTTCCGTCGCGATCGGCACGACCGAACTCCAGCCAGGTGTAGCCGAGTCGTTCCGGATTGGGATGCTCGCCGCCCAGGAGGAGGTTCCACTCCATGCGCTTCTTGGGATCCGCGTCGGGCTCGACCCGGTGCGGAGAAAGCTCGCCATCGAGCAGGAACGGCAACATCAAGGCGAGGACCTTCGACTTGCCGGTGCCGTTGTTGCCGCGCAGCAACAAGCGCCCACCGCGAAACCAGAACTCCTCCTGGTCGTAGTAGAAGACGTCGACGAGGCCGGCGCGCAGCGGCTGCCAGCGCTCGCCGACCGGCCCCGGAAGCGGACGGCTCATACCCGCACTCGGGTCCCCAGCAGCGTGGGCTCTGCGACGGAGTAGCGCGCGAGGGCCGGCAACGGGCGGACGAGACCGGGCTCGCGCGCGACGAGTCGCAGTGCCTCCAGCCGTTCGAGCGCTGTGGCCACAAGCCCGATCTCTGCACCGGGTGTGCACGCATCCTTGCGCCAGTAGACGCGGTGTTCCTGTGCCAGCCGGCGTACCAGTCGGCGCAGCTCGTCGACGGATACGACCCCACCGTTATCGCCGTCGCCCGTCCCCTGCGCGAGGTGCTCGGCGAGCAGTAGGGCGACATGGCCATCGGTCCCGGTGTCCGGCATGCGCACGTCCGTGAGGTCGTCGTCGGGATCGACCATCGCGATGCCCTCGGCTCGAACCTCGGCGAGGAGCCCCGTTAGCTCCGAGATGCGCTGGACGATCGCGCCGCGCTGCCGGCGCAGGTAGTCGGCGTCGCCCGGATCGAGATCATCGTAATACAACACGGCGTCTTCGAGCAGTCGGCGCGTGAGGCGCTGACGAATGGCTCGGTTGCGCAGCTCCTCGATCTCGGGGGCATCCTCCTGGGCGAGCCGCGCCAAGCGGTCCTCGAACTGCTCGGCGGTGATTGTCGAGGGCCCGCGCGGCGTCGCGAGCAGAAGCGCGAGCGATCGACGCCGGATGTCGTAAAGGGCGTCTCCGGCATCGCGGACGAAGGCGTCCTCGTCACCGGCGACGCGGGCGAGGACGCCGAGCGACAACAGCAGTCGCACCACGGCCACGAGGTCGTTGCGTTCGTCGCGTCCCTCCAGCCGGAACACGACGCCGGCCTGCGCGAGCGCGTCGTCCGCAGCGGCGGCGAGGATCAGACCGTCGGCGAGTCGCCCGAGCGTGATCTGCGCGTCGGCCCGCTCGAGCACCGCCAGGGCGAGGCATGTGAGTACGTATCGCCGCGTGCCGAAGGGCACGCCAGAGCGAGGATCGCGCGCTGGGTGGGTCGGGTCGGTCGTTGTCGGCGCGATCTTGGCAAGGCGGGCGACCTCGCTGTCGACGATCAGTCTCCAGCCGGTGTTGATGTCGAACCACGTGCGCAACCGCGCGGCGTGGCGGCGGACGAGTTGCAACTCGTCCGCCTGCGGACCATCGGCGCGCAGCAACCCGCCGCGCAACAGTGCTCGGGCGCCACGACGCAGCTCAAGGGATTGTGCGCGCTGCAGGGCGCCGTCGAGCGTGTCACTCACGCGGCAAGCACCGAGCGTGCGGGTTGCAGCCCGACCGTGCCCGCGAGATCGACGATCTCGATCAGGTGGTCGCGCCCATGGAGGATCCCCGAGGACGTTCGGATCGCGATGCGCGCCGCGTCGTCGAGTGTCAGGAGGCGAACGCGCATCGTGCCGTCCGTCGTGGTGGTGACGACCTCACGCTGACCGGGCCTCCGCGCGCCCAGCGCGTCGCCGAGAAGCGTGAGGAACAGCCCGAACGCGGTGCTGTCGAGGTTGTCGAGCTGGCCGAGCCGGATCGGACTTCCGGTAGCCAGGCGAGCGCGGGCGCTCGCGGTCTCAGCGGCCTGCCGGGTCGCATGCTGTTCGAGTTGGCGACGGTGCTCGGCACGATCGACGATGCGATTTGGACGCCCCCGCCGTTCGTAGCTGCCAGTGCGTCGCAGACGTGGACTGATCTCTAACGGCGGGGCGGCGGACCAAGGCGTCGAGCTCGCGACCGGCTGCTCGTCGCGGGCAGTCAGCGTGTCCGCGTCGATCATGAGATGACGGGCGCTTCCGACGCCGAATGAGACGCGCCACAGCCGATGCATCGACGCCTCGTCGGGCGCTTGCGCGAACCAGCGCGCGAGCGTGCGAAAGTCAGCGGAGCGGTCGGAGCGACCAGTGCGCTGCTCGTTGAGCGAGGCGACGACTGCCAGCAGCTGGGGAATCGCCGAGCGCGCCCTCGTGCGAAGGAGCTTCGCCTGGCTCGGATGGCCCGCGTCGGCCACGAACCACCGTCGCAGCCCCTGCCATCGTGCCTCCGATGCGGCAAGACCTGCTTCGTAGGCGGCCCCGCGCGGATCGTCGGCGTCGTCACGAGCCATTGCGCCAGGCGCGGCGTCCTCGGCATCGCGTGCCGCCGCGATCGCAAGCAGGCGCGACACGTCCGCGCGATCGAGGGCGTCGAGGAGGCCCGCGATCTCCGCGCCGACGGTGACGAGGTCCTTGATGAAGCGCTCGAGATACTCCACAAGGCGATCCTTGTAGGCACGGAAGGTCTCGACGTCGGCGTCGTACAAGTCGATCGTTCGCTGCAGGGACCCCATGAACGCCTGGGCGTTGTCCGCGAGGTCGCTGAAGCGGCCCACCAGATCGCGGAGCAGCAGGCTCACGCGGGCCGGGTCGGGATCGGGCTGGCGTGCGAGCTCGTCGAGCGCGCGCAACTGCGCAGCAATGTCGGCCAGCGCCACAGCCTGCAGCGAGCCACGGCGCCCGAGATGCTCGTCGTAGGCCGTCAAAGCACGTTCGACAGCCTCACCTTCCTGGGTGAGCTGGTACAGGAATCGCGGACGATGGAAGTCCTCGACCGTGGTGACACGGCTCGTGTCGGGATCGTCACGCAGATTGCCCCACTGCACGAGTGGGCGCAGCGCTTCGGCGACCGCGGTGAGGGCGATGTCCGGTTGCGACGCAGCGATCGCATCGCAGACGTCCTCTGGTCGGAGGTGCACCGCGAACTGCTGCTTTGCGTCGACGAATGCCCGCATGATCTGCCGGTACAGGGCGACGTTGGGCGCCGTGAGATGCGAGAACGGATCGAAGTTGCATCGAGACACGCTGATAGACGTTAGTGCGCGCGGAGGACGGCTCTCACGGGTCGCGTCCGTTCTCGAAGGCGCACGAGCGTGCCCATCGTCAACCTTCACGGGCGCTCCCCTCGTAGGCGCTACGACTTGAGGGATGCTGCCTTGATAGCATGGGTAAGGACACCCTTACGAATTGGTGCTCGCGCGCTTGAGGGAATGGCGCAGCGCCGCGACGACTCCGAGCGTGCCGGAGCAGCTGCTGCGTGCCCTTACGACTGCGACGGCGAACTATCATCTGCGGCGTGGCGCACGCGCGGGGACACTCGGTCGAGGATTATTTGGAAGCGATCTACTTCCTCGTGTCGCCGATCGGCGAATATCAGCCCGCCGAGGGATCGCCCGCGAACGCCGCGCGCGTGGCCGACATGCTGGGCATATCGCGTGCAGCGGTCGGCGAGATGCTCAAGCGCCTGGGCACGGAGGGCCTGCTCAAGCGCGACGGCGGCCGCGAGCTCGTCTTCACGAAGGCCGGGGCGGAGCGCGCCGAGCAGGTCGTGCGCAGCCACCGCATCATCGAGCGCTTCCTGACCGACTTCCTCGGCTACAGCGCGGCCGGCGCGCACGAGCACGCGGACGCGCTGGGTGACTCGTTCTCCCCCGACATGATCGAGCGGATGAACGAGCGGCTCGGCTTCCCCGACCGCTGCCCGCACGGCTGGCCGATCTCGCCGGACGCCGAGCGCGCGGAGAACGCGCAGCTCGTGGCGCTGTCCGACCTCGAGACGGGCGACGGCTGCGAGGTCATGCGGCTCGTCGAGCACGACGGCGACCTGCTGCACTGGTACTACGACGAGGGCTTCGTCCCGGGAGCGACGCTGTCGGTGCTCGACGTGCAGCCGGCGGCCGGTCACATGAAGGTCGCGCTCGCCGGCGAGAAGAAGATTTCGGAGCGGATGATCGCCGAGAAGGCTGCTCGCGGCCTCATCGTGCGGCGCTCCTGAGCACGCCCCACCGCGCCGCACATTTGTTAGGGTCCCCTAATCCAGTCTGTCAGAGGGCGGTAACAGGTCGCCAGCCGACTATGCTACAGAGGGGTCGGGAATGATGAGCAGCCTACGTACGCGCTTGCGTGCCGAGCGGCCGGTTGTGGTGCGCTGATGGGCGTCAAGGTGCTGTTTCGCTGCGAGTGCTGCAACGCGCAGCCGGACGCCGTGACGCAACGAACGCTGGAGCGCCAGCTGCGCGACCGCACCCTCGGCGAGTACCGAGATGCGCAGCCCGGTGGCTGGCTCATCTGGACGGCGGGCGGGCCGCTCGGGTCCAAGCGCTATGCCTGTCCCGAGCACCGAGCGCAGATGACCGAGACCCTGCGCCGGCAGCACGGCGCGGTTCGCTGCGGCGTGTTGCAGGACGAGCCCTACCCGGCGCTCTGGCCCGACAGGTTCAACGGATTGGACGAACGCGAGCTCACCTCACGACGCGTCGCGGCGCTCGAGCGGGTGCACGGCCGGGCCGGCGAGGACCGCGCCGTCAATGTCGAAGCGCGAGCCGTGGCACGGGCAGTCCCAGCTGTGCTCGGCGGCGTTGAAGTGCAGCAGGCAGCCGAGGTGGGTGCAGCGCAGCGAAACGCCGTGCGCGACGCCGTCCTCGTCGCGGTACACGCCGACCTTGCCCAGGCCTGAGCGAACGACGCGCGCCTCGCCGGCCGGCACCTCCTGCGCCGAACCGGTGTCCGCCGGGGTGAGCCGGTCGCCGACCATGTGCCGTGCGACCCACAGCTGCGTCGTGACGAGCTTCGGCGCGGATCGCACGGTGACACGGTTGGGGTCGAACACGCCGGCGTCGGAGTGCTCGCGGCCACCGAGCCGGTCGGCGAGCAGGCGGGCGGCGATCGTCGCGCTCGTCATCCCCCACTTCTGAAATCCGGCCGCGACGAACAGGTGCGTCGACACCGGCGTGTAGGGGCCGATGTAGGGCAGCTTGTCGGCCGGCATCCCGTCCTGCGTAGACCACCGGAAGGGAACGTCGACGACGTCGAAGTGCTCGCGCGCGAATCGCTCGAGCGCCTCGTAGCGCTGCGGCTGCGCTTCGTCGGAGCCCACGAGGTGTCCGTCGCCGCCGACGAGCAGCCAGGTGTCCGCGCCGTCGTCGTAGGAGCGCAGCGAGCGGCTCGGGCTGCCGGCGGTGATGAACATCCCCTGCGGTGCGGGTCCGCGCAGGCGCGCAGCGACGAGGTAGCTGCGCGCGGCCTCCGTGCGCGCGAAGAACAGCCCGCGATCGAGCAGCGGATAGTTCGTCGCGACGACCACGGCGTCCGCTGTGACCGTCGTCCCGTCGAGCGTGCGCACGCGACAGGGCGAGCCCTCGTGCACGTCGGCGACGGCGGTGCTCTCGAAGACCCGTGAGCCGTCGCCGTCGACCGCCGCCGCCAGGCCACGGACGTAGCGCACCGGGTCGAGCTGCCCCTGGTCGGCGAGGCACGCGGCCAATGGCACGTCGAAGGGCAGCGCGACGCGGTCGGTTGTGACGACGTCGATGCCTGCCTCGCGCGCCGCGGCGGCCTCCTGCTCGACCGCGTCGACCTGGCTGTCGTCCGCGGCGTACGTGTAGGCGGCGACGCGCTCCCAAGCGCAGTCGATCCGCTCGTCGCGCACGAGCTCGTCGATCCGCGCCACCGCAGCGAGGCTTGCCTGCGCGTAGGCAGCGACGCCGGCAGCGCCGTGCAGCTTGCGGATCTCGCTGAACTTGCGCTCCTGCAGCGCCGAGACCTTCGCCGTCGTGAACCCGCTCGCCCCGCCGCAGATCACGCCGCGCTCGAGCACTGCGACGCGCGCGCCGTCGCGCTTGAGCGCAAGCGCCGTGCTCACCCCCGCGATGCCGCCGCCGATCACGGCGACGTCGAACGTCTCGTCGCCGTCGAGCGCGGGGTACGCAGTCGCAGGCGCCTGTGCGAGCCAGAGCGAATCGGACAGGTCGGATGTCGTCACGCGCCGGAGCCGGGCTCCGCCATCCTGCGGTGCAGCGCGGCCTTGGCGCTGTCGGGCAGCAGGCGGCTGCCGCGGCCCTGGAGCTTGGTCGCAAGCGACGCGGAGACGGCGCGCTCGTCGCCGGCCATGAGCGCGTCGAAGCCGTCGCGAGCGACGTCTGCGGGGTCGTCCTTCTCGCTGGCTCCGACCTTCGTGTCGAGCATGTCGGCGCGTTCGAAGAACTCGGTGTCGGCCGGCCCTGGCATGAGCGACGTGACGGTGACCTGAGTGTCCTTCAGCTCGTTGCGCAGCGCCAGCGCGAAGGACTGCACGAACGACTTGGACGCGTTGTAGACGGCCTGAAAGGCGCCCGGCATGGTGGAGGCGATCGACGAGGTGAACAGGATCCGCCCCTGGTCGCGGTCGACCATGTCGCGCACCACGTGCTTGGCGAGGTGGACGGTCGAGCGGACGTTGAGGTCGATGAGCCGCAGCTCGTCCTCGAGCGCCGTGTCCATTGCGAACGCGCCGCCGGCGCCGATGCCCGCGTTGAGCGCGACGGCTTCGATCGGGCGGCCGTCGCCGGTGATGCGCCGGTAGAGCTCGTCGACGCCTCCGTCGGCGGCGAGGTCGACCTGCGCCGGCTCGACGCTGACTCCGCCGAGCGCCTCGAGCTCAGCAGCCGCGGCGTGGATGGCATCGTCTTCGGCGGCGATGATGAGGTCGAAGTCGTGCTGGGCGAACTGCTTGGCGAGCTCGAAGCCGATGCCGCTCGAGGCGCCGGTGACGACGGCGAGGCCGCGGGTCGACGTGGGGGTGGAGGTGGTCATGGCGCCGGGGGTTCCCGTTGCGTGAAGGCGCCAAGCCCGGCCCGGCTCGTTGCCGCTCGCTCGACGCGGGTACACGCGCCGCCATGCGAGCACTCACCTACCACGACACCCGCGACGTTCGCGTCGACAACGTTCCCGATCCCGCGATCGAGCAGCCGACGGACGCGATCGTCCGCGTGACCTCGAGCGGCATCTGCGGCTCGGACCTGCATCTCTACGAGGTCCTCGGCGCGTTCATCGACGCGGGCGACATCCTCGGTCACGAGCCGATGGGGATCGTCGAGGCGGTGGGCGCGGAGGTCACGCAGATCGCGCCCGGCGACCGCGTCGTGATCCCGTTCAACATCTCGTGCGGGCACTGCTTCATGTGCGACAAGGGCCTGCAGTCGCAATGCGAGACGACCCAGGTCCACGAGCAGGACACGGGCGCCGCGCTCTTCGGCTACACGAAGCTCTACGGTCAGGTCCCCGGCGGCCAGGCCGAGTTCCTGCGCGTGCCGCAGGCGCACTACGGGCCGATCAAGGTGCCCGAGGGCCCGCCCGACGACCGCTTCGTCTACCTCTCCGACGTCCTGCCGACCGCGTGGCAGGCGGTCGAGTACGCGAACGTCCCCGAGGGCGAGACCCTGCTCGTGCTCGGACTCGGGCCGATCGGCGAGATGAGCACCCGGATCGCCCAGCACCGCGGCGCCGGCCGCGTGCTGGCGATCGATCTCGTGCCCGAGCGCCTGGCGCGCGCTCGCGCGCACGGCGTCGAGGCGCTGGACCTCACGCAGCACGACGGCGACCTCCCCGACCTCGTGCGCGAGATGACCGGCGGGCGCGGCCCGGTCGCGGTCATCGACGCGGTCGGCATGGAGGCCCACGGCGCGCCGGTCGGCAAGCTCGCGCATCGGATCGCCGGCATGCTTCCCGACGCGGTCGCGCGGCCGATGACCGAGAAGATGGGCATCGATCGCCTGAGCGCCCTGCACCTGGCGATCGAGCTCGTCCAGCGCGGCGGCACGATCTCGCTGTCGGGCGTCTACGGCGGCGCCGCCAGCCCGATGCCGCTGATCCAGATGTTCGACAAGCAGATCAACCTGCGCATGGGCCAGGCCAACGTCAAGCGCTGGATCGACGAGATCATGCCGCTACTGGAAGGCGATGACGATCCGCTCGGCGTCGATGACTTCGCGACCCATCACGTGCCGCTCGACGAGGCGCCGCAGGCCTACGAGACCTTCCAGAAGAAGGAGGACAACGTGTTCAAGATCCTGCTCAAGCCGTGACGGCTGACCTGCTCAGCTGCTCTTCTTGCCGCGCTTGCGCCCGGCGGCGGCCTTTTGCGCCTTCGTGCGAGAACTTGCCCAGCGGGGTACCCGAGGGCAATGGCTGAGATCGGAATCTTCTTCTCCTCCGAGGAGCGCTCCGCTCCGGAGATCGTCGACGCGGCCGCCAAGGCCGAGCAGGCCGGCTTTCGCTGCGCATGGCTATCGGACCACTTCCATCCGTGGAACGACGCGCAGGGCGAGAGCCCGTTCGTGTGGTCGGTGCTGGGCGCGGTCGCGCGCGCGACGGAGTCTGTGCGCTGGATGACGGCGGTGACCTGCCCGACCGTTCGCACGCATCCGGGGATCGTCGCGCACGCGGCGGCAACGACGGCGACGCTGTTGCCGGGCCGCTTCCGGCTCGGCGTCGGCAGCGGCGAGGCGCTCAACGAGCACATCTTCGGCGACCGCTGGCCGAGCGCCGACGTGCGCCTGGACATGCTCGAGGAGGCGGTGCACGTGATCCGCCTGCTGTGGGAGGGCGGCTTCAAGCACCATCACGGCCGCCACTACACGCTCGAAGCCGCGCGCCTGTACTCGCTGCCCGCCGAGCCGCCGCCGATCCTCGTCTCGGGCTTCGGGCCCAAGTCCGTGGCGCTCGCGGCGCGGATCGGCGACGGCTTCGTCAGCGTCGGCCCGGACGCCGAGGGACTCGCGACCTACCGCGAGCACGGCGGCCGCGGCCCCACCACGAGCGGGCTGAAGGTCTGCTGGGGCGAGGACCGCGACGCCTGCGTGCGGGCGGCGCACAGGCTGTGGCCCAACGAGGCGCTTGAGGGCGAGCTCGCGCAGGTGCTGCCGTCGCCGCGCCACTTCGAGCAGGCGACGCAACTCGTGACGGAGGAGCAGATCGCGGCGTCGCTGGCCTGCGGCCCGGATCCCGGCGCGCACATCGCCGCCATCCAGGAGGTCGTCGATGCCGGGTTCGACGAGGTCTACGTCAGCCAGATCGGGCCCGACCACGACGGCTTCCTCGACTTCTACGCGCGCGAGATCCTGCCGCACTTCGCGCAGACGGCCGCGGGCGCCGGCTCGCGATAGCTGCGATTGCGCGACCGCCGCTGCCGGCGGTCATGAATCCCTGGCAGCTCAGCCCTCGACACCGGTGGCCGAGTGCGGCGCGCCGACCGGCTTGGACTCCGGTGAGCCGCGCTGGCGCAGGTAGATCGCCAGCACCGCCATCGAGCCCACGGCCAGGAACTCGGACTGCCAGTTCTGCAGCGTGCTCTCCCAGAAGCTCGCGGAACCGAGGTACTGCACGTAGTCCACGCGCGGCTCGCCGTGCGCGAGCCGATCGGCGCTGTAGTCGCTCCAGCCTGTGATCGACTGCGCGCACCACGAGCCCAGCCAGATCGCGCCCATGACGAGCAGCAGCGAGTTGGAGTAGACCCACAGGCGGATGCCCCGCACGCGCGCCCAGCGCGGCGAGTCCTCCCGGGCGTGCTCGCCGACGCGCTGGTCCTCGTCGCTCCCGGTCCCACCCCGGTCGAGCTGCTTGGACTCCGGCGAGCCCTTCTGCACGAACCACACCGTCAGCAGGATGTAGAGCGTGAACTGCAGATACTCCGACTGCCAGTTCTCCATGACCGCGTTGCCGAAGGAGGAGGAGACGAGGTAGCGGCCAAGCGCGATCGTCTCTTGATGGTGCGTGATGGCCTCGTTGTTGTACTCATGCCAGCCGGCGAATGCCTGGCCTACCAATGCGGCGACGAAGAACCCGAAGAACACGAACGAGAGGCTGTTGTCCCGCCACAGCGTGCGCACCGCGTCAGTGGTGGGTCAAGCCGACGACGGTGTAGAAGCCGACCCCGCCGACGAGGATCAGCAGGTACAGGACGAAGATGGCGCGCGTGCTCCCCATGGCGCCGCGATGCTACCCACTGGCGGCAGACCGGGAAACGCGCCGACTGCTGCGGGGACGTGTCAGGGCGACGGGCTCGTGGGCAGCTCGGGAAGGCGCGCAAGCTTGAGCCGGCGTGCAGGCGTGAGCCGTGATTGACCTCGGGGAGCGCGGGTACGCCAACAGTGGGAGAAGGTCACTACATGATTGACGACTCGCGCCGCTTATGAGAACCCCGGCGGCGCATCGCCGCCGCCGGTCCCTGACGAGAGTCCAGCAGTGCTGCGGGTGCGCTCGGAGTCCGCGCGCCCGGAATCTGGCGGGTCGGACGTCACCACCCGCTAGGTGGCTGGTGTTTTTCGTCGGCCTGATCGGCGCAGCCGCGCTGTGCCGCGGTTCTGTCCGACTCTCAAGTCATGCTTGAGGGTATGACTTTGGGTCTCTCTCCGCGCCAGGCC
>Ga0136617_10002267_pt1 | contig 17147 bp, 16 predicted proteins | sample AntDrymUQ3222106_2_FD_129672 | JGI IMG/M metagenome (GOLD analysis project Ga0136617, IMG submission 129672) | Polar desert sand microbial communities from Dry Valleys, Antarctica - metaG UQ322 (21.06) | ecosystem: Environmental > Terrestrial > Soil > Desert | place: Antarctica: Dry Valley...
ATCTCGGAACGCGGGGTTTCGCCCAGTGCTGGTTGGTCGACCACGGCCTCGTCGCGTCGGTCGAGCTGTTCGACCGCGACGACCTCGACTCCTTCGTCGACGTGCTCACCAACCGCCTCATCGCCGGCGGACCCGACTCCCTCATCGTCGCGCTGGCCATGGCCGGTGACATCGAGCAACAGATGGCGGTGCTCGAGGGGACCTGGCGGGCGCCGAGCACGGCGACCACCAGCCTGCTGGATGCCATCGGAACGCTCCATCCCGATAAGCGCATTTCCAAAGCGGCCCGCAAGGCGCTATTCAAGCGCCGAAGCGGGCAGGGGATCCCCAAGCGCCGAACGGCCGTCGAACCTGGACATCGCCAACGGACTGGACGCAACGTCAGCGGCCGATGAAGTGTGGCCAGCAACGGTCCAGCCGGACCTCTGTGTGGTCGAAGCGGACAGATCTGGCCGCTTTCATCACCCAGAATTGCCGAGGGCGGGGAACGGTCAGTGGCCGGTGAACTGCGGGGGACGCTTGGCTAGGAACGCTCGGCGGCCTTCCTCGGCGTCGCTGCTCGACCACGCGGCGGCTCGGGCCTGTTCTACGGCGGGGTCGGCGGGGTCGGCGTCGGCCCCGGCGGGCAGACCGGCGCGTTCGAGGGCAAGCTTGTGGGCGGCGATGCTGAGCGGGGCGAGGGTGGCGAGCTCAGCGGCCCAGGCCAGGGCGTCGTCGAGGGAGCCGAGACGGTGCACCGCGCCAGCGGCGTACAGGCGCTCGGCGTTGAACGTCTCGGCGCCCAGCAGCATCGCCCGGGCGACGGGGGCCGAGAACTCCTGCGTGATCCGACCAACGGTCCAGGCGTCGACGGCGATTCCCAGTCGAGCGGCCGGGACGCCGAAGCGGCTGCCGGGCGTGGCGACCCGCAGGTCGCACACGGCCGCCAGTTGGGTGCCGGCGCCGAGAGCCGGCCCGTCGATGGCCCCGACGACCGTCAGCGGGAGTTCGGTGAACGCCTGGAGCACCCGACTCAGGCGCACCCTGAACTCGTGCCCATCCACCCCGTCCAGGTCCGCTCCGGCGCAGAACGCCGGTGGCGCGCCGGTGAGCACCACGACCCGCGCCGCACCGGGTCCGCCGGCGGCGTCACCACCGGCGGCGACCGATGCCTCGTGGAGGGCGTCGTCCAGTTCGATCATCGTCGCCAGGTTCAAGGCGTTGCGCCGCTCCGGGCGATCGAGCGTGATGACCATGATCGCCGGGGTCTCCCACGTCACCCGTACCATGACGCCGACTCTATGGCCGGCCCCGCTCCCGATGCCGATCGTCCGATCGACGCCACCGCTCCCCCGATCGGCACCGTCGTCGACCCGATACGGACCCGGCGCCGACAGATCCAGCGCCTGGTCACCCTGGCCAGCCGGAGTGGCTACGCCCTGCTGGGCGTGGCGGTCGTTGTCTTCTTCCTGGCCCTGGCCACCGGATTCACCTCGACGATGGCCACCGTGGTGATCGTGGCCCTGGTGGCGGCGTCGATCCTGCTGGCTCCGGCCATCGTGCTCGGCTACGCGGTCAAGGCGGCGGACCGCGACGACCGCGAACGCGGTCTCTGAAGCGCCCCATCGCATACCCAGCGGTCGCTCGGGGTCTCCGACGACCCGACGACCCGACGACCCGACGACGCCGACGGCGCCGACGGCGTTGTTACCCTTGGGTAGCTATGTCGTCGCGCCTGCCCGCCAACGCCCGTCGCGAGCAGTTGCTCGAGGTGGCCCTCACCGCGTTCGCCCGGGCCGGGTACCACGAGACGTCGATGAACGAGGTGGCTGACGCCGCCGGTGTGACCAAACCGGTGCTGTACCAGCATTTCGAATCCAAGCGGGAGCTCTACCAGTCCCTGCTCGACGACGTCGGCGCACGACTGGTTGGCGCCATCACCACCGCCACCGACGGTGTGGAGAGCGGCCGGGAGCAGACTCAGCGCGGGTTTCGCGCCTACTTCGGGTGGGTGGCCGACCACCCCGAGGCGTTCGTGCTGTTGTTCGGCGGCGCGTCACGCCAGGACGTCGAGTTCGCCACAGCCGTTCGCCGTTTCACGGCCGAGGCGGCCCAGGCCATCGCCCCGCTGATCGCCGGCGGCATCGATGACGAGCACCGCCTCACGCTCGCCCACGCCCTCGTCGGGCTGTCCGAAGGGGCCAGCCGCCGCCTGGTCGAGCGCGGCGCCGAATTCGACCCGGACGCCGTGGCCGACCAACTCAGCGCCTTCGCCTGGGCCGGCCTCCGCGGCATCACCCAACCTGTCCTGCGCTGACGGGCCGGCCTCCGCAACGAAATCTTTGCTGACGGTGAGTTGGCGTTTCGTTGTACCGGGCCCGACCGTTCCCCACTGCCCGGAACCGTGGGAGAGCGCGCCAGCCCTTGGCTCCCTTCTGGATTCAGGTTCGGCGAAACGCGAGCCCGCGGTAGCCGTCGGTGAAGCCGGCGCCGGTCGCGGCCTTGCGGACCCACTCGTTCTCGGGCGCCTCCATGAGGCCGGCCCCGTTGATCTTGCGGATCTCAACCGTGCGCAGCGGGCCGTCGTGCACCATGGAAACCAACACGTCGGCCCAGCTCGGGTCGTCGACGGCGGCGGCGAACGTCACCAGGTGATGGGACCGCCGGTCGTGCCACACCAGCGGGCGGCCTTCGCGCATCACCACCACCGCGGCGCCGATGCGCGCTGGCCGCCCCGTCGACTCCGGCCACGTCAGCACCGCGCCGAACGGTTGGGCCGGATCGGTGGCCGACAGCATCACCGGTGCGCCGGGAGTGTCACCGAGATCCCCCGCACGTCGGGCCGCGCGCAGCCGGTCGACGGCGCCGGGTACCGCGAACTGAGCGGCGCCGAGTCCATCGACGAAATAGCCGCGGCGCACCTGGCCCCGCTCTTCCAGCACTTTGAGCACGCCGTAGACGCTGGCGAACCCGCCCACCACGCCTTCGGCCAGCACGCCCTCGCGGGTGACGATGCCGTGGCGTTCGACGAGCTGCATGGCCGCAGCGTGGGCAGCGACGGTTGGTGTCGGGCGCGGTTCGAGCAGGGGCGCCACCAGGCTCCAGCGGCCGGCCCCGGTGGCCGGACCGATGCGCCCCAACCGCGTCGGGCGCCCCCGAGCGCGCCCGAACGCCCCGGAACGCTTCGGCGTGCCCCGCTTACCGGTGCCCGCGGTCATCGCGCGCATCGCGGCGAAGGAGTCGTTCGTCACCTCGCCCGCCCACACCAGATCCCACAGCGCGGCCAGCAGCTCGTCGTCCGTGGCCCCGACGGCAATGGCCCGCAACTGCGACCAAAAGCTGGCTCCGCCTGTCGCCAGCCACTCGCGAACGGTGTCGTGCAGGGTCCCCACCGGGCTGTCGCCAGAGTCCCAGCTGGGCGCCAGCAGGGCCAGTTGGTCGGTGAAGCACACCCGGATGCGGCCGTCGTTGGCCCCGACGGCCCCCGCACCAACCCAGACCACCTCGCCCGACGTGCACATCTCGTCGAGGAGGGAGGGCCGGTACTCGCCCACCCGCGCCGCCAACACATCGCGTTCCAGCGTCGACGCCACGATGGGCACCCCGGCCAGCACGCCGAGCGCCTCGACCAGCGGCTCCAAGCCCCGTCGAGCGGTGCCGGCTCCTGGCTGACCGGGTGTGTGCACGCCCTGCCACGCCGGCAGGAACTCGGCCAGCACCGACTGTTCGACCGGCTCCACCTCCTTGCGCAGCACGGCCAGCGACCGGCGTCGGAGCTGGCGCAGAACCTCGACGTCGCACCATTCCCGCCGCACGCCGTCGGGGCGGAACTCGCCGCGCACGAGGCGGTCGTCGGCCTCCAGGGCGCCGAGCGCCCCCACCACCCGGGATTCCGACAGGTCGAAGCGGGTCGCCACCTCGCGCTCGATGAAGGGGCCGTGGGTGCGGGCGTAGCGCCCGACCAGTTCTTCGAGCGGGCGCAGCACGGGCTCGGTGAACGTCTGGGGCAGGCCCAGGGGCAACGCACAGCCCAGCGCGTCGCGATAGCGGGCGGCGTCTTCGGCGGCGGCGAAGCGCTGCTCACCGGCCAGAGCGATCTCGATGGCCCGACGCTCACGGACCAACTGGGCGGCGAACGCGGCGCCGTCGTCTCCCTCGCAGCGCATCTCGACCTCGGTGACCGACAGGTCACCGACCCGACGTAGCACGTCGTGCAGCTCGTCCGGCGTGCGCGCCCGCCGGCCTTCGGACAGATGCTGCAGGTCGAGCTCGACGTCGGCCAGCACGCCCGGATCGAGCAGCTCGCGCAACTCCTCAGCCCCGAGCAGGTCGGCCAACAGATCCCGGTCGAGGGCGAGCGCAGCGGCCCGCCGTTCCGCCAGCGGGGCGTCACCCTCGTACATGTAGGCGGCGATCCAGTTGAACAACAGGCTCTGGGCCATCGGGGACGGCTTGGTGGTCTCCACGCTCACCACCCGCACGGCTCGCGAACGCACCTGACTCAGCACCTCGCGCAGGGCCGGCACGTCGAACACGTCCTGGAGACACTCTCGTGACGTCTCCAGCAACACGGGAAACGTCGGGTGCTTCGACGCCACCGCCAACAGGTCGGCCGCCCGCTGGCGTTGCTGCCACAGCGGCGTGCGCTGATCGGGCCGGCGGCGGGGCAGCAGCAGCGAACGGCCGGCGCACTCGCGGAAGCGGGCCGAGAACAATGCCGTCTGCGGCAACGCCGACACCACCAGCTCCTCGATGTCCTCGGGGTCGATGGAGATGAGGTCGACGGGCAACTCGTCGGCCGCTTCGGGCAGGCGCAGCACGATGCCATCGTCCCCCCACATCGACTCGACCGGGATGTCGAAACGGTCGGCCAGCCGACGTTCGACGGCCATCGCCCACGGCGCGTGCACCGGCGTGCCGAACGGGCTCAACACGCAGATGCGCCAGTCGCCGATCTCGTCCCGGAAGCGCTCGATGACGATGGTGCGGTCGTCGGGGACCACGCCGGTGGCCTCGGCCTGGTCGTTGACGTACTGGAGCAGGTTGGACGCCGCGAACTCGTCGAGGGCGTGCTCGCTGCGCAGCCGGGCGAGCGCGTCGGCCGGCCGGGCCTCGCGCAGCTCCCGCACGAACGCGCCCAGCGCCCGTCCCAGCTCCAGCGGGCGGCCGGGCCGATCGCCGTGCCAGAACGGCATCTTGCCCGGCTGACCCGGGGCCGGCGTGACGATGACCTTCTGGAACGTGATGTCTTCGATGCGCCACGTGGACGCGCCGAGCAGGAACGTCTCACCGGGCCGGCTCTCGTACACCATCTCCTCGTCGAGCTCACCCACCCGTTTGCCGTCGGGCAGGAAAACGCCGAACATCCCCCGGTCGGGGATGGTGCCACCCGACGTGACGGCCAAGCGCTTCGATCCGTCGCGGGCCCGCAGGGTGTCGTTCACCCGGTCCCACACCAGACGCGGGCGCAGCTCGGCGAACTCCTCGGACGGATACCGTCCCGACAGCATCTCCAGCGTGTTGTGGAGCAGCTCGTCGGACAGTTCACAGAACGTGGCCGTGCGCCGCATCGTGGCGGCCACGGCCCCCACCGCCAGTTCGCCGTGGGCGGCTACGTGGGCCACGATCTGTTGGGCCAGTACGTCGAGGGGGTTGCGCAGATAGCGGGTGTGCTCGATCTCGCCGGTGATCATGCGCCGGGCCACCACCGCCGCTTCGAGCAGGTCGCCGCGATGCTTCGGGTAGATGGTGCCCTTGCTTGGTTCGCCGACCTGGTGGCCGGCCCGGCCGATGCGCTGCAGACCGCGCGACACCGCCCCGGGCGACTCCACTTGGATGACGAGATCGACCGCCCCCATGTCGATGCCCAGCTCCAGGCTGCTGGTGGCCACGATGGCGCGCAGCTCACCGCGCTTGAGTTGGTCCTCCACGATGACGCGCTGCTCGCGGGCCAACGAACCGTGGTGGGCCTTGACCAGTTCGACAGTCGGCAACCCGGTTTCCGGATCGACCCCGACGCCCTGCTCGACGGCGGTCTCATTGAGCTTGGCGGCGAGGCGTTCGGCCTGCCGACGGGCGTTGCAGAACACGATCGTGGAACGGTGGCCGAGGATCTGCTCGAGGATGCGGGGATAGATGGATGGCCAAATGCTGGAACGCGGGGCGGGGGCGGCAGGATCGCCGCCGTACTCCATGGGCGCCGGGCGACCGCCGAGGTCGGACATGTCCTCGACGGGGATGACCACATCGACCACCAGCGGTTTGGAGATGCCGGCGTCGACGATGGCCACGTCTCGCGGCGGGCCGGGCGTGGAACCCTCGCCCCGGTGATAGCCCCCCAGGAAGCGGGCCACTTCGGCGAGCGGCCGCTGGGTGGCCGAGAGCCCGATGCGCTGGGGCGATACGGCGGTGATGTCCTCGAGCCGCTCCAGCGACACGGCCAGATGGGCGCCGCGTTTGGTGGGCGCCAGCGCGTGGATCTCGTCAATGATGACGGTCTCCACGCCGACCAACGTCTCAGCGGCATTCGACGTGAGCATGAGGTAGAGGCTCTCGGGCGTGGTGATCAGCAGGTCGGTCGGGCTGCGCAGCAGCTTCTGGCGGTCCTTGGCCGACGTGTCGCCCGTGCGCATGGCCACGTCGGGCATGGTGAACGCGGAGACGTCGATGGCCTGATCGTCGGCGCCGTCGTGCCCCAGTCGCTCGGCCGCCAGGGCGATGCCGGCGAGCGGCGCCCGCAGGTTCTTCTCGACGTCGAAGGCCAGTGCGCGTAGCGGGGAGATGTACAGCACCCGGGTGCGCCGTTGCCGGTCGGCCGGGCGCGGGGTGGTCACCAGCCGGTCGATGGAGGACAAGAAGGCGGCAAGCGTTTTACCGCTCCCGGTCGGCGCGCAGATGAGCGTGTGCTCGCCGGCCACGATGGGCGGCCAACCGTGGATCTGGGCGGTGGTGGGCTCGGGGAACGACGCGCCGAACCACGCTCGCACCGCGGGCGAGAACGCCCCGAGCACTTCGTGATCAGCGATGCCCCGCAGGGTACCCATGGGGTGTGATCGTCGAGTCCGGCGACCCCGAACTGCTCGACGACGAGCTCGATCTCGACCATCGGCGCTGAAGGCGGTAGTGAATGGTCTCGCCCGCTCGCTGCGGCCCGGTTCGGTCGAGTCTGCTCCGCGCCTGTCGGCTCGGCTCCTGAACGTGCTCGTCCTGGACGTCAATGTCGTGCTCGCCGCCCCTCGTGGTGATCACCCCCCCACCCGGGCGTGCGTCACTCGCCGACGCCGTGCTCGGGGCGATCGCCGTCGAACACGGGGCGACCGTCGCCACGCTGGATCGGGACTTCGCCCGATTCCTGTCCGTGGACCACGTCCGCCCTGGTGCCTGAGGACCTCGAGGCGACGGCTGAGCGCACGACTGGGCCACCGCGCCTGGCCCGACGTCGTTGGCCGGTCGCCCCCTCGTCTCGTCGGCCACACAGCGTCGTGGATTGCCCGGCGTCGGTCGCCTCGACCCGTCGGTGGCGCGCTGGTTAGCGTCAACGGCCATGGAGCGCTGCGAGGGGTGTGGGTTCGCCTGGGAGGAGGTCGCACCGGCCATGATCGGTCAACGGGTGAGCAAGGGCGTGGCCGCCATCACTGAGGCATTGGCCGGCGCCGGAGCGTCGGTCGGCGTCCAGCCGGTGCCGGGGCGCTGGTCGGCCGTGGAGTACGCCGCCCACACCCGCGACGTCTTGCTCACCATCCGCGACCGCCTCGTGATCGGGATCGTCGAGGACGAACCGTCGTTCACGCCCATGTATCGCGAAGAGCGCGTGACCCTCGGTCTCTACCACCGCGACACGGCGCCCGCCATCGCCGATGAGCTCACGTCGGCGGCGGCCATGTTCATCCGGCTGTTCGCGGCCATCCCGGGCGACCAGCTCGATCGCGCCGTGCAGTACGGAACTCCCACCCCGACCCGGCGCACGCTGCGCTGGATGGCCCAGCAGGCCGTGCACGAAGTCGAGCACCACGGCGCCGACATCGCGGCCAACCTGCGCCCGACCACCACCCCCTGACCGAGCCCGAACGAGCAAGCACCGAGCCAGCACGGATTTCCACAGCCGGGTCCGGTCATTTTTGGCCGGACTCGGCTGCGGAAACGGGGAATGCCGCCGATGTCACCAGCCGAGGGTGCCGGGGCCGCCCTTGAACGGCCCTACGACGCGCGATGTGATCCAGCCTCCGTAGAACCCGCCGTCCTGCGGGCGCACTCGCTCGCCGTCGACGGTGATCTCGTCGAATGCCGCCGGCATGAGGGCCACGTGATCGACCAGGGCATCGAACCCGCCGGTCGGTTGCTCGTACGTCCAGGCGGCCCGAACCGCCGTCCGGCCGCCCGCCTCGACGTCGAAGTAGCTGGCCCGGCCCTTCCACTCGCACCACGTGGAGCCGTCGGCCGGTCGCAGCGAACCGGCGACGAACGCCGCGCCGGGCAGGTAGTAGGTCGGTGGATGGCTGGTCTCCAGCACCCGGTACGACCGCTCAGTGCGCGCCACGGCGACGCCGCCGAGCCCGACGACGACCTCCTCGATACTTGGTTCCAGCCGGGGCGGGCGGGGGTAGTCCCACACCGACTCCTGGCCCGGCGCCGGCGTCTCCCGTTCGTTTCGCGTCACGCCAACACCGCTCCCACCTCCGGGGCGACCGAGGTGCGGTGACGACGCGGGCAGCGGTGGCCCCGGCCGGTTCGGGCATCAACGGCCAACGCCGTCACGGTCACCGCGCCACCGCTGGCTCGCTCGGGACGTCACGAACAATCTGACCAGCCGCCAGCTCGATGATGCGCGTGAGGCGCACCCGTTCCAGCAGCGACCGGTCGTGGGAGACGAGAATGACCGTGCCGCCGAAGGCATCGAGCGCCGTCTCCAGCTGTTCGATGGCCGGCAGGTCGAGGTGGTTGGTTGGCTCGTCGAGCACGAGCAAGTTGACGCCGCCCGCCATCAATACGGCCAGCGACGCGCGGGTGCGCTCACCCGGTGACAGCGTGTTCGGCGGACGCAGCACGTGATCGGCCACCAAGGCGAACTTGGCCAGGAGCGTACGAGCGTCGCTGGCGTCCAGCCCGGTGACGTCCTGAAAGGCCCGCAGGAGCGTGGTGCCGCCGCCGGCGCCCAAAGGCGCGGTGCCGCCGGCCGCAAGCAGCTGGTCGCGAGCCTGGGCAATCTCCCCGACCACCACGCTGCGTCCCAGCTGCACCGTGCCGGCTGATGGTGCGATCCGCCCGAGCAACGTGTCCAGCAGGGTCGTCTTGCCGGAGCCGTTGGCCCCGACCAGCGCCACCCGCTCGCCCGCGGCGATGAGCAGATCGATCGGTCCCAGCGTGAAGTCGCTGTCGGCGATGGCGACGGCGGCGGCCGAGAGCCGGGCCACCACGTCGCCGCTGCGGGCGCCGGTGGCGATGTCGAGCCGGAGCTGCCACGGCACCCGGGGCTTCTCCACCGCCTCCAGCCGCTCGATGGCCCGTTCGGTACGCGCCGCCTTGCCGGCGAGCTGCTCGGTCTGATTGATCCGGTAGTGGCGGATGAACTTGTCGGTCTCCCCGGACGTGCGCACCTTGGCCTGGCCCTGACTGGCCCATTCCCGCTCCCGCTGAGCCCGGCTGGCCAGGTTGCCGCGCTGGGTGTCGTAGCCCTCGAAACGCTCCCAGGCGTGGCGCTCGGCGGCCGCCCGCTCGTCGAGGTAGGCATGCCAGCCCCCGGCGAAGCGAGTGGCGCAATGGCTGAACTCGTCGATCTCCACCACGCTGTTCACCGTGCGGGCGAGGAACGTGCGGTCGTGGCTCACCAGCACCACCCCCGCCCGCAACTCCCCGATCCAGCGTTCGAGCACGGCGAGGCCGGCCAGGTCGAGGTCGTTGGTTGGTTCGTCGAGCAGATATACGTCGAAGCGCGAGAGCAGCAGCGCGGCCAGGCCGACGCGCGCCGCCTCGCCCCCCGACAGCGACGACGTCGGCTGATCGATGAGGCGGTCAGCCAGACCCAGCTCGGACCACACCTCACCGACGCGCGCCGCGACGTCGGCGACGCCGAGCGCCAGCCAGCGGGTGAGGGCATCGTCGTAGCGGGTGTCGGCGCCCTGGGCCCCGTCGGCCAGCCCGGCGGTGGCGTCGTCGAGCGCCGCCTGGGCGTCGGTGGCCCCGGTGCGGCGATGCAGGTACGCACGCACCGACTCGGTGCCCCGCTGCCGTTGCTGGGGCAGGTAGCCGACGGTTGCCGTCGGCGGTGTGAGCTCGACCGAACCGGAGTCCGGGGCGACCTGGCCGGCCAGCACGCGCAGGAGGGTCGACTTGCCGACGCCGTTGGGACCGACCAGTCCAATGGTGTCGGTGGCGGCCACCGTGAGGTCGATTCGCTCCAACACCACCAGCGGACCGCGCGTGACCGTGACCGCGCGGGCCCTCACAGGCGCGGCCGTCATGGCGTTCCCCGGCCACGCAGGCCGAAGTAGACCGCTCCCTCGCTGGCGCTCGGTCGCTCGCATCCGGCGACGACGCCCAGCCCAGCGACCGGCGTTCCCCGGCCACGCAGGCCGCAGGAGACCGCCCCCTCGCTGGCGCTCGGTTGGGATGCTCCAGCCATGACCGCGAGTCTGGCGGCTCGGTCGCGCCGAACCACGGTGGATACACCCGTCGCGCCGACCACCGCCGGTGCCGGCCGGGCGGTCCGGCCCCAGACGGTAGGCTCGATCCATGCCTACAGCTGGTGAACATCATCCGGCCTTCGAGGAATATTGCGAGTGCATCTTCGAGTTGCAGGAGGACGACGTCGACGTGATCCAGGCGCGCATCGTTGAGCGGCTCCAGGTGAGCCGGCCAGCCGTCAGTGAGATGATGCGCCGGCTCGAGCACGAGGGCCTCATCACCACCGATGGGGGCATCACCCTCACCGCAGCCGGTCAAACCCTCGGCCAGCGCGTCGTGCGTCGCCACCGCCTCGCCGAGCGCTTCCTCACCGACGTCCTCGCGCTGTCCTGGGCCGAGGCCCACCACGAGGCCGGCCGCTGGGAGCACGTCATGAGCACGAGCGTCGAGCAGGCCATGAATCGCCTGCTGGGCAGCCCCACCACCTGCCCGCACGGCAACCCGATCCCCGGTTCGGACTACGTCGAGCCCGACGCCGCGCCGCTCTCAACGCTCGACGTCGGCCATCCCTTCACCATCAGCCGCATCCCCGAAGAGCTCGAGTTCACACCGGGACTGCTCGAATACCTCGAACAGTCCGATCTGGTGCCCGGTACCACCGGCACCGTCACCGCGGTGTCGCCCGACGGCACCTTGACCCTGGAGATCAGCGGTCACCACGTCGGCGTCGGCGCCTTCGCCAGCGCGCGCATCCTCGTCAGTGCGTGAACGAGCGCCCGAGTGAACCATCACCACGCGGCGCGCTCATGGGGACGACGTCGTGATGCCGGGCTTGGTTCGGTCGTCCTCCCCCTCCCGGTGTCAACGATGCGGCATCGGCTCGGCCGGTGCGCCGTCGCCGCCGCCAGCGGCGTCGCCGTCGTCGCGTTGATCGCGGCCTGTTCGACCACGCTGGACTCCGGCATCACCGCCCCACCCACCGGTCCGGCCCTGAGCACCACCGTGTTCACACCGGCCGGATCCACGGCGGCGATCCTCGATCAGCTCCTCGACGAAGCGGCCACGCTGAGTGAGGCGATCGTCGAGAACGACGGCCAAGGCAACGTCATGGCGCGCATCGATGCGCTCTGGGCCGCCGTTCGCCCGGACATCGACGAGGCGGTGTCGGCCGCCGCGTTGGCCGACTTCGATCGCACCATCGAGTTGCTCCGCAACGGCGTCGAACGCCGCCGGCCGGCCGATGCCGACAAGGCCCACAACAACCTGCGCACGCTCGTCGCCGCGCTGCCCGAACAGCTGCGGAGCTGACATCGGCGGCGGACACACCGCTGGCGGGACCTGAGCCAGGAAGGCCGATGTGGTCCGGCGGGGAATGGCGGGGGTCATCGGCGTCGTTGTACGAGTGGCATGACCACCCTCGAACCCGCCATCCGTTCCGCCCGTGCCGACCACGACCACAACTCCGGATCAGACGGGGGCCCCGACGGGGGCGGCGCGGGCGGCGCGAGCAGACTCCACCGGTCGGTTCTCGACCTGGCCATGGTGCCCACCGGCACCAGCTCCCACGACGCGCTCGGCGACACCACCGCCTTGGCCCAGCGGGCCGAGCAGTTGGGCTACGAGCGGTTCTGGGTGGCTGAGCACCACAACATGGCGACGGTGGCCAGCACGTCACCGCCGGTGCTGATGGCCCACCTGGCCGCGTCCACGTCGCGCATCCGCATCGGCTCGGGTGGAGTGATGCTGCCCAACCACCCGGCGTTGGTGGTCGCCGAACAGTTTGCCATGTTGGAGGCGCTGCACCCCGGACGCATCGACTTGGGAGTCGGCCGGGCGCCCGGCACCGATCCGGCCACCGCAGCTGCCCTGCGCCGAACACCAGGCGCACTGGGCGCCGAGGACTTCCCGAACGAGTTGATCGACGTGATGGGCCTGCTCGGCGATAGCCGCCGGGATCGGGGAGCCTGGGATCGCTTCCGGGCGACACCCCACCTGGCGACGAGCCCCCAGGTGGTGCTGCTCGGCTCCAGCGCCTTTTCGGCCCAGCTGGCCGGGATGCTTGGCCTGCGATACGCATTCGCCCACCACTTCGACGTCGGTACGGCGATCGGTACCCTCGATGCCCTCGAGCTGTACCGGGAATCGTTCCGGCCGTCAGCGGCCCTGGACGAGCCGTACACCATCGTCACCGCCGGCGTGCTGGCCGCCGCGACCACCAAACAGGCCGAGTTCCTCGCCGGGCCGGCGCGACTGGCGATGCTGGCCTTGCGCACCGGGCGACGGATGTCGTTGCTGTCGCCGGAGGAGGCGGCCGAGCAGCCCGACCTGGAATTGGCCACCTCGATGCCGTCCAACCGCATCGTCGGCGACGCCGACGTGGTGAACGAGGCGTTGGGTGCTCTCGCCGAGGGGACCGGGGCCGACGAGTTGATGATCTCGACGATGACCCACGGGCTGGCCGAGCGGCTCACGACCCTGGAGATCGTCGCCGAGCACTGGGCCCGCCGCCCCGCCGCCTGATCGACTGGGCCGGCGTCTCTACCCCTCATCGCTGGTACTGCCGGGCATAGCTCGTCGTTCTACGAGTCTGATCCGGGTCCGTCGCCGGCCGAGCGAGGCGGGTCCGTGCGCGTCGTCGTGACCGGGGCCGCCGGCAACTGGCCGTCGCCAAGCCGATCCTGGGAGTCGCACGGCGGGCCCGGGTCGTACCGACCGAGCCCGGCTGACTGCCGCTGGCTGCGTCGGTATCGGAGATGTCAATTGACCGGGCCCCCGACGCTCTGGGCTGGCGACCGGCGCACGCCGCCGGCGAGATGGTGCGCGAGCTGCTGGCCGGACTTCGTGACGACAGCTCGTTCGCCACCGGCCACTCGACGAGCGACGACTGACCGGACCGGACCGCACGACACTCCGGCGATCGTCCTCGGCCAACTCGCCGGTCGGCCGATCCCGTTCGTCCGCTCGTCGGCGCGCGTCGTCAGTCCAACGACACCGTGAAGAACTGACCCCGCTGCGCATCATCGACGACATCGGCGATGCGCCCCCGGCGCACCACCGACGGTTCCCCCGACGTGATCGTGACGACGTCGCCGACCGCCGCGTCGGGCAGGTGCGCGGCCGGCACGAACACACTGGCGGCGTCTTCGCGCACGTCGAACTCGACCGACCACTGGCGAATGTCGCTCATGTCGACACGCTAGATGGCGCGATCGATGAGTTCGGCGGCGCCGTCTCGTCGGTATCGCATGAGATCCACCTCGCTGGAAAGGAAGTTGCCCCGATGAGCGAGAGGAGCGAGCTAACCAGCAGTACGGCGCGTTTCGCTCAGTCGTGCGCCATCGAGTCTGCGGTCGTGATCCAGTCGCACGGACCCATGGTGCACTAGTGAGCGCACTCGACAAGCGGTTCACCGCCACCCTCCAGAAGAGCCCCTCGCCGGGCGGCTGGACGTATGTCGTCATGGACGGCTCGGCCGAGTACTTCGGTACCAAGGGCCTGGTCAAGGTGCGCGGCACGATCGACGGTCACGGTCGCCCAGGTCGCCGCGTGTCAATCACCGTGCGTGGCCGGCTTGGTTCGTCACCGGATGGGCAATCGTCGTCATCAGTGCGTTGGCCGCCTGCCGGGAATCGAGGCGCGTGTGCTGCACGACGATCGGCGCCGAACTACGGATCACGCAGCAGTAGTCGGTGTCGACCGGCACCGGTCCGGGATCGTCGAGGTCGTTCAAGCGTTGATGGAACGCCCGCCGCGGACCTATCCGCACCCGGTACGGACCCAGCGGCTCGGCATCGGTGAGGTAGATGAGCAGCTCGACATCGGCTGGGGCATCGCCGGCGTTGAGCATGCACACGCTGTCGTGGCTCGTCATCGCCGGTTCGGGGCCGCTGCTGGTCGGCGGGATGTACCCGTCAGCGATCACCCACGTCGTTGCTCCGATATCCGCATTCGGCTGGTCCATCACGTTCCCCTCGAACGGTCAGACGTTGTTCGCGTCAGAAGTTGTTCGTCAGAAGTCGTTGGCGCTCCGAGCCGTCACCCCGCCGTCGCAGACCAGAGACGACCCGGTGACGTAGGACGAGCGACTCGACAGGAGCCACGTGACGGCAGCGGCTACCTCGTCGGGTCGGCCCAGCCGACCCAGCGGGATCTGGGTGGCGGCGCGTCGGTGGAGGTCGGCCAGCTGGGTGGCCCGATGTTCGGTGGGGACGCCGGTGGCGAGGTGAGGGGTGTCGATCGCCCCGGGGATCACGGCGTTCACGCGGATCCCCAGTGACGCGTAGTCGACGGCCAATGACTTGACCAGGGCCACGACGCCCCCTTTGGAGGCGCCGTACGCGCCGTTGCCGCCGCCCGCGAAACCGACGAGAGCGGCGGGCGAGCCGGTGCACACGATAGAGCCGCCGACGCCACCCTCGACGAGCGCCGCCAGCACGTGTTTGACGGTCAGGAATATGCCCGTCAGGTTGACGTCGATCACCCGCTGCCATGTCGAGAACGCCAGCAGGTGCGCCGGGCCATTGATCTCGATACCGGCGTTGGCGAAGGCCGCCACCGGCGGACCCAATTCTGCGGCGGACCGGCCAACGCAGCGGGCCATGTCGGGCTCCGACGCGACGTCGGCCGCGAACGCCATCACCCGGGGGGCACCTCTGGCCAGCGTCTCGGCGGCAACGGCGTCGACGCGGACTCCGTCGATGTCGAGGAGGGCCAGCTGATGACCCTCATCGGCGAGGGCGAGCGCAACCGCCCGCCCGAGCCCGGAGCCGGCTCCCGTCACGAGTGCAGTCCTCGTCACGGTCGCACCAGATCGCCGATGCGAGCGAGCGAGCGCCAGCGAGCGAACGGCTCCATGCTGCGCAGGCAGTTCATGGCGTGGCCGGGGAACGCAGTCATCGTCAGGAACCGCCGGCCCCGGTGATGACCTGTCGCAGACTGGTAGCTCGACGCTGTATCTCGGTCGAGTCCGCGACCGTGGCCCCGATGCCGAGGCCGCTCCCGACGCCGACGGCGATCGACCCGGCGGCCAACCAGGCTGCCACGTTGTTCGCGGCGATCCCGCCGGTGGGCATCAGCGAAAGACCGGGAAACACGGCCTGCACGGTGCCCAGGTGAGCAGGCCCAACCAGCTCGGCGGGGAACAGTTTGGCGACCCGGACGCCGGCCGCGACGGCCTGTTGCATCTCGGTCGGGGTGAACACGCCGGGCACGAACGGCACGCCACACGCCCCGGCGGCCCCGACGAGCGCCGCTGACCAGCCCGGAGCGACGGCGAAGTCAGCGCCGGCGGCGTGCGCCTCGTCGAGTTGCTCGGCGCTGAGGACGGTGCCGGCGCCGACGAGGATGTCCCGCCCGTGGTCCCGACGCAGCTGGCCGATGAGCGCCGCGGCGTCCGGCGTGGTGAACGTGACCTCGAGGATGCGGATGCCGCCGGCGATGAGTGCGAGGGCGGCGCGGTGCGCCTCGCCGGACGCCGCACAACGCACGACGGCGACGAGCCGTTCCCGGCGGAGCCGATCGAGCAGCACGTCGGCTCGATCGGTCTCGTCAGCCACGATCACCGTTCGCGTCATCGGTGACCGGTGCGAACGTCGCCGTCCGACGCCGCCCGACGACCAACGTCACGCCGTTCAGCTGTCCGCTCCATACGTCGTGACGTGATCCTCGACGGCCTTGCGCACGACGTCGGCCGAACGGGTCCGGAGGGCATCGAGAAGCTCTTGGTGCTGGGCGGCCAGATCAGGATGTCGGCCGTAGCGGGGGGCGTCGCGCCGAAAGTAGGCGCGGACGCGTGGCTGGATGGCCCGCCACATCTGCAAGCAGTGGGGCTGCCCCGAGTGCTCGATCACGTACTGGTGGAAACGCACGTCGGCGTCGGCGAGGGTGTCGGCGTCCTGGCGTTCGGCGGCGGCCCGCATCTCGTCGACGAGGTCCTGCAGGTTGCCGAGATCCTCATCCTCGAGGATCGAGGTGGCGCGGGCGAACGCGAAGCGCTCGATGGTCAGTCTGATGGGCACCAGGACCTGCTCGATCTCATCCTGCGAGACCCCGACGACCTCGGTGCCGCGATACGGCGACGAGGCAACGAGACCTTCCTGCTCGAGCTGACGCAACGCCTCGCGGATCGGCGCCCGACTCGTCCCCAACTGTTCGGCGAGCTCGGTCTCGATCAGGCGCAACCCGGGGGGGAAACGACCGACGACGATGGCCTCGCGCAGCGCCTTGACGACCTGCTCGCGTCTCGATTCGTTGGTGACCCGACCAAGCACCGACGCACTCATCGCTGCGCCACGGTCCGCAGCGCTCGGGGCGCGACCGCCAGACCCATCGCGCCCCAGCGCGCAAGCGCTGCCGTTCTGCTGGATCGCTCGCTGCGCTCGCTCATTGGTACGCCATAATGTCTGGATCGGGCTCCATCGGTGTGACGAGTGGCGCACCCACGAGCGCAAGCGCTGCCGTTCTGCTGGATCGCTCGCTGCGCTCGCTCATTGGTACGCCATAATGTCTGGATCGGGCTCCATCGGTGTGACGAGTGGCGCACCCACGAG
>Ga0136617_10002268_pt1 | contig 17145 bp, 18 predicted proteins | sample AntDrymUQ3222106_2_FD_129672 | JGI IMG/M metagenome (GOLD analysis project Ga0136617, IMG submission 129672) | Polar desert sand microbial communities from Dry Valleys, Antarctica - metaG UQ322 (21.06) | ecosystem: Environmental > Terrestrial > Soil > Desert | place: Antarctica: Dry Valley...
CGGCTGGAGGCGAACATCTTGCAGGTCAATCATCACGCCACGGTGATGCGCGTCAGCGCGAAGACCGGCGACGGTGTCGATGCGTTTCGCGCCTGGCTGCAGGCACTCCCGGCACGAGCAGGCAGCGACGCTCACGAGCATCACGACCATCACGACCATCACGACCATCACGACCACGCCGATCACGAGCACGCCACGGCGTGAAACAGGCGCAGGTGGTCGGTCTCACGTCTGTCACCCGGAAATGACGGCCGTCGATCACCGCCCGGCGGCGTCCTCGGTCGTCGATGTGCCGGAGGCACACCTTCCTCCCTGCGTCCTTGCCGGATCGGCGCCGCCAGCCGCCCTTTCCGGCCGCCAGACGTGAGACCGACCACCGTCATCGGCGCCGAGCGGGTCGAAGCCCTGCTGCGCGACCGCAGCGACGCCAACGCGCAGTTCTTCTCCGCCGAGGCCGAGCGCCTCGCGCATCTATGCCACAAGATGGCCGAGCGCTTCGCGCGCGAGGGCCGGCTCGTCGCGTTCGGCGCCACCCCGGCCGACCGCTCCGACGCGCGCCACGTGGCGGTCGAGTTCGTCCACCCGGTGATCGTCGGCAAGCGCGCGCTGCCCGCGCTCGGCATCGCCGGCGAGGGCGGGTCCGTCGCCGATCAGGTCGCGTTGGAGTCCGAGGGCGAGGACATCGCGATGGGGTTCGGGGACCACCCCGACACGTTCGCCGCGCTCGCCGCGGCGCGCGAGCGCGGCTGCCTGACGATCGCGTTCGCGCCCGGATCGGGCGCGGAATGGGAGTTCGACCTCTCCACGGTCGAGGACCCGTTCATCCGCCAGGAGATCGTCGAGACGCTCTATCACCTGCTGTGGGAGCTCGTCCACATCTTCCTCGACCACCGCGGGCTGCTCGAGGGCCCGGCGGCGCGGCAGGTGCACGATCCCGGTGCGTCGAGCTTCCTGTATCCGTTCCTCAGCCACCAGGAGCACGACCTCGATGCGATCCTCGACGACGTGCGCAAGTCGATGCTGCTGAAGGCCGACGAGGTCACCGCGCTGCGCGCGCAGTCGCTCAACGAGGGCTGCGAGACGCTGCTCGCCGCGGCGCGCGTCGTGCGCGAGCGGCTCGACGCCGGCGGCCGGCTCATCGCGCTCGGCAACGGCGGCTCGGCGACCGACGCGATGGACGTCGTCGCGGACTTCCACACGCCGCTGTTCGGCGGGCCCGCGCGCCGCGCGCTGGATCTCACCGAAGACACCGGCATCATCACCGCCGTCGCCAACGACATCGGCACCGAAGAGATCTTCCAGCGCCAGGTGATCGCGTACGGCCGCGAGGGCGACGTGCTGCTCGCGATGTCGACGAGCGGCAACTCGCTGAGCGTCCTCGAGGCGCTCAAGGAGGCGCGCAAGCGCAAGCTCGTCACGATCGCGTTCGTCGGCTACGACGGCGGCAACGTCGCCGCGAACGACCTCGCCGATCACATCGTCGTGACGCGCTCGCAGAACATCCCGCGCATCCAGGAGGCGCAGGCCAGCGTCTACCACGTGCTGCGCGAGCTCGTCGAGCTCGCGGCTCCCCAGACCGCGACGTGACAGCGCGTCACTGCTCGCCGACGGCTCGTGCGCAATCGCCGAGCGGCGCTTGAGATGACAGCGCGTCATTGCTCGACGGTCGCCGGTGTCGACCCGGAAGGCGGGCGCTCGCGATGAGCACCCAGTCCAAGCGGGCGTTGCGGCGCGTTCGCGCCCGCGTCGACGGCACCGTGCAGGGCGTCGGCTACCGCCCGTTCGTCTACCGTCTCGCCGCCGAGCTGGGGATCGCGGGATGGGTCCTCAACGACGAGCGCGGCGTGCTCGTCGAGGCCGAGGGGCCGCCCGACGCCGTCGCGGCCTTCGTCGCGCGGCTGAGCGCCGACGCCCCGCCGCTCGCCGAGGTGCGCGGCGTCGAAGCGCAGGACGTGCCGGTCGTCGGCGAGCCCGGCTTCGAGATCGTCTCCAGCGTGCACGGCGGCGCGGCGACCGCGCCGGTCACGCCCGATTCGGCGACGTGCGCCGACTGCCTGGCCGAGCTCGCCGACCCCGCGGACCGCCGCTACCGCTATCCGTTCTTGAACTGCACGAACTGCGGCCCGCGCTTCACGATCGTTCGCGGGATCCCCTACGACCGGCCGCTGACGACGATGGCCGATTTCGAGATGTGCGACGCCTGCCGGGCCGAGTACGAGGATCCGCTCGACCGCCGCTTCCACGCCCAGCCCAACGCGTGTCCGGTGTGCGGGCCACGGGCACGCCTGCTCGAGCGAAACGGCGAGCCGGTCGAGGGCGTGCAGGACGCGCTGCGCGCCGCCGCCGACGATCTGCTGGCGGGCAGGATCCTCGCCGTCAAGGGGCTCGGCGGCTACCACCTCGCCTGCCGTGCCGACAGCGAGGAGGCGGTCGCCGCACTGCGCGCGCGCAAGCGCCGCGAGGATCGCCCGTTCGCGCTGCTCGTCGCCGATCTGCAGACCGCGCGCGGGCTCGTCGAGCTCGGCCCGGCCGAGGAGGCGCTGCTGACCTCGCGCGAGCGCCCGATCGTGCTCGCCCGGCGGCTGGCCGATGCTCCCGTTGCGCCCTCGGTCGCGCCGCGTGCGCCGGACCTCGGGCTCATGGCGCCCTACACGCCGATGCACCAGCTGCTCGCGAGCGACAGCGGCGTGCCGCTCGTCCTCACGAGCGGCAACCTCTCCGACGAGCCGATCGCGTTCGCCGACGAGGACGCGCTCGCCCGGTTGCGCACGATCGCCGACCGCTTCCTCGTCCACGACCGCCCGATCGCGACGCACACGGACGATTCGGTCGTGCGCGTCGTGCGCGAGCGCCCGCTGCTGCTGCGCCGCTCGCGCGGCTACGTGCCGGCGAGCCTCGACCTGCCCGTAGCGACCCCGCTGCACCTGCTCGGCGTCGGCGCCGAGCAGAAGAACGCCTTCTGCGTCGCCAAGGACGACCGCGCGTGGCCGAGCCACCACATCGGCGACATCAAGAACTACGAGACGCTGCAGTCGCTGGAGGCGGGCATCGAGCACTTCGAGCGGCTGTTCGAGGTCACGCCACAGCTCGTCGTCCACGACCTGCATCCCGACTACCTCTCCACGCGCTACGCGCTCGGCCGCGAGGACGTGCAGCTCTTCTCCGTCCAGCATCATCACGCGCACCTCGCCGCGACGCTCGCCGAGCACGGCGAGACGGGCCTCGCGGTCGGCGCGATCTTCGACGGAACCGGCTACGGGACGGACGGCACCGTGTGGGGCGGCGAGATCCTCGTCGGCGGGCTGGACCGCATCGAGCGCTGCGGGCGGATCAGGCCGATCCGCATGCCCGGCGGCGCGCAGGCGATCAAGGAGCCGTGGCGAATGGCCTGCGCCTGGCTGACCGAGATGCACGCGCCGCTGCCGCCGGCGTTCGCGGACATCGCCCAACCGCGCTGGAACATGGTCGCGCGGATGTCGATCAACGGCATGGGCTCGCCGTTCACATCCAGCGCGGGACGGCTGTTCGACGCCGTCGCGGCGCTCTGCGGCGTGCGCCTGGAGGTCAGCTACGAGGGCCAGGCGGCGATCGAGTTCGAGGCGCTCGCCGACCGCGACGCCGTCGACCCCTACCCGCTCGAGCTCGAGCATCGCGGCACGGCGATCGCGCTGGACGTGCGCCCGCTGATTCTCGCCGTGCTCGGCGACCTCGGCGCCGGCGTCGCGGTGAGCACGATCTCGGCGCGGTTTCACGCCGGCCTTGCGCGCGCGACGACGGAGGCGGTCGTGCTCGTCGCGGGGCGCCAGGAGCTCGACATCGCAGTGCTATCGGGTGGCGTCTTTCAGAACCGTCTGCTGCTCGAGCTCACTTCCGCCGGGCTCGAGCAGGCCGGCCTGCGCGTGCTCGTGCCCGAGCAGCTGGCACCGAACGACGGGCAGATCGCGTTCGGGCAGGTCGCCGTCGCCGCCGCGCGGCTTGCAGCCGGTTGAGCGCCCGGCTGGGTGACGTCCCGCCGCCGCCCGCCTTGAGGTAAGCGGCTTCCTTCGCAAACACGAATAAGTTGCAGTAGTGATCCTGCGCTGTTACGGTCGGAGCATCGCGCTGGGGCGCGGGCACAGCTGCCGGGCTCAGGGGAACGGGCCCCGACGAGGGCGCGCCGGCCCCTGCGCCATCACGACGACGGACGGGGGAACGATGTCCAGAGTTCGGTTCGGGGCGGTCGCGGCCGCCGTGCTCGCGATCGGCGTGGGCGCCGCCGGGTGCGGCGGATCGAGCGACAAGGACACGAGCGCCGCCGCCGGCACGCTCGTCATCGCGCTGCCGTCCCAGCCGGACAACCTCAACCCGATCTACGGCGACAGCGTCTACGAGGGAACCCAGAAGGCGTTCAACGGGCTGCTGCGCTACGCACACGACCTCTCGCCCGCGCCCGATCTCGCGAGCGCGCTGCCCAAGCGCAGCGCCGACGGCAGGACGGTCACGGTCACGCTGCGCGACGACGTGACGTTCTCCGACGGGACGCCGTTCAGCGCCAAGGACGTCGTCTTCACATACGAGGCGATCCTCGATCCGAAGACGGCGTCCCCGCTGGCGACGCTGCTGGACTCCGTCGACGCGGTCAAGGCCGTCGACGACACGACGGTCCAGTTCGTGCTCAACCGCCCTGACCCCGCCTTCGAGGACAAGCTGCAGCTCGGGATCGTGCCCGAGCACCTGCTGGCGGGCAAGGACCTGAAGACCGCCTCGTTCAATCGCAAGCCGGTCGGCACCGGCCCGTACGTCGTCACCGAGTTTCAGCCCGGCGGGCGGATCGTCGAGGAGGCCAACCCGAGCTACTTCCGCGGCGCGCCGAAGATCAAGCGCATCGTCCTGACGGCCGTGGAGGACGAGAACGCGCGCGTCGCGCTGCTCGAGAAGGGCACGATCGACGCGGCCGGCATCGTGCCGAAGCTCGCACCACGCGTGCGCAGGAACAAGAACTACAACGTCTACGAGGTGCGGACCGCCGACGCTCGCGTCGCCGCGCTGCCCAACCGCGATCCCGTGCTGCGCGATCCTGCGCTGCGGCGCGCGCTGTCCTACGGCGTCGACCGCGAGAAGATCGTGCAGAGCGCGCTCGCGGGCGTCGGCGAGCCCGCCTACGGCCCGATCATGAAAGGTCACTGGGCCTACAGCGCCGCGGCCGAGCGTCCCTACGACCCGGCGAAGGCCGGCAGCCTGCTCGACGCCGCCGGCTGGACGCGCAGCGGCGACGCGACGCGCGAGAAGGGCGCCAAGAAGCTGTCGTTCCTACTCATGTACCCCGCGAACGACAGCGTCCGCAAGGACATCGCGCTCGCCTTCTCCTCCCAGATGGAGAAGATCGGCGTCGACGTGAGGCTGCAGGGCCTGTCGTTCGACGTCATCCAGACGCGTCAGGACAAGGGCGCGACGGAGTTCGGCTACGGCGTGCCGTACGACCCGGACCTCGAGCTCTACACGCTGTTTGCATCGAAGTTCGCCAGCGAACCGGGCGACGTCGCCGACACGGCGTTCACGAACTATCCGCGGACGCGCAACGACGCGATCGACGCGGCGCTCGACGCCGAGCGCTCCACGCTCGATCGCGGCGCGCGCAAGCAGCACTTCGCGGAGCTCCAGAAGGCGCTCGCCGACGACGCGAGCTGGCTCTGGCTCGTGCGCCTGCGCCACATCGTCGTGATCTCCAAGCGCGTGCAGGGCGTCGACCCGCAGGTCGAGCCGCACGCGCACGGCTTCTCGCGCGGGACGTCGTGGAACATCGAGGACTGGACATTGGACGCGACGTGACGGCCCTCGCGCCTGCCGTGATCGGATGCTGAAGCTCGTCGTACGGCGGCTGGCGCTGCTGCCGGTCATCCTGCTGGCCGTCGCCACGCTGACGTTCGCGCTGACCGAGATCTCCCCGTTCGATCCGGTCCGCGCGTACGTTGGCGCCGAGACCGACGTCAGTCCGCAGCGGCGTGCGGAGATCGCGCAGGCCTACGGGTTCGACGAGCCGGTCTACGAACGCTTCGGGCGCTGGCTCGGGCATCTCGCGCAGGGCGATCTGGGCAACTCGCTCGTCGCCGGCGGCCAGCCCGTCGCCGGCGAGATCGCGTCGCGGGCGTCGGCGACGATCGTGCTCGTCGGCGGCGCGCTGCTGATCGTCCTGATCGGCGGGCTCTTCTTCGGCGTGCTCGCGGCCGCGTTTCGCGGCAGCGCCTTGGACTGGGTCGTGCGGACGCTGTGCTACTTCAACACGGCCGCACCGTCGTTCTGGCTCGGGCTGCTCGCGCTGTACGTGTTCTCGATCGAGCTCGACTGGCTGCCGGCGGGCGGCACGACCGATCCGCGCGCCGTCGACGCGACTGGGATCGATCCTGCGCACCTCGTCCTGCCGATGATCGTGCTCGCGCTGACGCAGTACGCGTGGTTCACGATGTTCGTGCGCAACACGCTGCTCGAGGTCCTGCGCGAGGACCATGTGCAGTTCGCCCGCGCGCAGGGGATCGGTGAGGTCGCGCTGCTGCTGCGGCACGCGCTGCCCAACGCGCTGATCCCGTTCGTGACGCTCGTCGGCACGAACCTCGCCGAGCTGATCGGCGGGACCGTCATCGTCGAGAGCATCTTCGGCTGGCCGGGGCTGGGGCAGATCACGCTGCAGGCGGCGCTGCGCGAGGACATCCCGCTGCTCGTCGCGATCACGCTTGCGGCGTCGGTGCTCGTCGTGCTCGGCAACCTGCTCGCCGACGTGCTCTACCGGGTCATGGACCCGCGCGTGCGCGAGGCGGCGGCATGAGCGCGGGCGGCGGCGCGCTCGCTGGGTCGCTGCGGCTCGGGGCCGGGATCGGCCAGCGGGCCGGGTCGGCCGTGCGGGGCTGGCCGCTTGCCGTGCGGATCGCGGCCGGTGTGCTCGCCGTGCTCGTCGTCGGCGCGCTCGCAGCGGACGTCATCGCGCCGCTCGACGATCGCGCCGTCGATCTCGACAACATCCTCGCCGCGCCGTCGTGGTCGCACCTGCTGGGCACCGACGAGGTTGGGCGCGACCTGCTCGCCCGCGTGCTGCACGGCATCCAGATCTCGCTCATGATCGCCGTGTCCGCGGCGCTGACGGCGGCGCTGGCCGGCACGCTCGTGGGCATTGTCGCCGGAACGATGGGCGGCAAGGTCGACGCCGTCGTGATGCGCGTCACCGACGTGTTCGCGTCGCAGAACCACTTCCTCTTCGGGATCCTGCTCGTCGTGCTGTTCCGGCCGGTGCTCGGCGGCGCGGGCGCGATCATGCTCTCGGTCGGGCTGACGCACTGGCCCTCGCTGGCGCGGATCGTGCGCGGCGAGCTGATGTCGCTGCGCGAGCGGCCGTTCGTCGCGGCCGCGATCGGCGGTGGCGCCGGGCGCCTGCGGCTCGCCCGTCGCCACTACCTACCCCACCTCCTGCCCGCCGTCGGGCTGGCGTTCGTGCTGACGGTTCCGCACGCGATCTTCCACGAGTCGGCGCTCTCGTTCCTCGGGCTCGGCCTCGAGCCGCACCGCGCGTCGCTTGGCAACATCCTCGCCGACGGCCAGCGCTCGCTGCTTGCCGGCGGCTGGTGGATCGCGCTGTTCCCGGGCCTTGCGATCCTGCTCGCGTCGATGACGATCGGCACGCTCGCCGAATCCTGGCGCGAGCGGCTGCACCCGCGCTGGCGCTCAGAGCTCGAGCTATGACGGCGCTGCTCGAGGTCAAGGATCTGTCGGTCGGCTTTCGCACCAGGCGCGGGGTCGTGCAGGCGCTCTCGCAGGCGAGCGTCAGTGTCGAGCAGGGCGAGCTGCTGCTCGTGGTCGGCGAGAGCGGCAGCGGCAAGACGGTGCTCGCCCATTCGCTGTTGCGGCTGCTGCCGCGCAACGTCGACGTCAGCGGATCGATCCGGCTCGGCGGCGAAGACGTGCTCGCGCTGCAGCCCGACGCGCTGCGCCGCGTGCGCGGCCGCCGGATGGCGCTCATCCCGCAGAGCCCGGCGTCGTCGCTGAACCCCGTGCGCAGGCTCGGCGGCCAGCTGCTCGAGGCCGCGCGGGCGCGCGGGCTGACCGAGGCGCAGTCGCGCAAGCGCCTGCGCGAGCTGCTCGGCGAGCTCGGGCTCGATCTCGACTCCATCAGCGGGCGCTACATCCACCAGCTGTCGGGCGGAATGCAGCAGCGGGTCGTCAACGCGATGGCGCTCGTCGGCGAGCCCGACATCGTGATCGCCGACGAACCGACGTCGGGACTGGACTCCGACCTCGTCGACGCGACGGCCGCGCAGCTGCGCGAGATCTCGGCACGAGGCGCGTCGCTGCTCGTGATCACGCACGACCTGCGCCTCGCCGAGCGCCTCGGCGGCCGCCTGGCGCTGCTATACGCGAGCCGGATCGTCGAGGTCGGCCCGGCGGCGGCGTTCTTTCAGTCGCCATCGCATCCCTACGGGCGCGAGCTGTTGCGCGCGCTGCCCGAGCGCGAGGGCAAGTCGATCCCCGGCATGTCACCCGAGCTCACCGCGCTGCCCGGCCACTGCGCGTTCGCCGACCGCTGCCCGGACCGCTTCGAGCCCTGCACCGAGTCGGTACCCGACCTGTACCCCGTCCGTGACGGCGTCCACGCGCGCTGCTTCGCCCATGCTGAGCGCTGACGCGGTTACGAAGACCTACCGCGCGGCGGCCGGACGCGTCGTCGCGGTCGACGGCGCATCGCTGATCGTGCAGCCGGGCACGCGCGTCGGGCTCGTTGGCCCCAGCGGCTCCGGCAAGAGCACGCTCGCGCAGATCATGGCGATGCTGCTGGAACCCGACAGCGGCTCCGTGACGATCGACGGCGACCGCGTCGAGAAATGGGGTCTGCGCTCCCTCCGCGCGATGCGCCACCGCGTGCAGCTCATCTTCCAGGCGCCGCGGGTCTCGGTCGATCCGCGCCTGCGCGTCGGCGACGCGATCCTCGAGCCGCTCGCCGCCAGCGGCATGCTCCCCGCCGGCGCCGACGAGCGCCGCGCGCTGTTGCAGAGCTGGGCGGCGCGCGTCGGACTGACGAACGACCTGCTCGAGCGCTTCCCGCACGAGGTCTCCGAGGGACAGCTCCAGCGCGCGTGCCTGGCGCGCGCGCTCGTCGTATGCCCGCGCTACCTCATCTGCGACGAGCTGTCGTCGATGCTCGACGTCTCCACGCAGGCCGCGCTGCTGGAGGCGATCGCCGCCGTCCAGGACGAGCACGGGCTGGGCCTGCTGCTCATCACCCACGACCGCGTGCTGGCCGACGCGTGGTGCGGCGAGATCGCCGACATCCGCGAGCTGTCGCGGTGTGAAGCCGTCGACCCCGCCGTATGCTTCAGCGACGATGGAGGGTTTCGCGCTCAGCGAGCGCTGGAACGGCTGGACGCGGCTTGACGTCATCGTCGATGCCGCCCATGCCGCGGTCGCTGCGGGCCCACTCGATCCGCTGCTCTGCGAGGTGACGCTCGAGTGGGATGACGACACGACGACGCTCGACGACCTCGGCGAGCTCAAGGCGCTGCTGCAGGCCGGCGAGGAGCCGCTTTCGATGGACATCTGGATCGCGCACGTGGTCGAGGCCGAGGCGAGCCTCACGCTCGTCTACAACGGCCGCTGGCTGCAGATCAACGGCGCGGGCAGCGACTGGCAGCGTGCCCGCCAGGCCTACGACGCGGCGCAGGTCGAGCTCGCGCTCGAGTACGGCATCACGACGTTCAAGCTGCCCACGCCCCCGCGCGACACCGTCGCCGAGACGCGAAAGCGCCTCAGCGAGCCTCCTCAGGACTGAGACGCGCCCGGCTCCTCGGCCGCGGGCAGCTCGCCCGGGCCCTCGGTTCCGGGCACGAACCACTCAGGGATCGTCAGGGTGCCGTCGGGCGCGCTGGTGATCCCGTCCGGTGGCCAGCGCTGCGGATACGGCGGCCGCTTCCAGACCCACTGCTCGCCGCAGTAGGCGTAGTGGAAGCGGATCGACTTCAGCAGGTTCCTGCGGTGGTCCGGACACGCGTATCGCCGTGGCCCGAGCAGACCCCCCGCGTGCCAGACGAGCCATTTGCCGGGCATCGCATCGATGAGCTCGCCGAACAGGTCCTCCCTGGTCGACGCTCCGATGCTGTTGCGCGTCGCCTCGTCGGGCAGGCAGCCGCAGATGTCGCAGCGAAACCAGTAGCGGACCGGCATGCAATGAAGGGTAGGCCCGATCGCCCGAGATGCCAAAGGGTCAGATCGGACGGCTTCCTCAGCGGAGGCGTCGCGGCGGTGCTCCTGCTGCTCGGCGTCCTCGCCGTCGCGAACGCCCTGCGGGCCAGATCGTCGCCGACGGGCCGTGCCACGAGGTCCTCGCCGACGACGAGGTGCTGGCCGCCCGCGATGTCGAGCTGCCGGCGGGCTTCGACCTCGCGGCGATCGCGCGCCGCCCGCGGCCGCTCGCCGCGCCGCTGGCCCAACGCTAGGCGCTCAGGCGGCGCTCTTGCCCCCGGCGCGACCCTTGCGCTTCTTCGCGCAGCGCGCGCACAGCCCGACGATCGGGAAATGCGAGAACCGCGCCTCGAAGCCGGACAGGTCGCGGACCGCGGCGCGGACGCCGTCGAGCGCCGCCGGCTCGACCGATTCGAGCGCGCCGCACGACTCGCAGGCAAGGTACTCGCGGTCGGCCAAGCCCTCCAGCACGTAACGCCCGGGCCCATGGCCTGCATGGAAGTGGCGCACGAGGCCGAGCTCGCCGAGCGTCTCGAGGTTGCGGTAGACCGACGCGATGTCGGACTGCGTCATCTTGCCGCCGAGCCCGTCGGCGATGTCCTCCGCGGAGATCGGCGCCCGCGCCGCGAGCAGCGCCTCCAGCACCAACCGTCGCGCGGACGTCAGCCGCAGGCCGCGGCGGCGAACGGCGTCGACGGCCTCGTCGAGGTCGGCGACCACGACTGGTTGCCGGTCGGGAGAAACGGTCACGGGCAGCCTTCCTGTCGATTCTGCTGCAAACGTAGCGCATCAGTCCTCCGGCGGTGGATGCAGCAACGCGCCGACCACGCCGGTCGCGAACAGGCCCAGCACGAGCAGCGCGACCGGCGTCAGGACGCTGATGCCGGAGGTGACGCAGACGTAGACGGTGAGGCCGGCCAGGAGCCCTGTGAACAGGAGGGCGGCACCGAGGATCGCGGTGCGCGCGCTCACCGAGCGGCCATCAATACACGGGGTATTTCGGCGGGACCGTGTAGTCCTTCTCGCGGTTGGCGAAGAGCTTGATCGTCAGCAGGCCGAAGACGAAGCCGCCGATGTGGGCGAAGTAGGCGACCCCGCCCCCGCCGCCGGCCGGGTTGGCGAGGTCGAAGTAGCCGAACGCAACCTGCTGCAGGAACCAGAGGCCGAGGACCGCCATCGCGGGAAGCTCGAGGATCGTGAAGAAGAAGATGATGAAGATCACGGTGACGACGCGGGCGCGCGGATAGAGCAGGATGTAGCCGCCGAGCACCGCGGCGATCGCCCCCGACGCGCCGACCGTCGGGATCGCCGCGTTGGGCTCGATCACGGTCTGCAGCAGGAGCGCCGCGACGCCGCCGAGCAGGTAGAAGACGATGAAGCGGACCGGGCCCATGGCGTCCTCGACGTTGTTGCCGAAGATCCAGAGGAACAGCATGTTGCCGCCGAGGTGCAGGATGCTGCCGTGCATGAACATCGAGGACAGGATCGTGAGGATCGTCGATGGCCCGCCGAGGCCCTCCCCGCACTGGACGAACCGCCCGTCCGGGGTGACGGCGCACTGCTCACCGAAGTGCGTGATCTCGTAGGGGATCGCCCCGTAGTCGATGACGCCGCTGTCGCTCGGCCCGCCGAGGATGCCGCCCTTCTGCAGGACGAAGTAGACGAACACGTTGATCGCGAGGAGCGCGATCGTGACGTACGGCGTCCGTTCGGTCGGGATATTGTCCTTGAGCGGGAACACGCGCTGGCTGGCGCGGACCCTACCCTGCGCGGGTCCTCGCCAGCTCCCGACTTCGTGTCAGGCGGGTGCGATCCGCGTCTGCACCGATGCCATGAGATCGCCCGGCACGCCCGCCGGGTCGATCAGCCGCTCGAGCGCGAGGCCGTTGGAGAGCGCGAGCGTCACGATCGACCAGCGGTCGATGCCCAGCGAGGTGTCCTGCGGGCCGAGCGCGGCGATGCCGGCGCGCACGCGCCGGTATCGCGCCGAGAACTCCTCCAGCACCGCCGGCTCGCGCGCCGCGTGAACCCAGAACTCGATCGTCAGCAGGAGGAACTGGGCGTTGCGGTCGTCGACCGGCTGGCGCGCGAGCGCGCGCAGGCGCGACTCGTCGTCGGGATGCGGCTCGAGCACCCGTCGCAGCTCCCGCAGGCGGCGGTCCATGACCTCGTCGAAGAGCGCGAGGAACAGCCCCGCCTTGCTCTTGAAGGTCGAGTAGACGGCGCCCTTCGTGTAGCCGGCCTCGTCGGCGATGTCGCCGAGCGTCGTCCCGTGATAGCCGCGTAGGAAGAAGCGCCGCTCCGCGGCCTCGAGCAGCTCGCGGCGGGTGTGCGCGCTGCGCTCGGCGCGGGTCAGGCGCTGCAGCGCCATTGCGGCTCCTTCAAGCGGACGGCCGCCGTGTGAGCGTGACGATCTCGGCGTCGTTGTAGCCTGCGCCGCGCAGGACATCGTGCGTATCGGCGGGCATCTCGTCGTCGGCGCTCTCGCCCGCGCTCGCGCGCAGCGCCGCCATCCACTCGTCGGGGATGACCGCTCCCAGGTGGCCGACGTAGTCCGGCGCCACGCGACGCGCGTGATCCGCCGCCGGGCGACCCTCGATGAAGGGCGCGAGATCCTCGGACAGCAGCAACCCCGAGATGTTGACCGCGATCTGGTAGTCGGCGGCGTTGAGCTCGGGCCCGTTGAGCAGACCCTCGGCGATCCAGGCGTCGATCTGGTCCAGCCGCTCGGGCAGCAGCTCGATGTCCTCGCGGCCGGCTGCGTCCGTCGCGCGGTGCACGCCGGTGGCGAGCTTCATGATCACCGGCGCCGCCATCCGCAGCGTCGTCCGGCCAAACGGCCCGCGGCCGGCGCCCATCACGCTCAGGAACGCCGACCGGTCGCGGCGGCTGGCGCAGTAGAAGATCCGTCGCACCGCGTTCTGCAGCTCCTCGCCCCAGCGCTCGACGTCCTGGACGGCGCGGCGCATGGCCGGATCGGCCGGGAACAGCGGCTTGTCCGGGTGCAGCTCGTCGAGCGCCCGCGCGATCCAGCGCGTGCCCTGCACGCGGACGCCGTCGGCCTTCAACGCCGGGACGCCCATCGTGTCGAAGCCGCGCGCGAGCAGGATGATCGCGTGCGCGGCCGGAAAGAGCTTGACGAAGTCGTACCCCAGCCCCTTGTGCTCGAGCAGCAACCGGCCTGTGTAGACCGAGTTTGACCCCGTGAAGCCGTACAGCTTGACCTTGCCTGGCATCCGCCTACCTCCCCGTTCGTAACGCCAGTTAGATTGATACCGACGGTATCTGAAGTCAAGGGGTCGCTGCGAGCGGTCCGCTGCCGGGCTCCTCCTGCGGGACGTGCTGGTCGGCGTGGTAGCTCGAGCGCACGAGCGGGCCGGCGGCGATGTGGTCGAACCCGAGCGCGTAGCCGGCATCCTCGAGCGCCTTGAACTCGTCCGGATGCCAGTAGCGCACGACGGGCAGGTGGCGCTCGGTCGGGCGCAGGTACTGGCCGACCGTGAGCACCTGCACGTCGTGCTCGCGCAGGATCGCGAACGTCTGCACCATCTCCTCGTGCGTCTCCCCGAGGCCGACCATCAGCCCGGACTTCGTCGTGACCTCGTCGCCGCCCATCTCCTTGGCGTTGCGCAGCACGCGGCAGGAGCGCTCGAAGCGCGAGCCGCGCCGGGCGACCGGGTACAGCCGCGGCACGACCTCGACGTTGTGGTTGAACACGTCGGGCCGCTCGGCGATGACCTTCGCGAGCGGCATCTCCTGGCCGCGGAAGTCGGGTGTCAGCACCTCGACCTTGCAGCGCGGCGCCTGGCGGCGGATCTGGCGGATGACGCCGACGAAGGCCGACGCGCCGTAGTCGGGCAGGTCGTCGCGGTCGACCGACGTGATGACCGCGTGGCGCAGGCCCATCTTCGCGATCGAGCGCGCGACGCGGGCCGGCTCGAGCGGGTCGTTCCAGGTCGGCTTGCCCGTGCGCACGTTGCAGAAGCCGCAGCGCCGCGTGCACGTGTCGCCGAGGATCATGAACGTCGCGGTGCCACGCTCCCAGCACTCGCCGACGTTCGGGCAGGCAGCCTCCTGGCAGACGGTGTGGAGGTTCTCGTCCTTGATGAGCTGCGTGAGCTCGCGGTAGCGCTCGCCGCCGGGCGCCGGGACCTTGAACCACGGCGGCTTGCGCTCGCGCATGGGGCGTACGTCGGGGCCGAGAACGCTGAGGACGTCCATCCCGCCCGGGTTGGATCGGGAGCGTGTCGAGAGCTTGCGTCCGTCGGTGGCCATGGCGTTTCTACACGCTAGCGCGCCGGCGCCGCGTTTCGGCGGCGCGGACGGACGTCGTCGGGCGGGGGCTCAGGCGTGAGCCGCGCGGCACAGGAAGATGAGATCGCTCGCGTTCAGCCGGTAGGTCGCGGCCCGTTCGCCGAGCTCGGCGAGCACGTCGATCACGTCGACCGCGAATCCCGCGGCGCGCAGGCGCTCGGCGATGTCCGCTGCGTACAGGCGCACGTGGTCGTGCTGCAGGAAGGCGCGCTCACGCTCGGCCGCATCGGTGATCGACCAGTCCTCGTACGTGCGCTCGCGCGTCAGGTCGATCGGGACCATGACGAGGCACCAGCCGCCGGGCGCCGTGACGCGGTGCAGCTCGCCCATCGCGGCGGCGTCGTCGGCGACGTGCTCGAGCACGTGCGAGCAGATGATCGCGTCAAACGCGTCGTCGGGCAGTTGCAGCGCGGTGACGTCGAGGCGCAGGTCGACGTCCTGGGTCGGGTCGAGGTCGGTCGTCACGTAGCGCAGGCCGGGCAGCGCCGCGAGCCTGCGGCGCAGGCACCACTCCGGCGAGAAATGCAGCAGCGAGCGCGCGTCGGCGAGCAACTCGGGACGGCGCTGGAGCGCCAGCCACTGCGCGCGGTGGCGCTCATGGGACCCGCAGCGCCAGCAGAGCGCGTCGGGCCGGTTCCAGTCGTCCTTGAAGCGATCGAAGCCGTGGGCGCAGAGCGGGCACTGCACGGCGCTGCCGCGATGCCGGGCGGTCGCGGCGCGGACGCCGGACCGCGGCGGCCAGGCGGCTCATCCGCCGCCGGCGGGCCGTGCCGGCGCGAGCGCATCCACCTCGGCGTCCAGATCGGCGCCATCGATCGCGCGCCCGTGGCGTCCGAATGCCTCCGCGAAGCGCTGCGCGATGCTCGCGCGGACCGCGGGCAGCGGCAGCGGGTTGCCGCTCGCGCCCGTCTCCTCGACGACCGAGGTCATCCGCACGCCGTCCAGTCCGCAGGGCACGACCCAGCCGAACGGCTGCAGGTCGTTCTGGACGTTGATCGCGAACCCGTGCGTCGTCACCCCGCGCGCGACGTGGACGCCGATCGAGGCGATCTTGCGATCGGCGGCGGTCCAGACGCCGGTGAAGTCCGGCCCGTCCTCGGGTCTCGCATGCGCCGTGATGGCGCTGTCGGCGAGCGTCGCGACGATCGCCTGCTCGATCGTGCGCAGGTAGGCGATGACGTCGTCGATGCGCATGATCGGATAGCCGACGAGCTGGCCCGGCCCGTGGTACGTCAGCTTGCCGCCGCGGTCGGTGTCGACGATGTCGATCCCCTGGCTGCGATACCAGGCCTCGCCCAGCGGCAGCTCGCGCGCGTCCGAGCGGCGGCCGCGGGTGTACACCGGTGGGTGCTCGAGCAGCAGCAGCGTGTCCGGGATGCGATCCTGCTGGCGGGCGGCGCGCACGCGCTCCTGGAGGGCCAGCGCCTCGCGATAGTCGATCGCCGGCAGGTCGCAGACCCAGAGATCGGCGGCGCCGCTGGTCATGAGCCGATGATCGCAGGCTGTGGCGTCGTGGCGAACACGCTGAGCGTGAGCGCCCGAAACGCGTGCGCCGCCGGCGAGTGACGGCGCTTGGCGCGCGAGGCGAGCGTGACGTCGCGCGTCAGCGCCGGCTCGACGAGGCGGGTGACGGCGACCGGGGCGCCCGGACCCGTCGCGTCGGAACGCGGCAGGATCGCGACGCCGAGACCGCTCGACACGAGGCTGCGGATCCGCCGGGCCTCGTTGGACTCGAGCGCGATCCGGGGCGCGAAGCCGGCCGCGGCGGCGGCCCACTCCAGCAGCTCGCGCAGCCGCGAGCCCGGGCGGAAGCTGATGAACGGGTCACCGGCGAGCTCGGTCATGCTCACGCCACCGCGGTCGGCAAGCTCATGGTGCGGCGGGAGGACGGCGACGAGCTCCTCGGTCACGAGACGGTGCAGCTCCAGGCCGCGGCTCTGGATGCGCTCGGTGACCGACAGGAACGCGAGGTCGATCTCGTCGTCGCGCAGCATCTCGGCGAGCTCCTCGCTGGATTGCTCGCGCACGGTGAGCTCGACCGCCGGGTGGTTGCGATGAAACGCCGCCAGCAGCAGCGAGAGGTCGACGGGGCCCATCGTGTGCAGCGCGCCGACGGCGAGCCGCCCGCCCTTGACCCCGGCGAGCGTCGCCAGCTCGGCTTGCGCATCGTCGACCTCGGCGAGGATCCGCCGTGCGCGGGCGACGAGCAGCTCGCCGGCATCGGTCAGCGCGACCCGGCGGGTCGTACGCTCGGCGAGCGCCAGGCCGACCTCGGCCTCCAGCCGGCGGATCTGCTGTGACAGGGCGGGTTGCGCGATGTGCTCGCGGGCGGCCGCACGGGTGAAGTGGCACTCGTCGGCGAGCGCGACGAGGTATCGCAGCTGGCGCAGTTCCATATGCATAGCTTATTAGTTGCAGGCAGCACTGGTATTGGACTTCTGGATCGGGGTTGTGCAGGATGGTCGAGCCACCCACCTCGCGCATCACCGTCAGGCCGTCGTTTTCTCCTCCCTCCGCGGCCTGGCGGGTGCGTCGAGTCCTCGCAGCTCCCGCGAAGGGTGCGCCGAACTCCTCCCCGGCGCGCCCTTCGCGTCTGCGCGGGCGGGCGGACGGGCTTCGTCAGGCGAGCGCGGC
>Ga0136617_10002269_pt1 | contig 17145 bp, 18 predicted proteins | sample AntDrymUQ3222106_2_FD_129672 | JGI IMG/M metagenome (GOLD analysis project Ga0136617, IMG submission 129672) | Polar desert sand microbial communities from Dry Valleys, Antarctica - metaG UQ322 (21.06) | ecosystem: Environmental > Terrestrial > Soil > Desert | place: Antarctica: Dry Valley...
GACGAGGGCGCGTCCGAGCCGATCGTCGTCGAGGCCGGTCGGGCGAGCGCGAGCGGCGCCTCCGACGAGGTCGTGGTTGCGGTCGGCCCCGCGTTCGCAGACGGCATCCGCCGGACGATCAACGGCCTACCGCACGACCAGGTGCTGGCGGTGCTGGTGGAGGGAATCCGGGCAGCGGGCGCACGTCCTCGCCTCGTGCGAGTGCGGCGAGTCTCCGACGTTGCCTTCATCGGGCACGACGGAGCGAGGTTGTCTGGTTCGGGTGTCGCCGTCGGTCTCCAGTCGAAGGGAACGGCGGTCATCCATCGCGCCGACCTCGAGCCGCTCGACAACCTCGAGCTGTTCGGAATGTCGCCGCTCTACACGCTCGAGTCGTACCGGGCGATCGGCCGGAACGCAGCCGGCTACGCGCTCGGCGCGCGAGTCGGCCCCGTGCCCACGACGCTCGACAACTTTGCCCGTGCGAAGCTGATCGTGCGGACGACGCTGCTCCATGCGCGCGAGACGGCCGCGGTCGTACCGCGTGCGTCCCCCGTGGAGCTCAGGCTGGTCGCCGACCCGACGAGAGCACGACTCCGCCAATAACGCCCGCAGCGAGCAGCTGCGCCCAGGCCGGGAGGCCGCCCGCCCGATGCCATCCGTGCACGCGGTGGCTCGGGAAGAGCTTGCGCCCGCCGGGGCGAGGGAACGGGACGATGTGCTCCAGGTCGGGCGCCGACGCGGCAGCCGCGCCGAGCGTCGCCGGGCTCAGCGGTCCGCGAGCGACTGCGATCGCGAACAGGAGCACCAGGCCGGACGCGATCTCGAACCGGCGCGAGCGGATGTCCTGGTGCGGCACCCGGTCACCGGCGAGGTGCAGCAGCGGCCCGAGCGCGAGCGCTCGGAGAGGCGACCCGGCGAGAGCGCCGGCGGCCGCGCCGGTGGCGACGTGGAGCGAGACGATCAGGGCTGCTCAGGAACCTGGTTTACCCCCGAGGCCCCAGTGTTCAGGCTGGACGCCCTGGATGATGACGTGAATTTGCTCCCTCGCCGCGCCGCTCGTCTCGGCGAGCGCATCGGTGAGCCGCTCGATCATCTTCGGCACCGACTCCTCGGTCACTCGGCGGTCGTAGAGCTTCACTTCGATGACCGGCACAGTCGACTCCTTTCCGCGCAGAGATGAAAGCCGACCCTACCGCGCAGCCCGCTGCCCGTCAGGAGGACGGCCCGGGCGGCATCTGCTCGACCGGCCAGGGTTTTCCGCCGAGGCCCCAGTTCTTCGGCGAGTGACCCTCGACGATCACCCACGTGTGGTCGCGGAGGCCGGGGTGCGTGGCCTCGCAGAGCGCGTCGGTGAGCTTCTCGATCAGCTTCGCGCTCACCTCTTCGCTCACCCGGTAATCGAACAGCTTGACCTCGATCAGCGGCATCGCTTCCCCTTTCATGCGCTCGGCTAAGTTTCCGCGATGGGACGACCGACGGTGTCGACCCGAGCAAGCTGGAGCCCATCCGGTCTTGACGAGAATTTTGGTCTACTCCAGATGGAGCGGCTAGACACTCACGACGCGGTCGTACTCGGCGATCATCCGAGCGAGTTCAGGTGGCGTGAGCCAGCGCGCGTTCAGCCACTCCAGGTCTTCGTCGGTCGCCCCACGGGCGACGGCGCAGCCCTTTCAGACGTAGACGGGAACCTGGTTGTCGAGGAGCTTCCGCAGGAGCTCTTTCGTCGGCGGAATACCGACGCCCTCGACTCGCTCTGCCGTCTCGCGCGAGACGAGCTCCGTCGCGTCGCCCACCAGCACGACCGCGCACTCCTGCCCTTCACCGACGGAGCCGTTGGCCGCGATGTGGAGCGGAATCGACGCCCTGGTCGAGTCGGCCGCCCCAGCGGTTGCGAGATAGAGGATCTTCATGGGGTGAGCCTACGACCCCGCGCGGGACTACGCAAGACGGGGCGTAGGGAACATCGACGGCTCCGGAGCCCACGGAGACGGCGCAGTCACGCGTGATCCGCGCTGGTCAACGGCGCGCTCGGTCGCCTCGGCGTCTTCGAGGTCGCAGGGATCGAGAGCCCGGGGCCCCTCGGAGCGCTGGATCGACGCGACCGCGGCGCCGAGGCCGAGGAGCTTGCCGGCGATCGCACGGCCGATCCCGCGGCTCGCGCCGGTAACCACGGCGGCCTTGCCTTCGAGGCTACCGCTCGACGTGAAGCTTCCCGCCGTCTGCCCCGAGCACCAAATCGCGCTCGCGGTCCTCGACGTGGTCGAGCGCGACGGGTGCGAGCGCCTCGAAGAAGGTGCAGCCGCCCTCGGAACGAAGCTCGTGCTCGCGCCCGCGGTTCACGACGACGACGTCGCCCGGCCCGAGCACCTTCGTCTCGTCCCCGACGGCCATCGTGACGTCGCCGTCGACGACGAACATCACCTGCTCGGTGTGCTCGTGCGCGTGTCGCCGGACGGTCGTGCCCGGCTCATAGGTCACCCGGCACAGCAAGACCTGCTCGCCCCCGATCGCGTGGAGCGTTACCCCGGGAAAGATCGTGAAGGGCCGAACGCCGTTCCAGCTCCGAAAGGCCGAACTCAGGCGGGCACCTCGAACGAGACCGACCCGTTCCCCACCGCATTGACCGAGAGCTCCTCGTCGAAGATGACGAGCTTCCCCTCTCGGCGCGGCTCCGCCTTGGCCTCGAGCGCGCGGAGCACCCGTTCGGGCGTGATCGGCAGCTCGGTCACCCAGACGCCAATCGCATCGAAGACCGCCGACGCAATCGCGGCCGGCTGCGCGTTGTTCGCCATCTCGCCGATGCCCTTGGCGCCGTAGGGCCCGCCCTCGGATGGGTTTTCGATGATGATCGTGTCGAGCTGCGGCAGGCCTTCGATCCCCGGCGCCAGGTACGCCCCGAACTGGTCGCCGCGCTTCTCGACGCTCGGGTAGTACGGGTAGCAGTTCTCGAGCACGCCGAGGCCGAGCCCCATCACGGCGCCACCGTCGATCTGCCCCTCGACGAGCGTCGGGTTGATCGCGCGGCCGACGTCGTAGACCTGCACGAGGCGGGTCACGGTCAGCTCGCCGGTCTCGTCGTCGAGCTCGACCTCGGCTGCGCAGGCGGCGTAGGAGATCGCCGCATGCGGAGGAAGGTCGACGCGCCCGGTCTCCGTGTCGACGATCGCCGCGTACGGGTTGAGCTGCGCGCCCGTGCCCGTGATCAGCTCGCCGTAGGTCCAGGTCGCCGCGGCGGCCACGTCCGCGACGCCGATCTTCCTCTGGGGTGCGCCCTTCGCGACCACCTCACCGTCGATCACCTCGAGGTCGGACGGATCGATCTCGAGCTCCTTGCCGGCGATCTCGAGAATCTGCTCGCGCACCTTCTGTGCCGCTTTCAGCACCGCATTGCCCGCGACGAACGTCGCCCGCGAAGCGAACGTGCCCGTGCAGAGTGGCGACGAGTCGGTGTTCGAGTTGTCGTATGTGATCCAGTCGTAGGGGACGCCGAGGGTCTCGGCGACGATCTGCGACTGGATCGTCTTCGAGCCGTTCCCGATGTCGGCCGTGCCCGAGAAGACATCGACGCGGCCGTCCGGCTTCATCTTGATCCACGCCTGCGACGGGTCGCCGTTCTGGTTCATCCCGGTCGGATACTCGATCGCCGCGAAGCCGCGGCCGGTGTGCTTGGGCATCAATGCTCCTTCGGGTCCGCGACCTGAGCGACGAGATGCTCCGGTAGCCACTCGCCTTCGCGGGGATCGCTGGTCATCGTCCGGTACTCCGCCTTCAGCTCCTGCCCGATCGCGTCCGCGATCGCCTGAATCGTCGGTACGGCCGAGGGGTCGGTGTAGACGACGCCGTTCGGGGAGGTGTCCCCGATCCGGTTGGCGTTCTTGAGCCGCAGCTCGAATGGGTCGATGCCGAGCAGCTCCGCGATTCGGCTCAGATGCGTCTCGACCGCGAACGAGACGGACGTGACGCCGAAGCCGCGCATCGCCGTCGTCGGGACGCGGTTCGTGAACACGACGTAGCCGTCGAACTCCAGGTTCGGGATCGTGTAGGCGCCCGTGTGATGGAAGCTGTGCTTCGTCAGGCCGTACGGCGAGAACCGCGCGTACGCCCCGCTGTCGTGGAGAGTGAGCATCTTGCGGCCGAGGATCCAGCCGTCGTTCGTGACGGCGTCAGCAAGCTCCATGTGCCAGGGCGCGCGAGTCGACGAGCAGAGGAACTCTTCCTCGCGCGTCCACCGCCATTTGACCGGCCTTCCCGACTTGAGCGCGAGCAGCGAGCACATCGTCTCGGTCGCGGTGTCGACCTTGCCGCCGAAGCCCCCGCCGACGGTCCCGCCGACGAACTTCAGCCGGTTCAGGGGCACCTGCAAGTGTGTGGCGACGACGCCCATGGAGAAGTAGAGCGCCTGCGTGCAGGAGTAGATCGTCAGCCGACCGCTCGGCTCGGGGACGGCCTGGCACACCTGCGTCTCGAGCGGGACATGCTCGATCGCCGCCGGTCGATAGACGCCCTGGACGATCACGTCCGCCTGCTCGAAGGCGCGCTCGATGTCGCCTTTTCGGATCTGCCGCCGATCCTTCTCGCCCTCGAAGTGGGGGTACCAGTTGCCCCAGTGGTGGATCTTGGGCGCGTCGGGGTCGAACGCCTTGCGGACGTCGAACAGCGCCGGGCGCTCCTCGAAGTCGACCTCGATCGCCTCAACCGCCGCGCGCGCCGTGTCCTCGTCCTCCGCGGCCACGACCGCGATCGGCTGCCCCTTGTAGCGCACGTCTCCCTCGGCGAGCAGTGGCTCGTCTGCCGGAATCCCGAGCGCCTCGAGGTGTCCGTACACGTTCTTCGGCACGTCCTCGTGCGTGACGACGGCACGCACGCCCTTCATCTGCTCGGCCGGCTTCGCGTTCAGCCGCGCGATCCCGGCATGATGGTGGGGCGAGCGCAGCGCCTTCACCCAGAGCGTGCCGGGGACGCGGACGTCGTCGACGAAGACTGTCTTGCCGGTGACGTGGGCGACGCCGTCGTACCGTGGCAGTCGAGCGCCGACAGCTTTCATGGAGCAGCTCCCTTCCGTCGTGTGGTCATGCTGGGGATCCTTTGATCTCGATCGGAGCCTCCTCGTCGATCGGGAGGTCACGATCGAGGTCGATCTGGTCGCCCCGCGCCACGGCCTCCACGGCTTCGAGGATCTTGACGTAGCCGGTGCAACGGCAGACGTGCCCGGCCAGCGCCTCCTGAATCGAGCGGCGGTCATCCGACCCGCCACGCTCGAGGTATGCATGCGCCGCGAGCAGCATGCCGGGCGTGCAGTAGCCGCACTGGGCGGCGTAGTGCTTGTGAAAAGACGCCTGGATCGGCGCCAGTTGCTCGGGTGTGCCGAGCCCCTCGACGGTCGTGATCTGGGCGCCGTCGAGAGCCGCGACCGGGAGAAGGCAGGCCCGCCGCGGCTCCCCGCCGACGAGGACAGTGCAAGCGCCGCACCCGCCTTGCCAGCAGCCCGCTTTCGGCCCGCGCACGCCGAGCTCCTCGCGCAGCACGGTCAGGAGCGGCGTCAGCGGGCTACTCGCGACGTCGTGGTCGATGCCGTTCACGTTGAGGTTCATCCAGACTCCCGCAGTTGAGTAAGTGCGCGTCGGACGAGCACCGGAAGCGTGCGCTCGCGATACCACGCCGACGCGAGGGCATCGTCCTGCATGTCGACGTCGCCGAGCGCGGCCTCGCCGGCTGCTTCCGGCTCGTCGGCCTTCTCCTCGGCTGACGTGAGCCGCAGCCCGTGGGGGCCCGCGCCCGTGGCCGCGATCCTGACCGTCCCGTCAGCGGCCCTCGCCGCCGAGACGGCCAGCGCCGTGTACGTGTGCGCGTGCGGCCGGTCGACGCGGGCGTAACCGCCCGCGGAAGGCTCCTCGAACGAGACCGCGAGCACGAGCCGACCGTCGCGGGCGCCGAGGAACTCCTCGATCGGCTGATTTTGCTCTCCGCCCGCGCCCGCGGAGCGGACGGATGCGCCCAGCGCGAGCAGCGCCCCTTGCAGGTCGCCGCGCGGGGCGGCTACGCCGGGGTCGGCGCAGACGTTCCCGCCGACCGTCCCCTGGGCGCGCACCTCAAAGTCGGCCACGTTCGCGGCGGCCGGGCCGAGCGGCGAAGGCAGGTCGACGAGCTCGGAAACCGGCGTCATCGCACCGAGCGTCACCGTCGATCCCGATCGCTCGACTCCGGCAAGGCCGGCACGAGTCAGCAGCAGCGTTCTCGCCGGAGTCAGTCGTCCGTGGTTGATCTCCGGCATCACGATCGTCCCACCTGCGACCACGGTTACCCCTGATCCGTCGCCGAAGGCCTCGACGGCCTTCTGCTCGGACGTGGGCAGCAAGGCTTCGGGGGAAGCTGTCATCGACCACCTTCCGTCGTGGGTCGCGGCGAGTCTAACCAGCCCGTCCCTAGACTTCAGTAATGAGCGTGCAGACGATCGACGAGCTCGAGGCGTCTCTTCGCGAGGCCTCCTACCTTCCCGATCGAGGGCTCGCGACTGCGCTCTACCTCGCGCAGCGACTCGAGAAGCCGCTGCTGCTCGAGGGCGAAGCCGGAGTCGGCAAGACCGAGGCGGCCAAAGCGCTCGCGCGGTCGCTCGACGCGCGATTGATCCGGCTCCAGTGCTACGAGGGTCTCGACGTCGCGCACGCCGTCTACGAATGGAACTACTCACGCCAGCTGCTGCACATCCGGGCGGCGCAGGAGGGCACGGTCGCCGAGGAGGAGCTCTTCGGCCGCGAGTTCCTCATCTCCCGGCCGCTGCTCGAGGCGATCGAGAGCGAGGGGCCGGTCGTCCTGCTGATCGACGAGATCGACCGCGCCGACGACGAGTTCGAGGCCTTCCTGCTCGAGGTCTTATCGGACTTCCAGATCACGATTCCCGAGATCGGAACGATCCGAGCTGTCCGCAAGCCCGCCGTCGTGCTCACGTCGAACCGGACGCGAGAGCTCCACGACGCGCTCAAGCGCCGGTGCCTCTTCCACTGGATCGGACACCCGACGCTCGAGCGGGAGATCGAGATCGTTCGCCTTCGCGTCCCGGGTGTGCCGGAGCGGCTCGCGGCCCAGGCGGCGGCATTCGTCCAGGGGCTGCGCGGGCTCGACCTCGCCAAGCCGCCTGGGGTCGCCGAGACGATCGATTGGGCCCAGGCGCTCGCCGCGCTCGGTCGGCAGGAGCTGGACGCGGCAGTGGTCGAGGAGACGCTCGGCTCCGTGCTCAAGTACCACGAAGACTTCGAGCTCGTCCGCGACCGCGCACTCGTCGAGCTCGTCGAGCAGGCGCGCGCCCGAGTGTAAGCATGGCCGACGCAGTCGTTCGGCATGTCGTCACCTTCGGGCGCGTTCTGCGTGAGGCGGGGCTCGAGGTTGGGCCTGGTCGGCTCGTCGACGCGCTCGCGGGGCTCGACCGGGTCGACCTGACCAGGCGCGACGATGTCTACTGGACGCTCCGGACCACGCTCGTGACGCGCCGGGAGGAGCTCGAGCCCTTCGACCGCGCATTCTCGGCGTGGTTCCTGCGCGCGCCCGTGCAGCCGCCAGTGCGCGGATTCGCTCCTCCCGAGCTCGGGATCAACCTGCCGCAAGGGGCGACCGCGCGCACCGACGCAGCGCGCCTCGACAAACCGGACGACAGGGAGCCGACGCCGGTCGGCTGGAGCGCCCACGAGCTCCTCCGCCGCAAGGACTTCGCCGCGATGACGCCCGAAGAGCTCGCCCAGGCGCGCCTCCTGATCAAGGACATCGTCGCCGCGCGTCCGCGCCGGCGCTCGCGCCGCCTGCGACCACATCGGAATGGGCGTCAGCTCGATCTCCGGCGGCTTGCACGCCGCTCGCTGGCACGCGGCGGCGATCCGATCGAGCGCAGCTTCCGGCGCCGACTCGACGTCCCGCGCAAGCTCGTCGTGCTCTGCGACATCTCGGGCTCGATGGAGGCCTACACAAGGCCCCTGTTGCTGTTCCTCCACGCGGTCGTCGGCTCGGGCCGGGGCGTCGAGGCGTTCGCCTTCGGGACGCGGCTGACCCGGTTGACGCCCGCACTCGCGACGCGCGATCCCGAGCAGGCGCTCGACGCGGCCGCCAGCTCGGTCGTCGACTGGGCGAGCGGCACCCGGATCGGCACGTCTCTGAAGGCCTTCAACGACCTGTGGGGCAGGCGGGCGCTCACGCGCGGGGCCGTCGTGGTGATCGTGTCCGACGGCTGGGAGCGCGAGAGTGCCACGCTGGTCGCCGGCGAGATGGCTCGACTGCAACGCGCCGCCTACGCCGTCGTTTGGGTCAACCCGCTCAAGGGCAGCCCGGAGTATCAGCCGCTCGCGGGTGGGATGAGAGCGGCCCTGCCGTTCGTTGATCGGTTCGTGAGCGGCCATAATCTCGCCAGCCTCGAGGAGCTGGCGGTCGTGCTCGGAGGGATCGAAAGGAGACACGCGGCGTGAAGGAAGTCCTGGCCGACATCGAGCGCTGGCGAGCGAAGGGCGAGAAGATCGCCCTTGCGACCGTCGTCGCCACGCGCAAGTCGGCGCCGCGGCCGGTCGGCTCGAAGCTCGCGATCTCGGGGAGCGGCGACATGGCCGGGTCGGTCTCGGGCGGCTGCGTCGAGAGCGAGGTCTACGGAGTCGCCTGCAACGTCCTCGAGGGCGCCAAGCCCGAATTGCTCTCGTACGGGATCTCGGACGACCTCGCCTTCACGGTCGGCCTGCCCTGCGGCGGCGAGATCGACGTCTTCGTCGAGACTGTCCCGAACGCGCTGATCGATCGCCTGATCGGCGTGGTCGAGCGCGAAGAGCGGGCGGTGCTCTTCACCGTTGTCGCGGGCGAGCCGCTCGGCGCCGAGCTCCTCGTCGCGGAGGGCGGAGACAGACTCGGCGACGGCCCCGAGGAGCTCGTCGACCAGGTCGAGGAGCTGCTCCGGGGCGGCCGAAACACCCTGCTCGATCTCAACGGGGGAACGAAGGTGTTCGCCGAGGTCTTCGGGCCGCCGCCGCGCCTGTTCGTCTACGGCGCGGTCGATACGGGCGAGGCGCTCTGCAAGGCGGCCAAGCTGATCGGCTGGAAGACGATCCTGGCCGACGCGCGCGGCAAGTTCGCAACGCCCGAGCGCATCCCGAGCGCCGACGAGCTGATCGTTGGCTGGCCCGAGGAGGCCCTCGCGCGGGTGCAGCCCGACTATCAGACCGCCGTGGTCGTCCTCACGCACGACGACAAGTTCGACGTCCCCGCGATCAAGGGCGCGCTCGAGTCCGGCGCGTTCTACGTCGGCGCGCTCGGCTCGCGTCGCAACCAGCAGCGGCGTCGCGAGCGGCTGCTCGAGGCGGGTGTGGGCGAGGCCGAGCTCGAGCGGATCTCGGGCCCGGCCGGCCTCGACATCGGCGCCGAGTCGCCGGCCGAGACGGCGCTCTCGATCCTGACCGAGATCCTTGCCGTCCGCGCCCGCCGCTCGGGGGGCCCGCTCCGCCACGCCAAGGGGCGCATCCACGTCGAAGAGGCGCAACCGGCCTAAGAGCGCGGTTCAAAACGAAGTACGATGCCGACGGGAGCACGCTCCGCGGCGCGCTGCTTCGTCCTCGCTACCTGCGTCCTTGCATCGCATCCACGGAGCGCACCCCGCCGGCGGGTGATCATCCGAAACGCGCTCTGATCCGTGTCCTTTTCCGACATGTCCAGGGTCTGACCCCGGACATGTCCCGGCGGGCCGGTGCCGCGCGCAGGTTTTACGATGTTTTCACAGTTCGCCGGCGAGGAAGGCCGCGCGAGTGCGTCCCGGGCTCCGACTTGCGCTCGCGATCGGCGTCGCTTCGCTGGTCGTCGCCCCGGCTGCGCTCGCCCGGGGGACGTGCGGCGGTGCAGTCGGTTCCGAATGGCCGGCGCCGTTGCCCGGCTGGTACTGGGACTGGGCGGAGTGGCAAGCCGACCGGAGCGCCGGGCCGCGTCCTGGCGCAGCTCCGAGGCCTGTTCCGCACTGGGCGTGGCGCCGCCTTGCCGTTCAGCGCGGCGCCGCGCGTGAGCCGGCGCAGCTGCCGCTCGGCGGCCGAGACGTGCTTCCCCGCCATCGCGTCGTCGCATACTTCGGCGCACCGCAGGCAGCCGCGCTCGGCGCCCTCGGCATCGGCTCGCCGGCGGACGCCGCTCGGCGGCTCGAGGGCGAGGCGCGCCGCTACCGCCGCTTCGGGCGTCCGGTTCTGCCGGCCTTCGAGCTGCTCGCCACGGTCGCCTCGGCCGGCGCCGGAGAGGATGGGAAGTACCGCTTTCGCCAGCCCGACGGCGTCATCTGCCGCTACCTGAAGGCTGCTAAGCGGGCCGGCGCGCTGCTCGTTCTCGACATCCAACCCGGTCGGGCGAGCTTTATGGACGAGGTGCGTCGCCTCGGGCCGTATCTCCGCGACCCGCACGTCGGCCTCGCCCTCGACCCGGAGTGGAGCATGGACCCGGACGAGGTGCCCGGCCAGGTGATCGGCGACACCGACGCTGCGACCGTGAACCGCGTCTCGGCCTATCTCGCCGGGATCGTCACCCGCTACCGGCTGCCCGAGAAGCTCCTGATCGTCCACCAGTTCGAGCCCTCGATGATCCGCAACCGCGGCCGCCTCACCCGCCGCCCCGGGGTGTCGCTCACGATCAACGCCGACGGCTTCGGCACCCAACCTGCGAAGGTGGCGAAGTACGACCTGCTGACGGGGCCCGGCGACCGCTTCTTCCACGGGTTCAAGCTCTTCTACGAGGAGGACACCGGCCTGATGTCGCCGAGCGCCGTCCTGCGCCTGCGGCCGCCGCCCGACGTGATCGTGTACGAGTAGCACCCGAAATCTTCCAGGGACGTACGTCTGTTAGGTTCGCCGCGGCAGCGACAAAGGGGGCTGAGTGGGCGTGCAAACGAAATCCGACAAGCTGCACGAGCTCGTCGAGGAAGGAGCCGAGGTCGAGAAGGTCGCGACCGGATTTACCTTCACCGAAGGGCCGATCTGGAATGCCGACGAGCGCTGCCTGTACTTCAGCGACATGCCCGGCAACGTCCGCCGCAGGTGGAGCGAGAAGGGCGGTGTCGAGGAAGTGATGCGTCCGAGCAACAAGTGCAACGGGCTCGTCTACGACGCCGAGGGCAACCTGCTCGTCTGCGAGCACGTGACGAGCTCGCTCGTGAAGGAGACCCCGGATGGCCGCCGCGAGACGATCGCCTCGCACTTCGAGGGCAAGGAACTGAACAGCCCGAACGACGTGATCACGCGCTCCGACGGAACGATCTACTTTTCCGACCCCTGGTACGGACGCATGCCCGGGTTCGGCGAGGAGCGCGACCGCGAGCTCGGGTTCCAGGGCGTCTACAAGCTCGCGCCGGACGGCGGGGACCCCGAGCTCGTCGTCGGCAGGGACGAGTACGAGCAGCCGAACGGCCTCTGCTTCTCGCCCGACGAGTCGCTCCTCTACATCAACGACACGCCGCGGGCGTATATCAAGGTCTACGACGTTGAGCCCGACGGGTCGCTCTCGGGCGGCCGAGTGTTCTTTCAAGGCATCGGCTCGGGCATCATCGAAGAGGGCATTCCCGACGGGATGAAGTGCGACGAGGAGGGCAACATCTGGGTCACCGGGCCCGGCGGCATCTGGGTGATCAGCGCCGACGGCGAGCACCTCGGCACGATCGAGGTGCCTGAGAACACCGGCAATCTCACGTGGGGCGGCGACGGCTGGAAGACGCTGTACATCCCGAGCTCGACGTCGCTGTATCGAATCGAGACGAAGGTGGCCTCGAACCGCCTTCCCTACATGAGCTGAAGGAGGAGTCAGTGAGCGAGAATGAGGAGGTCCTGAAACTCGATCCCAAGAAGACCGTGATGATCATTCAGGACATGCAGAACGACGTCATCAGTGAGGGCGGGGCTTTCGCCGGCGACGGCGGGGCAGAGCACGCGAAGAGCCAGAACGTCGTCGAGAAGGTCGCTCGGCTCGCGGAAGCCGCGCGCTCGGCCGGTGTGCCGGTCATCCACGTCCACTATGTCGTCGATCCGGGCGCGCCCGGGTTGAAGCAGAACGCCGGTCTCTACCGGGCCGTCAAGGAGGCAAAGGCGCTCGTGCGAGGAACCTGGGGAGCCGCGGCCGCCGAAGGGGTCGAACCTCAGGAGGGCGACATCGTCGTCGAGAAGATGCGCACCAGCGCTTGGTACAACACGCGCCTGATGACGCTGCTCCAGGGCTTCGGCACCGAGTCGGTGATCGTCAGCGGGGCCTGGACGCACATGTCGATCGAGCACACGGCTCGCTACGGCGGCGATGCCGGCTACGACATGGTCGTGGCGAGCGACGGCTGCTCGTCAATCAACGACGAGTGGCACAACGTCGGGCTCAACTACGCCCTGACGGCAGTCGGGCGCACCGCGACGTGCGATCAGATTGCGGAGGCGCTCGGAGCGACCGTCAAGGCTTGACGTTGATCGATCCACGAGCGACGGCCCTGCTCGTCGTCGACCTGCAGAATCGCGGCGCAGGCGACCGTGGTGACGGGAGCGCGTAGCGCTCCCGTCACCACGTGAATGCGGTCCCGGCGGTCGCTTTACCGGGTGTGTAGGCCGACGGTCGGAACCAGCCAGGGATTGTCGTTCCCGTCGTACATGCGCACGCCCACCTGCAGATGGTCGCGCGCTCGGCCGGCTGGGCAGGGCGGCTGCCCCTCCCGTCGCCCGCACGAGGGCACGCCCGACCGGATCCCGTTCAGCTTCCGGGCCGAGCGGAGAGGGACGTCAACGAACACGCCCTCCCCGGCCGGAAGCGCCCACAGGCCGTCCGAGCGGGTCGTGCGGGAAAACATCAAGCCGTAGCTTCCCCGCCGCGCCCGCTGCGGGCACCCCTGGGCGGCGGTGATCTTGGCGGTTGTCGTCGGCGTCAAAGCGAGGCAGCGGACCGGCGTCTTCGCCGTGATCGCCAGCTTGACCCCAACCGGCAGCACCAGCTCCATGCTCGCCGCCTGCTTGGCGCACGGCTCCCCGACGCCGCCCAGGAAGACGCGCGTGTAGAAGGTCTGGCCGACCTTCGGCAGCGCGTTCGGATCGGCGAAGAACCCGACCTGAGCGATCGCTCCCTTGATGTCGAGCGGCTGTCCAATCGCGACGCTCGAGCAGCTCTGCACGGTCGAGTGCACCGTCAGGCCGTCGATCCACCGCGGCTTCGCCAGTGCGGCCGTCGCCAGGATCAGGGCCAAGCCGGCCACGACCCCCAGCGTGGTGATCCGCGTCGAGCGCCTGGTTCGCTTGCTCGTCATTTCAACCCATTTCCGTGTGTTCGGACTGCCGACCCTCGATCGCTCGCCTCCGCTTGTCAAGGAAGGAGTCGGATCGTGTCGACGGTCTCGTTGCGGCGCTCTCGCGAGATGATGCTGCCGCGGGCACCCTCGTACGCTCCGGTTCCTCCCGTGATCGCGATTCTCGTCACCGGACGGAAGCCCGGGAACACCACCTGGGCCGCGATCGTTCCGCCCGCGAGCGAATAGACGCCGGTGCAGTGAATCCGTCCACGCTCTCCCCCGGTGATGACGGCGCACTGGAAATCAAGCGTGCCGGCTCGCTTCCCTGCTTTTGTGAAGAGCGGGGACGAGCCGACGAACATGTCCCCGGCCAGCGGAGGCGCTTCTTCGCCCTGGCGCGGCGGGTTGTCGATGAAGTGGAAGCTTCCAGCGTCGTCAGGCTGGATGAGCGTGATCGTCCGCGCGTCCGGCTGCTGGGCGCCTCCGCTCGAAACCGCCACCAGTGCCGCGACCGCAATGGCCGCAGCCAGAGAAGTGAGCAACATGCGATGTCTCATGACGACTCCTTTCGTCGATGTGTTTGAGGACGATCGGATGTCCCGCTTACCATTGGCTTACGGCGCGCTGATCGCGATGACGGTCGGGGGACGAGACATGGGGTTGGAGTTCAGACTGCTGGGGCCCCTCGAGGTGGTGAACGAGGGCAATACGCTTCCGCTCGGCGGGCCAAGGCAGCGTGCTCTGCTCGCACTGCTGCTCCTGCGTGCGAACGAAGTGGTCTCGCGCGACCGCCTGGTGGACGGGTTGTGGGGCGAACGGCCTCCCGAGACGGCTGCGAACGCGCTCCAGGTGGCCGTGCATGGCCTGCGCAAGCTGCTCGGGCCCGACCGGATCACGACCCGCGGGGCTGGATATCTGCTTCGGATCGAGCCCGGCGAGCTCGATCTCGACCGCTTCGCGCAGCTCGTCGCGGCCGGACTAGTGCGTGAAGCGCTCGCGCTCTGGCGCGGAGAAGCGCTGGCCGATCTGCAGGAGACACCGTTCGGACGCGCCGAGAGCGCGCGGCTCGAAGAGGCCCGGATGCTAGCCCTCGAGGATCGAATCGACGTCGATCTCGAGCTCGCCCACCACGCGGACCTCGTCGGCGAGCTCGAGGCGCTGATCGACGAGCATCCCTACCGCGAGCGACTGCGCGGACAGCTCATGCTCGCTCTCTACCGCTCCGGCCGTCAGGCCGAGGCGCTCGACGCGTATCAACGGATGCGCGCAACGCTCGTCGATCAGCTCGGGGTCGACCCGTCTCCGGCACTGCAAGAGCTCGAGCGCGCGATTCTTCGCCAGGACCCATCGCTGATTCTCCCGCCATCGCTTCCGTCGCATCCGACGAACCTCCCGACCCCGCCGACCGGGCTGATCGGACGGGATTTCGAGCTGATCGCCGCAACCGCGCTGCTGCGGGATCCCAGCGTGCGGCTCGTCACATTCACTGGGCCCGGCGGTACGGGCAAGACACGGCTCGCGGTCGAGATCGGCTCCGATCTGCTCCCGGAGCTCCCGGACGGCGTCTTCTTCGTCGACCTCGCCGCGCTCAGGGATTCTGAGCTCGTCGCGCCGACGATCGCAGGCGTCCTCGCAGTCCCGGAGAGTGGGAGTCGCTCGATCGCCGAGAGTCTCAAGCAGGCGCTCAGGAACAAGCACCTTCTTCTGATCCTCGACAACTTCGAGCGGGTCGCCGAGGCGGGCGGGCTCGTGAGCGAGCTGCTCGCAGCGGCGTCTCGGCTGAAAGTGCTCGTGACCAGCCGTGCCGTGCTCCGGCTCTCCGGGGAGCACGAGTACCCCGTCCCTCCGCTTCCGGTGCCGGGGCCCCAGCAAACGCAGGACGTCGAGGCACTCGAGCGAACCGAGGCCGTTGCCCTGTTCGTCGCGCGAGCGCGGGCGGCCAGGCACGATTTCCGGCTCACGCGGGACAACGCTCCCGCCGTGGCCGAGATCTGCATCGCGCTCGACGGGCTGCCGCTCGCCCTCGAGCTGGCCGCGGCGCGCAGCAACGTGCTCGATCCCGTGGCGATGCTCGAGCGGCTCGAGCATCGGCTCGATCTGCTGACGGCCGGACCGCTCGACGTGCCGGCCCGCCAGCAGACGCTCCGCGCTGCGATCGACTGGAGCCACGACCTGCTCGGCGCTCGCGATCGAGCGCTTCTGGCCAACCTGGCCGTCTTCTCGGGCGGCTGGACGCTGTGGGCGGCGGAGGCGGTCTGCAACGCGGATGTCGACGGACTTGCCTCGCTCGTCGATCAAAGCCTCCTCCGCCGTGACGAGACGGACGACGGCGAGCAACGCTTCCGGATGCTGGAGACGATCCGCGAGTACGCGCTCGAGCGCCTCGTCGCGGAGGGCGAAGGCGAGTCGGTGCGCCGCCGGCACACCGAGCACTTCCTGGAGTTGGCGGAGCGGCTCGAGCTGAAGCTTCGCGAAGAGACCGCCCTTGCCACGATCGAGCGCGACCACGACAACTTCCGCGCCGCGCTCACCTTCGCTGCGCAATCCGGCGCGCCGGACCTCCGGCTTCGTCTCTGCGCGGCGCTCTGGCGCTTCTGGTACGTCCGCGGCTTCCTGAGCGAGGGCCGTGCTCAGCTCGAGAGCGCGCTCGAGCATGACAGCGGCCACTTGCCGGATCGCCGGGCGGCCGCACTGAGAGGTGTCGCAGTCTTCGCGCGGGTGCAGGGCGACTGCGAGGCTGCGGTTCGCTTCGCGGACGAGAGCCTCGCTCTCTACCGCTCGCTCGATGACGAGGCGGGCGCGATCCTTGCGCTCAACGCGCTTGGCCTCGCAGCCGAGGCCTGCGGCGACCTGAGCCGTGCGAAGGCCTGTCACGAGGAAGGCGGCGCGCTCGCGCGGAAGCTCGGCCGCACGCTTGAAGAAGGGGCCTCGCTCGCCAATCTCGGCGACGTGGCGATCATCGAGGGCGACTACGAGCGCGCCCGCAGTCTCTACCGCGACAGCCTCGTGCGCTGTCGCGAGGCGGGCTTCACCGGTGGAATCGCGATCGCCCTCGTCTGCCTCGGCATCGTCGCGCTCCGCCACGACGACGATCCCAACGAGGCAGCGCGGCATTTTGGCGAGAGTCTCCAGCTCTGCGCGACGCTTGGGTTCAAGGAGCGCATCGCCTTCAGCTTGGCGGGCCTCGCGGCGGTGAGCGCCGGCTTCGACGGAGAGCGTGCCGCACGGCTGCTTGGCGCCGCGGACGCGCTGCTCGAGGAAATCGGGGCCCGCGCGGAGAGCTCGTGGGAGGGCCGGTGGCTTGCCGAGATGACCGATCCGGTCCGGGCGCTCGCGGATGAGCCGTTCACGGCAGCATTCGAGCTTGGTCGCTCGTCTCCTCAGGCCATCGTCAAGGAGGCGCTCGACTTCGCGCCGTCTCCTGCCGGATACTCGTCGCGATGAGGACGCGGGCAGCGATCTTTCGGGAGTCCGGGCGACCGCTGGAGGTGCACGAGATCGAGCTGCGCGCGCCGCGCGCCGGCGAGGTGCTCGTCCGCATGGCTGCGGTCGGCATCTGCGGCACCGACCTACACGTGGTCAAGGGCGAGTGGCAGTGGCCGACGCCGATGGTGCTCGGGCACGAGGGGGCCGGCGTGGTCGAGGCCGCCGGGCAGGGTGTGGAGGCGGTCGCGCCCGGTGATCGCGTCGTCCTTTCCTGGGCGCCCGGCTGCGGCGAGTGCTTCGACTGCCGGCGCGGCCGGCCGGCCGCCTGCATCGCGCTGCAGCGGGCGATCGGTGCCGGGACGCTTCCCGACGGAACGACCGGGATGGCGCTGAACGGCGAGACCGTCTACCGCGGGACGGCCACCGGTGCGCTCAGCGAGCATCTGGTCGTCTCCGCGAAGGTCGCGCTCCCGCTCGGCGACGACATCCCGCTC
>Ga0136617_10002270_pt1 | contig 17144 bp, 12 predicted proteins | sample AntDrymUQ3222106_2_FD_129672 | JGI IMG/M metagenome (GOLD analysis project Ga0136617, IMG submission 129672) | Polar desert sand microbial communities from Dry Valleys, Antarctica - metaG UQ322 (21.06) | ecosystem: Environmental > Terrestrial > Soil > Desert | place: Antarctica: Dry Valley...
CACCCTGCTGGGACCAGCCGGCCAGCTGGCCGCGGGCCTTGCGGACCATGAACGGGGCCAGACCCAGCTCCCGGGCCAGGTCGTCCTGGTTCATCGTGCGGGGTGCGCTGCCCACCCGGGCCAGGTTGCGCAGCCCCATCGCGAGGGCGGCGTTGATCGGCACCGGGTCGACACCGGTGGCCAGCGCCTGTCGCAGCAGGAGCAGTGCGTCCTCGCACCGGCCCTCGACCGCCGCGTCAGCGACCTTGAAACCGCTGACCTCGACCCGGCCCGCGTGGTAGCGCTCGACCACCGCCACATCGACCGTCCCGTCGGTGTCGGCCACCAGCTGGCTGCAGGCGCCGGCCAGCTCGCGCAGGTCGCTGCCGACCGCGTCGACCAGCGCCGACGCCGCGTCGCCGTTGACCCGCCGGCCCGCCTGCCGGAACTCCGCCAGCACGAACTTGATCTTGTCGCTCTCCCACTTGACCTGCTTGCAGTCCACGACGACAGCACCGGCCTTGCGGGCGGCGTCGAGCAGCCCCTTGCCCTTCACCCCGCCGGGATGCACGAGAACCAGCGCCGTGTCATCGGCCGGGTCGGCGAGGTAGGCCTTGAGCTCCGCGGCGAGCTCCTCCGCAGCGTCCTGAACGTCGCGCACGACGATCACGGTGCGCTCGCCGAACAGCGACGGGCTGGCGAGCCCCGTCACCGTCCCCGGGTCGAGCCCCACCGCGCTGAGGTCGCGCACCTCGGTGGCCTCGTCGGCGGCTCGGGAGACTCGCACGACCGCGGCAACCGCCCGGTCGCGCAACAGCTCCTCCGGCCCGACAACGAGGGTCACGGGCGGTGGCGGTGCGGCGGCAGGCATCGCGGTCACGCTACCCGCCGCTGGTGACCAGCCGCAGTCGCGCCGCTGTGCCGACCACAGCCAGCGAGCCGTTTCGATCGGTGCGCCCCACCACCGCGCCGGACCGCGCCAGCCCGGCCAACGTGCCCGGCGCCGGATGGCCGTAGTCGTTGTCCTCCCCCGCCGAGACCAGGGCGAGGCGCGGGCGCACCGCGTCGAGAAGCCGGGGCTCCTGGTAGGCCGACCCGTGGTGGGCCACCTTCAGCACGTCGACCTGCTCAACCCCCCACCGCACCAGCAACGCCCGCTGCGCCGCCGGCTCGATGTCGCCGGTGAGCAGCATCCGCACGCCGGCCCGCTCCGCGAGCAGCACCACGCTCGCGTTGTTGGGCGCGGACCCCTCGCCCTCGATGATCCGCTGCGGCCACAGCACCTCCCAGCGCAGCGGCCCGAGCCGGCCACGTTCACCCGCGACCGCACGCGTCAGCGGCACGCCTGCCTGCCGGGCCCACCGCGTCACCCGGCCCAGCTCGGCGGTCGGCTCGTCGTACGGCCCGATCTGCACCTCCCCCACCGATCGCCCGCGCAGCACGCCCGGCAGCCCCTCCACGTGGTCGGCATGCAGATGAGTCAGTACGACGAGGGCTACCCGCTCGACCCCGAGGTCGCGCAGGCACCGGTCCACCGGGCGCGGGTCCGGTCCGGCGTCGACAACCACCGCGCCGGCCCGCCCGGCGGACAGGACCAGCGCGTCGCCCTGCCCGACGTCGCACGCCACCAGCAGCCAGCCCTCGGGCGGCCAGCCCGGGCCGACCACCCGCACCGTGGCGCCGACGAGGACCACAGCGACCAGCGCGGCAAGCCGACGGGGACGTCGTGCCAGCCGCTGTCCCAGCAGCACCGCGACGAGCAACAGGCCGGCCAGTCCCAGCGCGCCCGCGGTCGATGACGGCCACGCTCCCGCCGCGTGCGGCATGGCCGCCGCCCGTTCGGCGACCGTCACGATCCACCAGGCGGGTGCTCCGGCCATCCAGCCGAGCGCCCGAGCCAGCGGGTCGGCAACGGCACCAGCCACCGTCGCGAGCACGCCCAGCACTGTCGCCGGAGCCACCGCCGGCGCCACCAGCAGGTTCGCCGGCACCGCGACCAGGCTGACCTGGCCAGAGAGCATCGCCACGACGGGCGCGCACGCGACCTGAGCCGCGGCCGGCACCGCGACCGCCTGGGCCAGCGGGACGGGCAGGCCCCGGGACCGCATCCACCGGACCCAGCCGGGCGCGATCAGCAACAGCCCGCCGGTGGCCAGCACCGACAGCGCGAACCCGTAGGACCGGGCCAGCCACGGGTCGAGCAGCAGCAGCCCCAGCATCGCGGCGGCGAGTGCGGCCAGGCTCCCCCGGCGCCGACCGGTGGCCAACGCGGCGATGGCGACCAGCCCCATCGCGGCCGCCCGCAGCACGGACGGCTGCGGACGGGCCAGCACGACGAAGCCGATCAGCGCGAGCGCGCCGAGGAGCGGTAGCCACCTGCCCCGCGCGCCGGCCCAGCGCCCGACGTAGAGCACGAAGCCGACCACGATCACCAGGTTGGCCCCCGAGACGGCCGTCAGGTGGGTCAGACCTGCCGTCCGGAAGTCCTCCTCCAGCCCGCCCGGCATCCGGGAGGTGTCCCCGACGACCAGCCCCGGGACCAGCCCGCGCTCGTCGTCGGGCAGCCCGGCGACGGCGTGGCGCAGGCCCGCGCGCAGGTCGCCCGCGACCCGCTGCACGAGGGACGGTCGGCCGACGAGCTCGGGCTCGCCGCGGACAGCGAAGACTGCGGCAACTGCCTGCCCCTGCCGGGCCGGCCCGAGCCGCCCGTCGGCGATCAGGCGCTGTCCCGGCAGGAGGTCGGCCCATCCCGGCCCCGAAGCCAGCACCAGCCCGGGGGCACGCCCCTGCTCCACGCGACCTCGCGCGGTGAGAACCTCGATCCGCACCCGTACGACGAGCAGCACCCGGCCGCGCTGGTCCCCTCGGGTGGTGGCGGTGTGGCGCTGCGGGTCACCGGTCACCACGACCTCGGCGGTGACGACCGCGCGCTCGTCGGCCAGCTCGTCGACCGGCCCGGCGTGCAGCCCGGTCACCCGCAGCCCCGCCACCGCAGTGCAGGCGGTCAGGCACAGCAGCGTCGCCGCCAGCGCCCGCCGGCCGCGTTGCCAGCAGGCGAGGCCGGCGAGCAGCCCGACCGTGGCGCCGCCGGCGAGCCAGGGCCACCCGACGGCGCCTGCTGGGCCGGCGCCGGTGCCGACGAAGGCTCCGGCCCAGCCGGCCAGGGCCGGGGCCACCAGACGGAGGTCCAACGGGCGGACGTCGCCGTCGCTCAAACCCGGACCCGGGCCTCGAGATCGGCGAACGTGGCGTCGCCGATGCCGGACACCTCGCGCAGCTCGTCGATAGCGCCGAACCGGCCGTGCTCGTTGCGCCAGTCCAGGATGCGCTGGGCCAGCACGGGCCCGACGCCCGGCAGCGTGTCGAGCTGTTCCAGCGTCGCGGTGTTCAGGTCGATCACGCCGTCAGCAGCTGCGCCACCCGGACCGGCACCGACGCCCGCGCCGGGCGCGGCAACGGGCGGGCCCTGGCCTTTGGCCAGCACCACCAGCTGCTCACCGTCGATGAGGGGCCGGGCCAGGTTCACGCTCGCCAGCTCGGCTCCCTTGGCCGGACCACCGGCTGCGTCGATCGCGTCGGCTACCCGCGCGGCCGGCGGCAGCCGCACCAGACCTGGTCTGCGCACGGCGCCGGCGACGTGCACAACGAGGGCCGCGGACGTCGGTGGCGCCGACGAGGGCAGCCCGGCCGAGCCGGTCGGTGCAGGGGTGCGCTCCCGGGCGGGGACCGCCACCCCCTGGGGGCGGCCCTGCCAGACGAGCCACCCACCGAACAACAGCCCGAGGACGAGGACCACGACGATGCCGGCCAGCGCACGCGTGGAGGGCGTCACTGCCGCCGCGCGCAGTCCCACCGGAAGTCGGTCGGCCAGTCCGGTCACCCGCACTGACGTCCTCGTCGTGGTCGCGGGAGCGGGTTCAGCGGCCGGCGGGACCGGTGCTGGTGCCGGGGTGCAGGGCACCCAGCCGGACGGAGACCAGCGAGCGGGCTCCTCGCCCGACGACGACCCCAGCCGTTGCAACCGGCGGCGTGCCCGGACAGTGACGTCGGCCGGCGGATCGCGCCGACGGCGGGCATGCTTGCTCGGCCGCTCGGTCACCCGATGACGCTAGGGATGCGCCGGCCACCCGCACCGGACCGGAGCCGGATCGGTGGACGGCGCGGCCTGTGGACGGCAGGCGCGTCGATGCATCAGCTCAGCCGTAGACCCGGCGGGCTCGCCAGCGGGCGATGACGTTGGTGCGATGACGCATCAGGATGATCAGCGCGAGCAAGCCCGCCCAGACCTGCACGGTCAGCTCGGCGTCGCTGACCACGCTGATCGCGACCAGCGTGACAGCCGCCGCCATCGACGCGAGCGCGATCCACCGGCTGACGGCCGCGACGACCGCGAAGACGACGAGCAGGCCGACACCCCAGAACGGCGCCACCCCGAGGATGGCACCGAAGGCGGTCGCCACACCCTTGCCGCCGCGACCCCGCAGGAACGGGGAGCTGACGTGGCCCACCACTGCAGCCGCCCCGGCGACCAGCCCAGCGTCCGACCCGGCCAGCGAGAAGGCCAGCGCCGGCACGAAGCCTTTGGCCATGTCGAGCAGCGCGACGAGGACCCCCCAGCGCACTCCCAGCACCCGTCCGACGTTGGTGGCACCGGGGTTGCCCGAGCCCAGCCCCCGCAGGTCCACGTGCCGGCTGCGTGCCAGCAGCGCCGCCGGGGACACCGCGCCGACCAGGTAGCCGCCGGCGGCGGCGAGCCCGATCAGCAGCGCGTTCACCTCGGCGAGACGACGACGGCCAGCATCCCGGGGCCGACGTGTGCACCGACCACGGCGCCTACCTCGCTCAGGTGTAGTTGACCCAGGCCGGGCAGCCGGCCCCGCAGCCGTTCGGCGAGCGCAGCAGCGCGGTCGGGGTTCGCCAGGTGATGCACCGCGACGTCCACCGGACCGTCGCCGGCCCGCTCCACCGCGAGCTCCTCCAACCGGGCGATGGCGCGCGCAGCCGTGCGGACCTTCTCCAGCGGTTCGATGTGCCCGTCGACGAGGTGCAGGAGCGGCTTGATCGCCAGCGCCGAGCCGAGGAAGGCCGCCGCCGCTCCGATCCGTCCGCCGCGGCGCAGGTATTCCAGCGTGTCCACGTAGAACACCGTGCCGGCGCCGGCCGCCCGCTTCTCGGCGGCAGCCGTCACGTCGTCGAGGCCGCTTCCGGTGGCCGCCAGCTCGGCCGCCGTGACGACGGCGAAGCCGAGGCCCATGCCCAGCGACCGCGAGTCGACGACCCGCACCGGCACCGGTGCGTCGCGTGCTCCCAGCACCGCCGACTCGTAGGTCCCGGACATGTCCGAGGACAGGTGCAGGGAGACGACGCCGGTGTAGCCCTCCTCAGCCGCGCGCTCGTAGGCGGTGAGGAACGCGAACGGCCCCGGCCGCGAGGTGCTCACCGGGGTCCACGCGCGCAGCGCCTCGGCAACGGTCGCCGGGCTGACGCCGGACCCCTCGTCGTACGACGTGCCGCCTATCACCACCTGCAGCGGGACCACCCTGATCCCGTGCTCCTGCACGACCTCCGTCGGCAGGTAGGCGGTGGAGGCGGTGACGATGGCGACGCGCTCGGACATGAGTCGCAACCTACCGGCGCGCGCTAGACGGGTACGACGTTGACCAGCCGAGGGGCGCGCACGATGACGGTGCGAATCGCCCGACCGTCCACCGCGCGGCGTACGGCCTCGGACCCCAGCGCCATCTCGCGCAGCTCGCCCTCACCGATCGACGGCGGAACCTCGAGCTTGTCGCGCACCTTGCCGGCGACCTGGACCACGCAGGTCACCGACTCCTGGACCAGCAGCGACCCGTCCACGGTCGGCCAGCCGGCCAGCGCGACGCACGGCTGGTGCCCGAGCCGCTCCCACATCTCCTCCGCGGTGTAGGGCGCGAACAGCGACAGCAGGACGGCTACGACCTCGGCCGCCTCGCGCACCGCTGGGTCGGCCGGGCCGGGGCCAGAGTCGATCGCCTTGCGGGCCGCGTTGACCAGCTCCATCACCCTGGCCACGGCGACGTTGAAGCGGAAGGTCTCGATCGCCCGGGTCGCCTCGTCGATGCAGTGGTGAGTGGCCTTGCGCAGCGCCACGTCGCCGGTCGCCGGATCGGCGCCCACGGCGCTGGTCACGTCCCCGGACAGGCGCCAGGCGCGGGCCAGGAACCGGGCCGAGCCGTGCGCGGACAGGTCGGCCCAGTCGATGTCCTCCTCCGGCGGCCCGGCGAAGACCATCGTCAGCCGCACGGCGTCCACGCCGTGGGTGGCCAGCTCGTCGGAAAGGCGCACCAGGTTGCCGCGGGACTTCGACATCGCCGAGCCGTTCATCACGACCATGCCCTGGTTCAGCAGCCGGGTGAAGGGCTCGGTGAACGTCACCATGCCCAGGTCATAGAGCACCTTGGTGAAGAAGCGGGCATAGAGCAGGTGCAGGATCGCGTGCGTGACGCCGCCGACGTACTGCTCGACCGGCATCCACGTCGCCACGTCGTCCGGGTCGAACGGCACGTCGGCGCGGCCGACGGAGCAGAAGCGCAGGAAGTACCACGACGAGTCGACGAAGGTGTCCATCGTGTCCGTGTCGCGCCGGGCCGGGCCGCCGCAGCGCGGGCAGTCGACACTGACCCAGTCCTCGGCGCCGCCCAGCGGCGACGTCCCCTTGGGACGCAGGTCCAGTCCCTCGGCGGGCGGCAACGTCAGCGGCAGCTGCTCGTCGGGCACCGGCACCTCGCCGCAGGAGGGACAGTGCACGATCGGGATCGGCGTCCCCCAGTAGCGCTGGCGCGAGATCAGCCAGTCGCGCAACCGGTAGTTGACCGTCGCACCGCCCAGCCCGCGGTCGGCCAGCAGCTCGGTGATGCGGGCGATCGCGGCCTCCTTCTCCAGCCCGTCCAGGGGGCCGGAGCTGACCATGACGCCCTCGCCGTTCGTCGCCACACCGGTGACCGCCGGGTCCTCGGCGCCGGTGTCCACGACCACGCGCACCGGCAGGTCGAACCTGCGGGCGAAGTCCAGGTCGCGCTGGTCGTGCGCGGGCACGGCCATGATGGCGCCGTGGCCGTAGTCGGCCAGCACGTAGTCCGCGGCCCAGATGGGCAGCCGCTCGCCGTTGACCGCGTTGACGGCATGGCGGTGCAGGAAGACACCGGTCTTCTCGCGGTCGGTCGCGAGCCGCTCGATCTCGCTCTCGCCGCCGACCTTCTCGACGTACTCCCTGAACTCCTGCTCGGCGGGCGAGCCCGCGGCCAGCTCGGCCGCCAGGTCACTGTCGGCCGCGACGACGAAGAAGGTGGCGCCGTACAGCGTGTCCGGGCGGGTCGTGTAGATCGTGACCGGCTCGTCGCGGTCCTCGATCTCGAACACGACATCGGCGCCGGTCGAGCGGCCGATCCAGTTGCGTTGCATGGTCAGGACCTTGTCCGGCCACTTTCCCTCCAGCTGAGCCATGTCGTCCAGCAGCCGGTCGGCGTAGTCGGTGATCTTGAAGTACCACTGGGTCAGCTTCTTCTTGACCACCGGGGTGTCGCAGCGTTCGCAAAGGCCTCCGACGACCTGCTCGTTGGCCAGCACGGTCTGGTCCTTGGGACACCAGTTGACCAGGGAGGGGCGGCGGTAGGCCAGGCCCTTCTCGAACAGGCGCAGGAACAGCCACTGGTTCCACCGGTAGAACTCCGGGTCCGACGTGTGCAGCACCCGGTCCCAGTCGAACGAGCACGCATAGCGGCGCATGGACTCCTTCTGCACCGTGATGTTCTCGTAGGTCCAGGCGCGCGGATCGACGCCGCGGCTGATGGCGGCGTTCTCGGCGGGCAGGCCGAAGGAGTCCCAGCCGATCGGGTGCATCACGTCGTACCCGCGCTGCACCCAGTAACGGGCCACCACGTCGCCCAGCGCGTAGGCCTCGGCGTGACCCATGTGCAGGTCACCCGAGGGATACGGGAACATGTCCAGGATGTACTTCTTCGGCCGCTCGTCGCCCGGCGTGCCGGACCGGAACGGCGCCCGCGCGTCCCACACCGGCCGCCACTTGTCCTGCACGGCGTGCACGTCGTAGGCCACGCGTGCCGGTCCGGCGTGCGGTTCGCCCATCGCCTCTGTCATCTCGCGCCTCGTCGTCAGTCGGTTCGGGTCCGGACATGAGAAAACCCCTCGCTCAGGAGGGGTCGCCGCGCTGACAGTGGTGCTGCAGGTCAGCGCGGCCCGATAAGGAGCAGTCCGGCTCGCACAAGTTCCACCTTACTCCGCGGACGCCGGCCGCGGCGAGGGCGAGTGGCCCTCACGGCGCAGCGAGCGCCGCAGCCGCATCTCCTGGTCGGCCTTTCCCAGCAGGGTGTCCAGGCTGCCCGCGTCCCACGGCGCGAGCATCGCTCCCCCGGCGCTGACCCGCGGGGACCAGGTCGCCTCGGGAACCGGGGCGTGCACCGAGACGCTGTCGCGCACCCGGCGTTCCAGCTCCAGCGGGGCCATCCCCGGCCCCGGCCCGACCAGGCAGAACTCGTCGCCGCCCCACCGCGCCACCACGTCGGTCGAGCGTGTCACGCTGCGGATCGCGTCACCGACGGCGACCAGCACCTCGTCGCCCGCAGCGTGCCCGAGGGCGTCGTTGACGGACTTGAGGTGGTCGACGTCGATGAAGATGCAGTGCACGGCGTCACCCTGCCGCCGGGCGTGCTCGACGATCTGGCCGCCGACCATCGCCAGCCCACGCCGGTTGGCCAGCCCGGTGAGGTGGTCCCGGACCGCGGCCGACTCGGCCTGCGCGCGTGCCTGCGCCAGGTCTCGGACCGCCCGGCGGACGACCTGGTTGATCACCACCGACAGGGCGGTGGCGACCACCAGGCCGGTCGCGTAGTGACCCCACTGCGGTGCCGGCCCGACCAGCGAGACGCCCACCGCCCAGGCCCCCCAGGACAGGTAGAGGGTGGCGACGAACCACCGCAGCGACAGCAGGCCGGCGCCCGCGCCGACGATCGCCAGCATCACGTTCGTGGTCTGGCGCGGCTCGGCCGCGGTGACCAGGTGGGCCACCGAGTTGCCGACGACCAGCGCGATGATCACGGCGGTCAGCGGATGGGCGAGGGTCTGGTCCAGATGACGCCCACGCAGCACGAGCAGCAGGGCGCCCAGGGCAAGGCTGGTGGCCGCTGCGGCCGGCACCATCACGGCACGCGCGGAGCCGTCGAGGACCAGCGCGTGCTGCCCGGCGAACACCGCGTAGAGCACCGCCAGACCGCCCGCGACCCACGGCAGGGCCCGCAAGACAGCCGCGTCGTAGACCTCGTCGGGGGCGTTCGGCACGCTGATCTTCTCGACATCGCCGCCGGGGGTCTTGACCACGACAGACACGGTACGGCGTCCTGCCGCACCGGTTGGGCGGAACCACCCGAAAGGGGCGAATACGTCGAGCGCTCCGCGCCGTCACTGCTCCGGCAGAGCATCGGGACCGATGCCTACGAGGTCATCTACGTCAACGACGGCTCCACAGACGGTTCCGCCGAGTGCAGAAGAACGGTCCGCAACGTGGCAGACGGCGGTTTGCAGTTGCCAAACCGCCGCCTCGGGTGGAGCTGAGGGGACTCGAACCCCTGACCCCCACACTGCCAGAGTGGACAGATCGCGTTTCTGGGAGTCGACAAGGCATGGCGTTTGGCTCTATGTTCCTTATAGATAAAGGACTTTTGGTGTCATGCCATATCGGTTCGTGACGGCTGGTGTCATGCCGTTTGGGTGACAACTGAGTGACAAATGATCAAGCCCGAAGGGCGGCCATGGGCTTCAGCAGGACTCGGATCGGTCGGCGATCCCCTGCAGCCCGGATGGGTGACGTCCAGAGCCGGACTATAGCCTCTGCCCACAGCTCTGCGTGTCGCCGATCAGGTCATCAACGAGACCGTGACGTGCTCGCGCCTTAACGCGACGGTCACGATTTCCCCTACCGACCTCTAGAGCAACGCTCTGTCCGAACCGCGAGACCGTCGCTACCCGGTGGGTTCCGACGTCCGGCGCCCCATCACTGCAGGCGCTGCTCATCGGTAGGACCCGCCGCCCTCGGAGTCTTGTCCCGGGTGCCTTCTATTGTCACCTCATGAAGCGCGTAGTGGCAGCCAGGCTACTCGGCTCGGCATTCGCCCCTGATCGGCTTGTTAGCCGTGATGCAGCCAAAAAACTCGGCCGCGGCACCTACGTCGTGGTTGCGGCCTGCGTGCTATCCCTGCTCCTACTCGTCATCGTCCTGAGAGAACTCCAGAGTATCCAAGAAGTGGCGATTCAGCCCAAGCAGGTGCGACGTGCCGACGAAAGGTTTCTTGCCTTCGCATCCACCTACATCGTCCCAGTCGCCATCGCGGCCTTCGGCAGAGGCGATACTGCCGCGCTCGTCGGCACGTCGGCGATCGTCGTCTTAGCGGTCGTCTATGTCAGGGGCGAGATGTACCACCTCAACCCAACGCTGGCAATCTGCGGCTACCGCCTGTATGAAGTGACGGCAACCAACGATACCGTCACAATGGTCTTGAGCCGCAAGGCGCATCTCCCGCAGACAGCTGTGATTCGAGCGAGATCGATCGGCGAATACGTGGCTCTCCAAACAGGGGGAATCGGTTGAACCAGGATGATGCACGTGAGGCCCTGGCCACTGCCCGATCGTCTCGAGCCAGCGTGCCGAGCTGCACGAGGTCCTCGAGGTGGGTCGCGCGCACGACGAACTCGCGGATGTTGACCGCTATGAAGGTAAGTGCTTCTTGGGGCTCCGTTTGGGTGCTCGGGACGCGCGAAGGCCCCGGAGACCCCTGAAGCTTCCGGGGCCTCTGCCTCCGAGATGGTGTGCTGGTGATACCAGCGACCACGGGTGAGGGTGCCCCAGTAGTAGAGGGTTCCTCGCGTAGCTGCATACGCCGCTGAGTGCGGGGGGCTGCGGCAGAACTGCACCGCGGCCCAGACCGCGCCCGCGGCCATGTCGGTGTACGAGGCAGTAATCCACACGTGGTGCCGGTGGCGCCGCGGGGGCTATTTACCTCAGCCCTCATTCGGTGGAAGATCATCGCCAACACATGCCGTCTCGGGGGTCGAAATGTCTGGTGCTGAGGTAGTCGGGGGCATTTGCCTGATCGCAGGCCTGCTGCTTCTGGGCGTGGGTGTTTACCTCGGCGCGAAGGGTATGGCCACCGCGGCGACTGGCGATGCCAAGAAGAAGCTGGACGACGCGGAGGCGAAACTCGACGCTACGCAGGAGCGCATCATGGCCACGCGGGCGAGCCTCGGGGGAGGTGGTACAGGCGAGGGCGGTTTCGAGTCGTTTGGCGCTGCGAACCCCGGGGCTGCCAAAGAGGCTGCTGACGACGCCGCCACGACAGCCGCTGAGGCCAAATCAGCGATCGAGCAGGTCGCCGGCATCATCGGGTCTCTCCCAGAGAACCTCAGGTTCGCCGGACTGCTTGTCATGGTCGGCACCTTGTTGATCAGTGTGGCCACAATCCAGTTCGGAGGAACATCACTGTTCTGAAGCGCTCCCGCGCCATGACCCCATCGGTCTGTCCCAGGGTGCTGCATCCTCGGTGAAGGAGGGATGAATGAACAGGAGGACCATTGCCGTGGCCTGGGCCTGGGCCTCGGCCGGTCTCCTCCCGGCGCTCAAGTCAGCGGTGCGCATCGCTGAAGCTCTAGGCGTCCTGCCCGTCCTCGTCGACCCCTTGGGAACACCGAGACTCCTGGTCCTGCATCCTGCGCAACCTGAATGGGTGAGGAAGATAGAGCATGTAGCAATTCCTGGGCGCCTTGCCCTTCGACCGCTTGAGCCCGCCTGACCAGGAGCTGTCGGGGTGTTGGCCGACATTTGCCACTGCGATGCTCAGGCGGAGACACCGTTACGGCAGGCTGGCATTCGGCCCGCCACGATTGACTTCAACGGCGTAATGGACCTCGTCTGGGCGGGCATTCTCGTGAAACGCCGCAACCAGAGCCGGTTACGGCCCCTCATTGACGTGATTTCCAACGGGGGGCGCCGCCGTAGCGGCGCGGATTCCAGGAGTTGATCGGTCCCCGGCCGCCGCCGCCGCCAGCGGCCCAGGACGCCTGGCGGATAGACTGGAGGGGCCCGCCGCGCGGCTCGGGCGACGAGATCCATATCCTTGCGGAGTCGACCCTTCCTCGACGTCGCCTTCCTCCGGCGAGGGTCGGAGTTGGCGCGGCGGTGTGCCGGCTACTCATGACTTTCCCGAACGGTGAACGCTTCGTCGGCACCGATCTTCCGGATCGCCGAGCGCCTCGTGCTGACCAACCACCATGCGCTGTTCCACCACCCACGCGGCGACGCCGCGCCAGCGGCTGTGGAGGCATGGTTCGCGTGATGCTCGTGGTGGGTTCGACGCTGATGGGCTTCGGCCGCGTGGTCGCCTGGCACACACCACTCCTACGCAACCGACTTCCGGCGATCGAGACTCCCGCCCATGTTGCGCCAACCGACTCGGACATTCCGCCCGGCTGAGCGACGGCACACGGCGCCCGACCGGCCGTCAGGCTCCGGCCCCGTCGCTCTCGTCCTGATGGTCGTAGGAGGCCTCGTCGACTTCGCTCTGAAAGTACTCGCGCACCGTCTCCACCGCTTCATCGTCCCCTGGAGACGTGCGGAGGTAGTCCCCGATCGAGCTGCCCGCATCGTGTCCTCCCCAGAACGGGCTGGACGGCGATGCCGGCGACGGCGGCGGCTCCTCCTCAGCGGGCGGAGTTGGGCCGGCCTGGTCGGGCTTCGGCGGCGCCGTCTTGCCGAGGAGGTCGCGCAGCCTGGACTTGGTTGCCTCTTCCACGAGAGGCTCCCCCGGTGACACGCCGCCGGGCAGGTCCATCACGTCGACACCGTGCAGCGTAGCGGCCTCGCTCAGCAGCTCGGGTCGTTCCCCGCCAATCTCGGCCGCGAGCTCGCGCAGCAGCGCCGGGTTGCTGATCCGCTCGTACGACGTCAACCGATCGGCGAGGCCGAGCAGCGTCCCGCGGCGTGCCTCCGCCTCGGCGTCGGTAGCGGCGCCCTGGCGACGGTCGATCCGCACGCCGGCCACCGCGACGCCCACCTGCAACACGGCGCGCCCGCCGAGCTCGGCGGCGCGCTTTGCGTGCTTGAGGAAGGAGCGGGCCTGCTCGTAGTCGCCGATGTCCTCACACACCCGCCCCGCCAGGAGACCGAGCGCGGCGTACGCCTCCGGGTCCTTGTCCACCGGCGACGATCCCAAGCCGCGGCGCGCCAGGTCGAGGCTCTCCGCTTGCCGACCCAGCGCAGCGTAGGCCTCCACCATGAGCGCCAGGAGGCCCGGTTCGAGCTCGACGCCTGGACGGCGCTCCAACAGGCTGAGGGCGTCGGAGGGTCGGCCGGCATCGAGGAGCTCGCGAGCCTCCTGTCCGGCCTTGCGCATCCACGTCGCCGTGTCCGCGACCGCCATGCCGGACGACCCGAGCTGCACGTCCAGCCGGTGGGCGAGGTAGGTCCGAGCGCGTTCCGGGAGCTCGTCGAGTGAGCCCTGCAACCACGGTGTAGTCTCCGGCAGCCAGCGGGCGTCGAGCTGCGGCGTCGGCTGGTCCAGCATGAGCCGGTGGTACACCTCCTCGGCGCGGGCTCGTGGCCCCGGCTGCTTGCTGTAGTAGCGCACGGCGGCTTCGTTGATCCGCTGGAACCGAGGTCCGTCGTGCGCCTGCAGCAAGGGCAACATCTCCCGGCGGACGTCGGCGCGGTGGACCAGCACGTGTGGCCCCTCCTCCGAGACCAGCGAGACCTCGCGGCGCAACGCCTCGAAGAGCTCCGTGGCCCTGCGCTTGTCGACCTTACCGAGCTGACAGGGTCCGGCCAGAACTCGCTGGATGACCTCTGGCGTAAGGCGCCGCACCGCAAGGCCAGGGTTGGCCAGGGCCCGGATCTCCGGGCTGTCGACGTGGTCGAGGATCCGGTGGTAGAGCATCCCCTGGACGAGCTCGGGCTCGAGGTCGCGTAGGAGCTCGTCCTGGCCGAGCGGCGTCTGCAGCGTCTCGACGCCGGTGCGCTGGATGAGCGCTGCTGCCAAGCGAAGGCTCAGCGGGTTGCCTCGCAGCTCGGCGCATACCCGCTCGAGCAGGTCAACTGGCAGCGTGCTTGGCGTCAACTGAGCCTCGAGGAAGGCGACCGCCCCGGGCTTGTCGAAACCGAGGAGAGGCACGTTCTCGGCCGGCAGGTCGGCCACCTCGCTGCGACCGGTGATGACGACCCGCAGCCCGGGCAGGATGGCGCGGCTCATCTCGAGAAACTCCCCCAGCCGGTGGATCGCCGCAGGCCCTCGCCGTTGCGCCTGCTCGAACGTGTCGAGGACCCACAGCATCGGCGTCCGCGTGCCCGAGCGGGCGAGGTCGACGAGCGAGGCATACCCCTGCATGAGGCTGTATTCCTCGCGGCGGTCGCGCTTGGCGTCATGACTGGAGGAACGACGGACGGGCGAGTCCTCGGCCGACGCAGCGGCCTCGAGCCGGATCGCGGACTCCACGGCGCCCTCGAGACTGTGGAGGTCCTCGGCCAGGTAGGGCGCCTGGAAACGCAGCTGGCGACACGCCTCGCCGAGCAGCGTCAGCGGACGGTCCGGCGCCAGGTCCGGCCGGTCGAAGGTCACGTACGCGAAGAACAGTGGCGGCCTGTCGTCGATGTTGCCGTCCGGCTGCATTTTGGAGAGCACCAACTTCGAGACGAGAGTGGACTTCCCCACGCCGCCCGGGCCGTGCAGCACGAGGGGAAGGGACCCCGCGTCGGATCGCTGGACAAAGGTATCCAGCATCGCCAGCTCACGCTCGCGTCCGACGAACCGTTCATCCGCGACGGCCAGGAGCGGGGCGAGGACCTCGGCTCGGTGTAGGCCAGCGGTCACCTCCGCGACCGTGGGCCGCGGATGGCGTGTGGCGGAGAGCCAGTCCAGGGCGCGCAGCAACGCGGAGAGATCGACCGCGGTCCGACGCGGTACGTCCGCCTCCCCCCGCAGGATGGCGGCCGCCATCGCGGAGACCAGGTCCTCCGGCTCCGGGGGAACCCGCCTGAGCGTGCCGAGCAGGGTGTCCGCGTCCCGCACACCGGCGATCACCTCGTGTCGCAGGACGAGGCGAAGTCGCCACCCCGTGCCTTGGGTGCCGAGCACCCGCTCGCAGTCCTGGGCGACGAAGCCGGTCACGTCCAACTCGGACCATCCGGCCTTCACGAGAGTCTCGCCGTGGAAGAGGTCGAGGAGCGCGACGGACTCACGTAGACGCGATCGGATCGTGTCCTCATCGGTCCTCCGAGATACTGATGGAGGCGGCGTCGACTCCGTCCTGGTCGCGAGTCGCTCGCGGATGTCGCCGGCGCTGAGGCGTCGGAGCTCAGCCATCATCGGCCCCGAAGGCCGCCTGGGCCAGCTCGTGACAACGCCGGGCGATCTCGCCCATGGTCATGAACGCCAGGTCGCGACCGCCGAGCAGCTCCTCGATAAGCACGTCGATACCCTCGTCGTCGACGGTGGTCCCGTACCGCAACGCGACGGCGCGGAAAAAACGTTGGATGTCCTCCTGCACGGGTTGTCTCGGCTCGTCGCGCAGGGCATAGTTCAGCACGTCCGGCCCCGAGCGCCCGCTGAACCCGAGAACGGTCACTCGCAGCTGCGGGATCTCCAGACGGTCCGCGGCCATCGCGATCGCCGTGACCAGTTGCTGTGCGGCCGGCGTGGCGGACTCCGCCACGAAGCCGTCGAAGACCAGCCAGGCGGGCTTGGGGAGCTCGCCGCACTGGTTGGCGATCCAGGCCACGAACCGGCTGATGCGAGTGTCCTCCTGCGCAGACGCATCGAACACCGGGGCATTCACGGAGAACATCCCCCAGGCCACGTCCTGCATCACGTCGGCGAGCGGGGCCGGGGTGCCCGCGCGCTGCGAGAGGTCCACCTTCCTCGCCGTGAAGCTGCCGAGCCGCTCGGCGAGGTCGGAGATCGCGAACCAGGTATGGCTCTTCCCACTGCCGTCGACGCCGTTGACCACCAAGACTCGCGAGCCGTTGGGCTCCTGCATCTGCTTGAGGAAGCCACGCAGGGGCGCACGGTCGAGGTGCGGACGCGGCCCCACCATCGCGACGGCGTACGGGTCCGAGGCAGAGCCGGCGAACGTGGCCGGATTTACGGGCGCGCCCCCACGGAGGAACCGCTCGAACGCCAGTCGCAACGTCGGCCGCTCAGGATCGTCGGCCAGTACCCGGACGAGCGCGTCCCAGCGACCGTTGGCCTCCGCCACTCGGAGCACCTCTGGCCACACGTCGACGGCCGGCCGCTGCCAGGTGATCTCGGCCATCGGCAGCGAGGCCCCCTGAGCGATGGGCTTGATGTCGACGATCTCGTAATAGTGGGCCAGCAGGAGCTTCAGCAGCTCACCGGCGTCCGCCTCGGTGTCGACGAAGGCGCGGGTCATGACGTTGGCCACGGGTCACCCGCCCGCGCCGATCAGCTGGCGCGCCACTAGGGCGTGTCTCCCATGTTGAGCGTCTCTGAGGGCTGATGCTGCGGGTATGACTCGCACAGAGGTACTCAGTGATGAGATGTGGGCTCGGATCGAGCCGGTCCTGCCGCCGGTGAAAGGCGCCATGGGTAGGCCGATGCGTGATCACCGGTCCCTGGTGGAGGGTGCGATTTACCGCTACCGCACGGGGATCGCCTGGCGTGATCTGCCCCCGGAGTTCGGGCCGTGGCAAACGGTCTGGAAGCGCCACCACCGGTTCTCGACCGACGGCACGTGGGACCAGGTGCTGAGCGCGCTGCAGGTGCAGGCCGACGCCAAAGGCGAGATCGACTGGCGGTTGTCTGTGGACTCCACCAGCGCCCGGGTGCATCAGCATGGGGCGAGCGCTGCGAGGTCTTCGCTGACGCGGACCTCGCACACAGGGGGCTCGGTCGAATGACAAGGATCCGCGAGGCCGCAGGGACGAACCGGACGATCACGCGATTGGGCGTTCCCGCGGCGGCCTGACGACCAAGACCCACGCGCTCGTTGACGGCAACGGGCTGCCGCTGGTCATCGCCGTCACGCCAGGGCAGGCCAACGATTCCCCAGCTCTGCCAAGGCTTCTGGCGGAGCTGCGGGTCCCCCGGCTGGGCCCCGGACGACCGCGCACG
>Ga0136617_10002271_pt1 | contig 17143 bp, 14 predicted proteins | sample AntDrymUQ3222106_2_FD_129672 | JGI IMG/M metagenome (GOLD analysis project Ga0136617, IMG submission 129672) | Polar desert sand microbial communities from Dry Valleys, Antarctica - metaG UQ322 (21.06) | ecosystem: Environmental > Terrestrial > Soil > Desert | place: Antarctica: Dry Valley...
GGGGAGGTACGGCGCCAGCTCGGGCAGGTCGTCGATCGAGGAGACCCCGATGCGCTCCAGGAAGTAGCCGCTGGTGCGGTAGAGCGTGGCCCCGTGCTCGCCGTCGTGGCCGGCCTCCTCGACCAGTCCCCGGCTCAGCAGGGTCCGCATCACGCCGTCGACGTTCACGCCGCGGATCGCCGAGACCCGGGCCCGCGAGACCGGCTGCTTGTAGGCGACCACGGCGAGGGTCTCCAGCGCGGCCTGGGTGAGCCGGGCCGACTGCCCCTCGAGCACGAACGCCTCGACGACCGTGGCGTACTCCTCCCGCGTGTAGAACCGCCACCCGCCGGCGACCGAGCGGAGCTCGAAGCCGCGGCCCTGCTCGGTGTACTCCCCCGCCAGCGCGCCCAGCGCCTCGGCCACCTCGGCCACCGGGTAGCCGACCGCCGAGGCCAGCCCCACCTCGTCGAGCGGCTGGTCGGCGACCATCAAGATCGCCTCCAACGCGGGCCGGAGGTCGGCCACGGAGACGTCGAGATGTTCGTCAGTCATGGGACTCCTCGGGCGGCGCGGTGTCGTCGAACTCGTCGGTGATCTGGATCTCGGCGTCCTCGGCTCCGGTCCAGCGCACCGTGAGCTCGCCGAGCGGGCTGACCTGGTCGAAGCCGACCACACCCTCCCGGAACAGCTCCAGCAGCGCCAGGAAGCGGGCCACCGTCGTGAGCACGTCCGGCGAGTCGCCGCACAGGGCGCGGAAGGTCATCGTGCCGGACCGGCGCAACCGTTCGACCACCAGGGCGGCCTGCTCGCGAACGCTCACCTTGGCCGCATGAATGTGCTGCAGCGACACCTCGGCCAGCGGCTTGGGTTCCAGCGCCCGGCTCGCGAGCGCGGCGAACTGGTCGAGCCCGATCCCGATCAGCACCTCGGGCAGCAGGGTCGCGAAGCGCTCCTCCAACCCCACCGAACGCGGGTGCCGGCGGCTCTCCTCGGACAGCCGGCGCTCGAACACGCCGGCGACCTGCTTGAAGGCCCTGTACTGCAGCAGTCGGGCGAAGAGGAGGTCGCGCGCCTCGAGCAGCGCGAGGTCCTCCTCGTCCTCGACGTCGCCCTGGGGCAGCAGCCGGGCCGCCTTGAGATCGAGCAGGGTCGCGGCCACCAGCAGGAACGACGTGGTCTGCTCCAGATCCCAGGCTCGGCCCAGCGCCCTCACGTGCACGATGAACTCATCGGTCACCCTCGACAGCGCGACCTCGGTGATGTCCAACTTGTGCTTGGAGATCAGGCTGAGCAGCAGGTCGAAGTGGCCCTCGAAGTTGTCCAGCCGGACCTCGAAGGCCCCGTCGACCTGACCGGCCGCTGCGGAGGTCACCTCGGCGGGGTCGAGATTCACCCCCGCGCTCATTCCTCGGTCAGCCGCCGGACCAGCACGCTGTCGTCGCCGTGGGTCGCGAAGTCGGCCAGCACCAGGGCGAGCGCCTCCCGTACCAGCCGGCCCCGATCGACCGCGAGGCCGTGGTCCGCGCGCAGCCTCAGCCGGGCATGCTCGAGCTCGAGAAGCTCGGCCGAGGTGATGTAGACCGTCATCTTCTCGTCGTGCCGGACCCGGCCGCTGGGCCTGCGGTTTCCGGCCTCGCGCTCCCCGGTGTCCGGGACCGCACGGACCGGAGACTGCTCGGTCCGGCGGAAGAGGTCGTCTGCGGCCGGCAGGCTCACTCGTCGCGGCACCGCTCCAGCACCTCCCTGGCCAGCTGGCGGTAGGACTCGGCCGCGCCGGAGGTCGCGGCGTACGTCGTGATCGGCTCGCCGGCCACGGTCGAGTCGCTGAACTTCACCGTCCGCTTGATCACGGTGTGGAAGACCTTGTCGCCCCACGCCTGGACCAGCCGGTCCATGACCTCGCGGCTGTGCAGGGTGCGGCCGTCGAACATCGTGCCGAGCACCCCGTCGATCTCGAGCTTGGGGTTGAGCCGCTCGCGCACCTTGTCGATGGTGGTTTTGAGGAGCGCGACGCCACGCAGGGCGAAGTACTCGCACTCCAGCGGCACGAGCACACCATCGGAGGCGGTCAGGGCGTTGACGGTGAGCAGGCCGAGGGACGGCTGGCAGTCGATCAGGATGACGTCGTAGCGCTCCAGCGCGGGAGCCAGCACCCGCTGGAGGGTCTGTTCCCGGGCCACCTCGTGCACCAGCTGCACCTCGGCGGCGGACAGGTCGATATTGGAGGGCAGCAGATCCATGCCCGGCACCCCCGACGGCACGATCACGTCGTCGATGGTGACCTCGCGGTCCATCAGCAGGTTGTAGATCGTCTGGTCGATCTCGTGCGGGTTGAGGCCCAGTCCGACCGAGAGCGAGCCCTGGGGGTCGAAGTCGACGAGCAACACGGTGCGGCCGTACTCCGCGAGCGCGGCGCCGAGGTTGATCGTGGTCGTGGTCTTGCCGACCCCGCCCTTCTGGTTGCACATCGAGATCACCCGTGCGCCACCGTGCTCGGTGAGCGGCTGCGGCTCGGGGATGGAGGGCATCGGGCGGCCGGTCGGCCCGATCTCGGGTTCGGGGAAGGCCAGGGGGTCACTCACGTGGTTCTCGTCTCCAGGGGGTACGGCGGGTGGCTTGCCGCGGGGCGGCATCTCGAGGGCACTGCTGCCACCCATGGTGAACCCCGGGAACCCGCCATCAGCCATCGGACACTCCTTGCCGCCTTGGATTTGTCGACTCGACGACTTCTCGCCCAGCACCCGCGCGACTCTAGGCCCGCGTCGGGGTACCAACAACCCGATCGGCCGTCGCCCACAGGCCCGGTCTGAATCTGTTCAACAGGCCTCGCTCGACTGCACAGGCCAACCCCGCCTGTGGACAGGCCTGTGTAGGAAATCCGGGGTTGTCAGTCCACGAGATCCTGGTAGCCCGGGTGCCGCTCGATCCAGCTCGAGACGAACGGGCACTGCGGCACCACGCGCAGCTCACCCCGCTCGCGGACGTCGTCGAGGGCGAAGCGCGTGATGGCCGACCCGATCCCCTTGCCCTCGAACGCGTCCTCGACCTCGGTGTGGGTGAAGACGATCCGCGGCTCGTCGAGCCGGTAGGCGGCCAAGCCGGCGAGCTCGCCGTCGACCCACCCCTCGTAGCGTGACTCCTCGGCGTTGTGCCTGTTCTCGACGGTGGCCATGCCCGGAGACTACGGCCGGCCCCCTCACCCGCAGTCGGGTCAGCGGGTTCCGCAGCGCCGCATCGCGAGCACCAGCAGGCTGCGGGCGATCGCGATCGTCTGGTCGAGGTCGACCCGCTCCCGCGGGGAGTGGGCGTCCTCGGCGGCCCCGGGACCGTACTGCAGCGTGGGGATGCCCCCGATCCCCAGCATCAGCCGCAGGTCGCTGCCGTAGGGACCGGCGGTCGGGGTCGGTCGCAAGCCCTGGGTGTCTGCGGCTGCGGTGGCGACCTGCTCGATGAGCGGGTCGTCGTCGGGTAGCCGCCCGGAGGCGAACTGGCCGCCCGGCCAGGTCACGGTCGGCGGGTGGTCGCCGAGCCAGAGATCGCGCGCGGCCGCCTGAGCGACGGCGTGCTCCAGCGCGGCGCGCGCCGCGCCGACGTCCTCGCCGAGGATCACCCCGATCCGGCCGTGGGCGGTCAGCCGGTCCGGCACGCTCGAGGCCCAGTCACCCGCCTGGACGATGCCGACGCTCAGCCCATAGGGCAGCGTCAGGTCACCGAACAGCGGGTCGACCACCCGGTTGCGTTCGCGCTCGAGGTCGCGGAGGGCGTCGTACACCGGCAGGAACGCGTCGAAGGCACTGTGGCCGGCCAGCCGCGTCGAGGCGTGCGCGGCCCGGCCGTCGACCTCGATCCGGAAGGTCAGCGCGCCCGCGTTGGCGGTGATCATCCGGCCGCTGGTGGGTTCGGGGATCACGCACGCGTCACCGGTGTGGCCACGCACCAGGGTGGCGAAGGCGCCGAGCCCGCCGTCCTCCTCACCGACCACCGTGTGCACGGCGAGGGGCCGGTCGAGCCGCACGCCCTCGGCGACCAGGGTCCGCACCACGGCGGCGTTGGCGGCGACGCCGGCCTTCATGTCGCACGAGCCCCGGCCGTGCAGGTAGCCCCGTCCAGGTCCCCGGATCTCGGCGGCGAAGGGGTCGGCGTCCCACTTGGCCGGGTCCCCGGTGGGCACGACGTCGATGTGCCCCTGCAGGACGAGCGCCGGTGTGCCGGTCCCGGTGGCCGCCACCATGCCGTACGCCTCGTCGCGCTCGACCTCGGTGCCGGGGAAGCGCGGGTCGGCGCGGAGGGCGTGGAGGTCGAGGCGCCAAGAGTCCGCATCCAGGCCCCACTCGGCGAAGTCGCGCGCGGCCTGGTGCTGGCTCTCGCTCTCGGCGTCGGTGCCGCTGATGCTCGGCAGCCGGACCAGGGCGGTCAGGTGGTCGACCAGGGCCTTCTCGTCGAGCGCTGCGACGACTGCCGCCTCGCGGTCACTCAGCCCGGTCACGAGCCGAGCGTAGTGCGAGCGGCGGCTACAGGCGGTGCATCGCCGCGATGGTGAGCACGAGCTCACCCGTCGCGTCGGAGGCGTCGCAGTCGACCACCCCGTCGAGCACCCAGTCGTGGTGGCCCTCCGGGTCGTGCAGGGTCTGCCGGACCCTTCGGACCCGGGCCGTGGTGTCCTCCTCGACACCGACCGGCTCGCCCGTCTCCTCAGCCCCGATCGTCAGCAAGGCAGGCCCGCGCGCGTCCCCGCCGGTGTCTAGGGTGTCGTGCTCGGCGTAGTAGGCCTCCAACGCCTCGTCCCAGGTGGACCGGGTCATTGCCACCTCCCTCGGCGGGTCGGTGCGGTCGGCGGCCGAGCGCTCCAACCGCATCAGACCGGCGAGGTCGTCGCGCGCACACAGCTGCACCCGCGCGAACATCGCGTTGCGGATCATCACCCCGAACGGCCGCTCCTGCCGGGACAGCGGGCGCGGCGGCGGAGGCGGCGCACCATGCGCGACCCCCCCGGCGTGCGCGGGGTCCATCAGGGCCTCCCACTCGTCGAGCAGCGACGAGTCGGTCTGCCTGACCGTCTCCCCCAGCCACTCGATCAGGTCGTCCAGCTCCGGTGTGCGGTGCGCGTCGGGGACGGTCTGGCGCAGCGTGCGGTAGGCGTCGGTGAGGTAGCGCAGCACCAGCCCCTCCGAGCGGGCGAGCTGGTAGCGGCCCACCAGGTCGGTGAAGCCCATCCCCTGCTCGACCATCTCGCGCACCACCGACTTGGGCGACAGTGCGTCATCGGGCAGCCAGGGGTGGGTCTGCTGATAGATCGAGTACGCCGCCTCCAACAGCTCCGCCAGCGGCTGCGGCCAGGTCACCTCGTCGAGCAGGGCCATCCGCTCGTCGTACTCGAGCCCGTCGGCCTTCATCTCCGCGACCGCCTCCCCCCGGGCGGCGTGCCGCTGCGCGAAGAGGATCTGGCGCGGCGCCTCCAGCACGGCCTCGACGACGGACAGGACGTCGAGGGTGTACGTCGGCCCCTCGGGGTCGAGCAGGTCGAAGGCGGCCAGCGCGAAGTGGGCGAGCGGCTGGTTGAGCGCGAAGTCGGGCGGCAGGTCGACGGTGAGCACGTAGCGGCGGCCGAAGGCGTCGGGCTCGTCGAGCCGGGTGATGACCTCCGAGTGCGCCAGCGACCTGGCCAGCCGGAGCGCGCGGCGGGCCAGTCGGCGCCGCGACCGCTCGTCCTCGTGGTTGTCGGTGAGCAACCGCCGCAGCACCGGGAACGCGTCCTCCTCACGCGCCAGGACGTTGACGAGCATCGAGTTGTCGACCTTCATCCGCGACGGCAGCGACTCGGGTGCCCCGCTCATCAGCTTGTCGTAGGTCTGCTCGCTCCACACCACGGTGCCCTCGGGTGGCTTCTTGAGCTGAGGCTTGCTCTTCCTTTTCGGGTTGGCTCCCTGAGCAGAGTTCTTCGCCGCCGACTTCGCCTTGGCTTTCTCGTTCGCGATCACGTGCTCGGGCGCCTGCACCACGACGTACCCCTGGGTGTCGTAGCCCGCCCGGCCGGCCCGGCCGGCGATCTGGAGGAACTCCCGGGTCCGCAGCACCCGCTGCCGGGTGCCGTCGAACTTCGCCAGCCCGGTGAACAGCACGGTACGGATCGGCACGTTGATCCCGACCCCGAGGGTGTCGGTGCCGCAGATGACGGTCAGCAGCCCGGCCTGGGCGAGGGTCTCCACGACGCGGCGGTACTTCGGCAGCATCCCGGCGTGGTGCACGCCGACTCCGAGCCGGAGCAGCTTGGTCAAGGTCTTGCCGAACCCCGCGCCGAAGGTCACCCCGGCCAGCCGCTCCTTCAACGCCTCGGCGTTCGGTGGTTTCCTATCGAGACCCCCGGCGGCCAGCGACACCGCGTGCTCCACCGCGGCGGCCTGCGTGAAGTGCACGACGTACACCGGTCCCTGACCCGTGGTGATCAGCTCTTCGAGCGTCTCGGCCAGATGCGTCAGCGCGTAGGAGAACGACAGCGGGACCGGCCGCTCGGCGTCGTCGACGACCGCGGTCTCCCGGCCGGTACGACGAGTCAGGTCGGCCGCCAGCCCGCTCACGTCGCCGAGGGTGGCCGACATCAGCAGGAACTGCGCATCCAGCAGCTCGAGCAGCGGCACCTGCCAGGCCCAGCCTCGGTCGGGCTCGGCGTAGAAGTGGAACTCGTCCATCACGACCATGCCCACGTCGGCGCCCCGACCCTCGCGGAGGGCGATGTTGGCCAGCACCTCCGCGGTGCAGGCGATGACCGGGGCGTCCGGGTTGACCGACGCGTCGCCGGTGAGCATGCCGACGTCGTCGGCGCCGAACGTCTCGACCAGGGCGAAGAACTTCTCGCTGACCAGCGCCTTGATCGGCGCCGTGTAGAACGAGACCCGTCCGGACGACAGCGCGGCGAAGTGGGCCGCGGTGGCGACCAGTGACTTCCCCGACCCGGTCGGGGTGGCCAGGACGACGTGGGAGCCGGCCATCAGCTCGAGGACGGCCTCCTCCTGGTGCGGGTAGAGCGAGATCCCCTGGGTCTCGACCCAGGCCAGGAACGCGTCGTACCCCGCATCGCTGCCCTCGGCCATCAGCGCGCCCGCGGATGCGAGGTCGCGAAGACCTCACGCAGGTTGTCGACGGTGACCAGCGTGTAGACCTGCGTGGTGGTCACGGACGCGTGGCCGAGCAGCTCCTGCACGACCCGCACGTCGGCACCGCCGTCGAGCAGATGGGTGGCGAAGGAGTGCCGCATGGTGTGCGGGGAGACGTCGGTGGTCACCCCGGCCCGCTCGGCGGCACGCACCAGGACCGCCCAGGCCGACTGGCGGGAGAGCCGGCCGCCACGGGAGTTGAGGAAGAGCGCGCCCGGCGGGCCGGGGCCGGTCGCGGCCATCGAGACCAGCTCGGGCCGGGCGCACGTCAGGTACGCCGTGACCGCGTCGCAGGCGAAGGACCCGACCGGGACCAGCCGCTCCTTCGACCCCTTGCCGCGCAGCAGCACCACCTGGTCGACCAGGTCGAGGTCGTCCACGTCGAGCCCGACCGCCTCGGAGATCCGGGCGCCGGTGCCGTAGAGCACCTCGAGCAGCGCGCGGTCACGCAGGGCCAGCGTGGTGCCCGGAGAGCCCGCCGCCGTCAGGATCGCCTCGACGTCGGCGAGCGGCAGGGCCTTGGGCAACCGCTTGGCCGGTGACGGCGGCTTCACCGCCGCCGCGGGATCGACCGTCGCGAGCCCGTCCCGGACCGCGAACCTGTGGAAGCCGCGCACCGCCACCAGCGTGCGGGCGGCCGAAGCGGCCGAGAGCGCGGGATGGTCGTCGTTGCCCTCCCGCAGGTGCACCAGGAACGCCGTGACGGTCCCCTCGGTGACACCGCCGAGCTCCTCGACGTCCCGCGCGAGCAGGAACTCCCGGTACCTGCGCAGGTCTCGTCGGTAGGACGCCAGCGTGTTGGCCGCGACCCCGCGCTCGACGGTCAGGTGGTCGAGGTAGGTCCGGACCGCGCGTGTCAGTCGGTCGACCCCCCGTGCTTCAGGCAAGTACGGAGTCCAGACGGACGGCCTCGATGCCCACCGCCTCGCCGACCGGCGTGTTGGTGAGGTTGCCGGCATGCGTGTTGAGCCCCAGCGCCAGGCTGTGGTCATCGCGGCACGCCTGCTGCCACTCCTTGTCGGCCAGCGCGACGGTGTAGGGCAGCGTGGCGTTGGTCAGGGCGTACGTCGAGGTGTTCGGCACCGCACCGGGCATGTTGGCCACGCAGTAGAACACCGAGTTGTGCACCTCGTACGTCGGGTCGGCGTGGGTCGTCGGCCGGGTGTCCTCGAAGCAGCCGCCCTGGTCGACGGCGATGTCGACGAGCACCGAACCGGGCTTCATCTGCGACACCAGCTCGTTGCTGACCAGCGTGGGCGCCTTGGCGCCGGGGATCAGCACGGCGCCGATCACCAGGTCGGCCTCGAGCACCTGCTGCTGGATCGCCAGCTTGGAGGACGCCAGGCCGTGCACCCGGTTGTTGTAGCGCCAGAAGGACATCCGCAGCTTGTCGAGGTCGGTGTCGAGCAGTGTCACGTCGGCGCCCATGCCGAGCGCGATGTTGGCGGCGTTCTGGCCCGAGACGCCGGCACCGATGACCACGACCTTGGCGTTCGCGACGCCGCCGACACCGCCGAGCAGCACGCCCCGGCCGCCCTGGGCCTTCATCAGGGAGTACGCGCCCACCTGGGGCGCCAGGCAGCCGGCCACCTCGGACATCGGGTAGAGCAGCGGCAGGCCGCCCGACGGCAGCTGGACGGTCTCGTAGGCGATGGCGGTGACCTTCCTCGCGATCAGCTCCTCGGTGAGGGGTTGGTCCGCGGCGAGGTGGAGGTAGGTGAAGAGGGTCAAGCCCTCGCGCAGCCGGTGGTACTCCTCCGCGACCGGCTCCTTGACCTTGAGCACCATGTCGACACTGCCCCAGACGTCATCGGCGGAGTCGAGGATCCTCGCGCCGGCGGCGACATACTCCTCGTCGCTGATCGACGACCCGAGCCCGGCGCCCTTCTCCACGCACACGTCGTGTCCGTGCTGGGCGAGCTCGTGCACGCCGATGGGCGTGATCGCCACGCGGTACTCGTGGTTCTTCACTTCCTTGGGTACGCCGACCTTCACCCTTGCGCCTCCTGTCCACGTGCCGCTTCCGTCGGGGCGACCCTACTCCCGGGTGAGCGCACCACGACGGCGCAGTACGTCGTACACCAAGACGGCCTGCGCGAGAGGTCCTTGGCGGACCCGGCCGTCGAGCACGCCCCCGAGCAGCTCGGCCATCGGCACCCACAGCGCGACCATCTCGGCCTCCTCGCCGACGAGCTCGAAGTCGCCACGATCGGCGTGGCGGAGGCCGCGCGCGAGGTAGATCTCGTGGATCTCCTGGGTGAGCCCGGCGGAGGGGAACGTGCTGAGCAGCAGCCGCCAGTGGTCGGCCTGGAGCTCGGCCTCCTCGCGCAGCTCGCGGCGCGCGGTCTCGAGCGGGTCCTCGTCGCCGGCGTCGCGGAGGCCTGCCGGCATCTCGATGAAGTCGTGCCCGCCGGGGTGGCGGTACTGCCGCAGGCAGAGCACCCGCTCCTCGTCGTCGACCGCCAGCACCATGACCGCCCCAGGGTGCTCGATTACCAACCGACGGTGCTGCTCCTCCGGGTGCCCCGGGCGGCCGACCAGGTCCTCGCGGAGCGCGACCACCCAGTCGTCGCGGTGCAGGTCGCGGGAGCCGGACACCGGCCACGACGCGGGCTGGTCGGCGATCGGGCCCCCCGTCGTCTCGCGTGGCATGCGACACATGGTGTCACCCGGTCCACGGCAGGCATCGCCTACGGTTGGGCGCATGACCGAACCAGCCAGCCTGACCATGACCGAGGCCGAGGCACGGGCGGCGCTCATCGCGGTGCGCCGCTACGACATCGCCGTCGACATGACCGGGCTTCTCGAGGGGCCGACCATCGAGTGCGTCTCCACCATCGCGTTCACCTGCGCGAAGCCCGGGGCGACGACGTTCGTCGACTGCGTGGCCGGGGTCCGGCACGCCACCCTCAACGGCCGCGCGCTCGACCCGAGCGCCGCGGAGCTCGGCCGGCTGCCGCTGCCCGACCTGGCCGCGGACAACGTGCTGGTCGTCGAATCGGCCCAGGACGACACCGGCAGCGCCGCCGGCATCCTGCGCACGGTCGACCCCACCGACAAGCTCGTCTACGTCTGGACGTCCTTCGAGCCCGATGCCGCCCGCCGGGTGTGGGCCTGCTTCGACCAACCGGACCTCAAGGCGCCGCACGCGTTCACGGTCACGGCCCCCGAGTCGTGGACGGTCACCTCCAACTGCCCGCCCGAGTCCGTGGAGACAGACCCCGAGGCTGCCGGCGCCTCGGCGAAGATCTGGCGCTTCGGTGACACGCCGCCACTCTCGACGTACGTCGTGGTCGTCAACGCCGGCCCGTTCGTCGAGCTCCGCAGCAGTCGCGGCGGCCACGACCTCGGCCTCTACGCCCGGCAGTCCCTGAAGACCTACCTCGAGCGGGACGCCGACGAGCTGTTCGAGCTCACCGAGCAGGGCTTGGCCTTCTTCGGGGAGCGCTTCGCGGCCCCGTTCCCCCAAGAGCGCTACGACCAGGTCTTCGTCCCCAACATGGGTGGCGCGATGGAGAACTGGGGCTGTGTCACCTGGACCGACGCCGTGCTCTACCGCTCCGCCCCGACCTACGCCCAGCGCGCTCTGCGCGCCAACGTGCTCCTGCACGAGATGGCCCACATGTGGTTCGGCGACCTGGTCACCATGCGGTGGTGGGACGACCTCTGGCTCAACGAGGCCTTCGCGTCCTGGGCGGCGAGCTGGTCCTCGGCGGCAGCGACGGAGCACACCGACGCCTGGGCCGGATTCCTGGCCGCCGGCAAGCTCGAGGGCTACCGCGCCGACATGAGCCCCGGCACGCACCCGATCCGGAGCGACGTGCCCGACGTGGCCCAGGCGATGGCGAACTTCGACGCCATCACCTACATCAAGGGCGAGAGCGTGCTCAAGCAGCTGGTCGCCTACGTCGGTGAGGACGCTTTCGTCGAGGGGCTGCGCGCCTACTTCCGCGACCACGCCTGGGGCAACACACGCCTCGACGACCTGATCAGCGCCCTCGGCGACGCCGCCGGCCGTGACCTGAGCGCATGGACGACCGCCTGGCTGGACCGGGCCGGCACCGACAGCATCCGGCTCGCCGACGGCCGGCTGTCCGTGGAGTCCCCGGACGACCAGGCACCGCGGCCGCACCACCTGCGGATCCGGAGCTTCGCCGCCGATGAGCTCAGCCTCACCGAGGTCGGCTCGATCGAGGTGGAGACGGACAGTACGACGACCGAGGTGTCCCTGCCGGAGGCCGCGCTGCACCTGGTCAATGCCGACGACTTGACGTTCGCGTCGACCCGGCCCGACCCGGCCTCGCTGCGGGTGCTCCTGGATCGTGCGGGCGACCTGCCGGACCCCATCTCCCGGGCCCTGGCCGGCGCCACCGCCTGGGACATGCTGGTCAAGGGCGAGCTGCGCGCCGGCGACGTGGTCCGCACCCTCAACGGGGCGCTGGTCACCGAGACCAGCCCGATCGTGGTCGAGGCCTTCCTGGCGCTGACCCTGCGCGCCGCGGAGCTGTGGGCGCCCGCGGACCAGGTGTCTGCGCTGCTCGGCGACGTGGCCGCCACGGCGGCCGGACTCACTGCCAACGGCGAGTTCCGCCAGCCGGCGCTGCGCACGCTCGCGGCATCCGCGTCGAGCGACGAGCACTTCGCGATCCTGCGCCGGCCGGCCGAGACCGACCGCGACCTGGCCTGGCGGGTGCTCGCGCGCCGCGCCGAGCGCGGCGACTACGACGAGACCGCCGTCACCAGCCTGGAGGAGGCCGACCTCGATCCCGAGGCCTGGGTGCGCGCCCTCGGCGTGCGCGCGGCCAGCGCCGACGAGTCCGCCAAGGACGAGGCCTGGCAGGCGCTGATGGTCGACCGGGTGGTGCCGATGGGCAGCCCGGTCGCGCAGCTCTCCGGGCTGTTCTGGCGCCCGGCCCAGGCCGAGCTCCTCCGGCCCTACACCGAGCGCTACCTCGACGCCCTCCCGGCGCTCACCACCGGTGGCCTGCTGATGGCCGGCTCGCTGATCCGCACGGTGTTCCCGTTGGCGGTGGCCGACGAGGAGTTCCTCACCCGAGCTCTGGCGATCGCCGAGGCCCCGGGTGCCCACCCGGCGGTGCGACAGAACCTGCTGATCGGTGTCGACACCGTCCAGCGGATCCTGGCGGCGCGCCGCCTCGGCTGAACCGTCAGTCGTCGTCCTTACGGCGCAGCTTCGACTCGTCGATCGGGAAGCGCAGCTCTCGCTGGCGGGCCAGGGCGGCGCCGACGAGGCCGGCGAAGAGCGGGTGCGGACGGGTCGGGCGTGAGCGCAGCTCGGGGTGGGCCTGGGTGGCGATGAAGTAGGGGTGCACGTCCTTGGGCAGCTCGACGAACTCCACCAGGTCGAGGTCCGGGTTGGTGCCCGAGAAGACAAGCCCGGCGGCCTGGAGCTGGTCGCGGTAGTCGTTGTTGACCTCGTAGCGGTGCCGGTGACGTTCCTCGATCCGGGCGGCGCCGTACGCCTCGCGGGCCAGTGAGCCTGGGGCCAGCTCGGCGGCGTAGAGCCCGAGCCGCATCGTGCCGCCCAGGTCGCCGGCTCCGTCGACGAACGCCTTCTGCTCGCGCATGGTGGCGATCACGGGCTCGGGCGCGTCGGGATCGAACTCGGTGGAGGCGGCCTTCTCCAGGCCGGCGACCGAGCGGGCGTACTCGATCACCATGCATTGCAGGCCCAGGCACAGCCCGAGGGTCGGGATGCCGTGGGTGCGTGCGTAGGTGAGCGCGCCGAGCTTGCCCTCGATGCCCCGGATCCCGAATCCTCCGGGCACACACATCGCGTCGACGTCCTCGAGGTGGGTGCGCGCGCCGGTCGGGGCCTCGCACTCGTCGGAGGGGATCCAGCGCACGTTGACCTTGGCCTCGTGGGCGAAGCCGCCGGCGCGCAGTGCCTCGACCACGGACAGGTAGGCGTCCGGCAGGTCGACGTACTTGCCGACGAGGCCGACCGTCACCTCCTCGGTGGGATGGTGGACGCGTCGGAGCAGGTCGTCCCAGGTCGTCCAGTCGACGTCGCGGAACGGCAGGTCCAGGCGGCGCACGAGATAGGCGTCGAGCCCCTCGCGGTGCAGCACCTTGGGGATGTCGTAGATCGACGGGGCGTCGGCGGCCGTGACCACGGCCTCCTCGTCGACATCGCACATCAGCGAGATCTTGCGCTTGATTCCCGCCGGGATCTCCCGGTCGGCGCGGCAGACGATCGCGTCGGGCTGGATGCCGATGGAGCGCAGCGCGGCCACCGAGTGTTGGGTCGGCTTGGTCTTGAGCTCACCGGAGGGACCGATGTAGGGGACCAGCGAGACGTGCAGGAAGAAGCAGTTGTCGCGGCCGATGTCGTGGCGCACTTGGCGCGCGGCCTCGAGGAACGGCAGCGACTCGATGTCGCCGACTGTGCCGCCGATCTCCGTGATCACCACATCGATCGGACCGGCCACGGAACTCTCTCCCATCGCGAGGATCCGGTCCTTGATCTCGTTGGTGATGTGCGGGATGACCTGCACGGTGTCGCCCAGGTAGTCGCCGCGGCGTTCCTTGGCGATCACGCTGGAGTAGACCTGGCCGGTCGTCACGTTGGCGATCTGGCTCAGGTCGGTGTCGAGGAACCGCTCGTAGTGCCCGATGTCCAGGTCGGTCTCGGCGCCGTCGTTGGTGACGAACACCTCGCCGTGCTGGAACGGGTTCATCGTCCCGGGATCGACGTTGAGGTAAGGATCCAACTTCTGCATGGTCACCCGAAGGCCACGTGCCTTCAGCAGGCTCCCGAGACTGGAGGCCGTGAGCCCCTTCCCGAGTGAGGAGGCGACGCCTCCGGTGACGAACACGTGCTTGGTGGGTGCGGCAACCTTCACGGGGTTCTAGCCTACCCCAGCGGGACGGCGCCGTCGGCGCCCGATGCACCGAACGCACCGCCGACGGCGATGTCCCCGGGACGGAGTCGGGAGGCGAGCGTCTGGACACGGCGCTCCACCCAGGCGATGCCGACCAGCCCGGGGGGCGCCGCGACGAGACGGCCGCGGGTCGCGAACTTCATATCGATCGATCCTCGCAGCCGAGGCGGGCCGCGACGGGCAGACTCGCCCGCTCACTTCCCTGCCTGGGCAGCCGCCAGCAGCTCGCGGGCGTGGGCGAGGCCGCTGTCGGACTCCTCGACGCCGGCCAGCATCCGGGAAAGCTCCCGGACCCGTGCCGCTCCGTCGACGACGGTCAGCCCGGCGGTGGTCACCGAGCCGTCGCTGGCCTTCTCCACGACGACATGGTGGTCGGCGTACGCCGCGACCTGCGGCAGGTGGGTGACCACCAGCACCTGCGCGGTGCGGGCGAGCCGCGCCAGCCGGGCCCCGACCTCGATCGCCGCCTTGCCGCCGACCCCTGCGTCGACCTCGTCGAACACGAAGGTGGGCACCGGGCTGGTGCCCGCGAGCGCGACCTCGAGCGCCAGCATGACGCGCGAGAGCTCGCCGCCCGATGCTCCCTTGTGCAGCGGGCGGGCCTCGGCACCGGTGTTGGCGGCGAGCAAAAGCTCGATCTCGTCGAGGCCGCTCGCGGAGTAGCCGAGCCGACGTTTGCCGACCTCGAGGACCCGCTCGTCGTCGCCGGCATCGCGCTGCGCCACCTTCACGTCGAGCCGGGCGTGGGGCATCGCCAGACCGTGCAGTTCCGCTGTCACCACCGTCGCCAGCCGGCTCGCCGCCTCCGAACGGGCCGCCGACAGGCGCTCGCCCAGGGCGCCGAGCTCGGAACGCTGCCGGACCCGGTCGCCGCGCAGCTCCTCGATGCGGTCCTCGGTGTGGTCGAGCCCGGTCACCCGCGCCGCGGAGCTCTCGGCCCACGCCAGCACGTCGTCGATGGTGTCGCCGTACTTGCGGGTCAGCGCCGTGAGCGCCGCCCGGCGCTCGGAGACCACGGCCAACCGGTTCGGATCGGTCTCGAGCCGACTGGCGTAGGAGGCGACGTCGGCGGCCAGGTCGGACAGCAGGTAGGTCAGATCCGCGAGCCGGTCGGCCAGCTCGCCGGCCTCCGGGTCGTGGTCGCGCACACCCTCGAGCCAGGTGCGGGCAGCTGCGGCGGTGGCGAGCGCGTCGGGACTGCCCTCCTCGCTCGACAGCGCCTCGCGGGCCTGCTCGGCGGCGGTCCGGAGGGTGTCGGCGTGCCCGAGCCGGGCCTCCTCGGCGGCCAGCTCGGCGTCCTCCCCCGGCAGCGGTGACACGGCCCCGATCTCGCCCAGCCCGAACCGCAGCAGGTCGGCCTCGCGGGCGCGTTCACGCGCCGAGGTCAGCAGCTCTTCGAGCTCGCTCTCGGTGCGGTGCAGGGCGACGTGCCCCCGGGAGTACGCCGCGAGCAGGTCGCCGACGGCCTCGCCCCCGAAGCGGTCCAGGGCATCGCGCTGGGCCTGCTGGCGGAGCAGCCGGTGCTGGTCGGACTGGCCATGGACCGCGACCAGTGACTCACTGACGGCCGCCAGCCCGGAGACGGGCACCGACGCCCCACCCACGTAGGCGCGGGACCGGCCTTCGGCAGAGATGGTCCGCGCCAGCAGCACCCGGTCGTCCTCCACCTCTCCCCCGGCGTCCTCTACGGCCGCAGCGAACGCGGCCAGCCCGGCGGCGTGCACGATGCCCTCGATCCGGGCGGTCCGCGCCCCGGTGCGGACCGCGCCGGTGTCGGCGCGGCCGCCCAGCAGCAGCCCCAGAGCCGTGACGATCATGGTCTTGCCGGCACCTGTCTCGCCGGTGATGACCGTGAGACCCGGTCCGAGCTCGAGGGTGGAGGACTCGATGACGCCGAGGGAACCGATCCGGATCTCCTCGATCATCGGTCGCCGACGTCTCGGCCCCGGTGACGGCGTTCGCCGGCGCCCCGCCAGCCCCCGACGGGCAGCCCGAACTTGGCCACCAGTTTGTCGGCGAAGGACTGGGCCTGCAGGCGGACCAACGGGACCGGGGTCGCGCCGCGGCGCACCTCGATCCGGGCCCCGGGGGGCAGGTCGACCGTGCGCCTGCCGTCACACCAGAGCACGCCGCCTCCGTCGGTGCGGGCCAGCACCTCCACGGCCAGCTTGGACGTCGGCGCCACCACCATCGGGCGGGCGAAGAGTGCGTGCGCGCTGATCGGCACCATCAGCAGGGCCTCGACACCGGGCCAGACGATCGGCCCGCCGGCCGAGAAGTTGTAGGCGGTCGAGCCGGTCGGGGTCGCGCACACGACCCCGTCACACCCCCACCGGGAGACCGGGCGGCCGTCGATCTCCACGACCACCTCGAGCATCCGCTCGCGTGCTGCCTTCTCGACGCTGGCCTCGTTGAGGGCGAACGTGCTCGCCACCAGCTCGCCGTCGCGGTAGACCCAGACATCGAGGGTGAGCCGGTCCTCGATGGTGTAGCGCCGCGCCACGACCGCGTCGATGACCGACTCGAGGTCGTCGTACTCCGCCTCGGCCAGGAAGCCGACATGGCCCAGGTTGACCCCGAGCAGCGGGATCCCGCGCGCGTGGGTGATCTCCGCCGCCCGGAGGATGGTGCCGTCGCCGCCGACCACGAGGGCGAGCTCGCAGTCCGCTCCGGCGAACTCGTCGGGGTCGGTGGTCTCGATGACCGGCTCGTAGTCGGAGGTGACCAGGCCCAGGTCGGCAGCCTCCTGGCTCAGCAGCCGCACGTGCAGCCCGTGTCCGGTCAGGGCCTTGCAGAACGCCCGGGCCACCTCTCGGGCCTCCTCACGACCGGTGTGGGCGATGAGCAGCACCCGGCGCGGCTCGGCGGTGGTGGCGGTCACGGCTCTACCTTCTCACCAGCGACCCCCGGCGGCCCCCAGCGACGCGGTGCGCTCCACCTCGGCCCTCACCTCGGCCTCGCCGAGGTGCGGCTCTCCCCGCCGCAACCAGAGGAAGTACTCCACGTTGCCCGCCGGGCCCGGGAGCGGGCTGGTGGCCACCGCCCGAGCGCCCCAGCCCCGCTCCGCGGCCTGGTGAGCCACGCGGGTCACCGCCTCCACCCGCA
>Ga0136617_10002272_pt1 | contig 17142 bp, 16 predicted proteins | sample AntDrymUQ3222106_2_FD_129672 | JGI IMG/M metagenome (GOLD analysis project Ga0136617, IMG submission 129672) | Polar desert sand microbial communities from Dry Valleys, Antarctica - metaG UQ322 (21.06) | ecosystem: Environmental > Terrestrial > Soil > Desert | place: Antarctica: Dry Valley...
CTTGCGCTCGACCCCATATTCCCGCAACCAATCTGGTGAGGTGGCTGAGTGGTCGAAAGCAGCGCTTTGCTAAAGCGCCGTAGTCCAAAAGGCTACCGAGGGTTCGAATCCCTCCCTCACCGTTTTACTCTCACAATCGGCCTGGCGCTCCCAAAATAAGAACCCTGGTAAGAACAGGGACGAGGATAACGCAGATGACGTTATTCGGGCAAAGCCCCCGGCGGAATTTCGAGACGCACGAAAACGCGGGTCGTGTCTTGATCAAGACGTGCGACGACAGCTCCTGTTTGCTTCTGGATATCGGGCAGAAGTTTCAGGACCTTTCTGACGTTGGCTTCGCCCAACCCATGAACATTGAGGTAGCGCACGCCCATCTCCGTGTTCCTCCGCATTTTCTCCTCGATGTGATCGGTGACGGTCGTTGCTGAGGCGCGAGATGAAACAAATTCCGTCCAAGGCAAATCATTCAGGATACTGTTGTACAGAGTCCGGAACTTCCCCGCCGCTTCACGCGGATCATCGGGATAGGCTCGCAGCAATTCTTCGTAGAGCGGCCAGAACCACTCCTCGAGATAACCAGCAGTGCATAGATTAGCGAAATTCCGACCTCTAGCGCCGTAAACTCGCACGATTTGGCCCTTGAGATCCTCAACAGAGACGCCCGCTTGAAATCGCGCACGAAGAAAGAGACAGGCATTAAGCAACGGGATATCCTTGGCGGGGATTATTGATCGAAATTTTTTGGCCGTTTCTTCGATCGCGGGTAGGACATCGAGGGCCTCGCCGATAATTGGATTACTGTTTTCATCCAAAATTGCTCCCGCTTCGGGCAAGACTTCCGCCCGGAGCAAATGTTTTAACGCTCTTTTTTGTTTTCCGCTCAACCGCTCCGGATTGAGAATGACCGTTGAACCTTCGATCTTAATCGAATTATCGACGTGAATTAGCGAGGAGAATTTAAGGACCGTAATGTCCTTAAGCTTCGGGAGATTGATGCCGATTGCTTTGAACGCCTCCCATAAATTCTTCACGGGAGGGAGTCGCTTAGGACTCCATTGCTTTCGCAGCCTCGATCAATGATACAATATCCGATTTGACGAAGATCACCGAGCCTCGGCGTATCCCAGCGAATTCCTTCAACGGAATCTCTTCACCGCGAGGGGTGAGAACTCGCTCACCCGGGCATGCCTTTTCCACGACGAAACCATCACGACTGGTTTTTCCAAACGCATCCAACACGAAATCTCTCGCGCTTGCGTCAAATGTGATCCGGATATTCATGGTCGGGTCGGGGGGAAAGGGAACTAAAACGGTTTTAATCTGCTAAGATAGACCCCAATTTTGACAGATTTGTTCAGCGCTGCACACACTATTTTTGCGACGATTAACTGCAAAAGCAAGACCCCGGCCCGCGTCGATCCTTCCACGCAGATAATCTAGGGTTTTTCGGTGGATCTACGCCTTCGGGAACACCTCTTCGCCGTTTGTTCGCGGGGGTTACTTCGGACAAATGATTTCTGGCTGGGCGGGGCGATTCAGCGCAATCTATCGCCATTCTTTTTCGCTCAATCCACCGCGGCAACGGATCATACTTCTAGAACTCCTCTTTGATAATAAAATTGTCTACGGCTTTACCCATCTGAGAGTTGAGAGGAGGGAGGTCAGCATCGACCCCCTCCCCCCTCCCTCCGGGCTTGTTAGACTGTTGCTGCCTTCGCCGTGCCTATCGCGCGCCTGGCCTGTTCGTCAGCGAGTCCGGCCCGTGAGAGTCGAAGACTCAACGCGTCTTCGCGTAGTTCGCAGCCTCTGGCGATTGACTGACCGGTGCGCGGGTGGATAACCATGTCCTCTTCGGCACAGTCGACCCAAGAGCAAATGGCCCGCCAAAGGAAAAGCTCGATCGATGTCTCATCGAACTCCGCGCCACGCTCGACGCGACTCCACATCGCCTTGTCGTTACAGGGCTCCACTTTGAATCCAGCTGGCACCTGCAAACCGGCAGTCTCCTGCAATCCTCCGTGCGGCTTGGATCGTAGCTTTCCGCGCGTAAATGCTCGAAGAAAACCTTCCAGCGTCATTCCAGTTTTTCTGGCCGCGGCGCCGGCCGCGCCTCTTCGAGCTGCGGAGAGATCCCATTCGTGGTTAACCAACCTCGTCGCTCTAACGAGTAGTAATTTTTGCTTCTTCATTTTTTGCTCCAATAGAAAAAGCCTGTCTCCCAGAAGGACGTAATCCTTGTCGCTCCACGGCACGACCCGACGGGGCTATCCAGGAGCCAGGCTTGGTTTCTCTGTTTGTGCATATCGCGAGCCGGTTCGTGAGGCCGACTGTTGAGAATTGCGGACCCGCCGATTACGTCAGCGAATCGAGTAAAGTCTAATGAGAGCTTCTCTAACGGCAATCTTAATATTTACCGCGACTTGAATCGGCGATCGCTGATCGCGTCTTCAGAAACTTTGAAACCATCTCGCCATCGATTCACTCCACTGACGGGCACAGTTAAGGAGTTTTCGCCGAAGCAAAAATAGTCGCCCATCTCGTGGTTCCTAATAGCCCGCAACACCGCAGCCCGCGGGCGTTGACTTACGGCCGCGATCTCACTCGCACGCATTGTTGGTTCAACCGAAAGCGTTATCGAGAGCAGTCGAATCAGCTCCTCGCGATCAACGCCTGCGAGAAGCTCGCGTAGTTCAGTAATTGGCTTCCCGCGTAGCCTGTCGAGCCTCATGGCCGCGCTTGTCTCGAACGCAGTCCAACAACGACACAAGCAATCCCCAGCAAAAGCAGCAAGCCAGCCGCCGATTGAGAAAGAAGAACGATAGTATTGCCCGGTTGCTCGCTGTTCATCATTAAAACCGCGCCGGCACTTGTCGCATGAGCCCGAGCGTTCATCGCGGCCGAGAGAGAAGACGCGGCTATCCAAGCGAAGAGCCCCGCAAGCACGAAGCAACAAATTCCGGCAGTCAGCTTGTTCACGAGTGAAGATGATAGCGATTCGCTCAGGCCCGCTGCAATGCCGAATGATTCTGCATCACCGCTTCGCTACCGCTCCCATCAATCGCTGCCACTCGGCGAGGTTGCCTCGAAAACCTAGAGCACAGGCTTGCTGCCAACTGAGCAGAGCAGCCGTGTCGTGTCGTTTGCCGCGAGGAAACTCATTGCAGACAACAATTCTTTAGAATCATTGCTTGCATTCGTCGGTAAACCTATGCGACAAGGGGGAATGACAACTAAACATTCCACCCCAGTTTTCGCGTATCTGCGTGTCTCCAGCAAGGGCCAAGTGACCGGCCACGGCTTCGAGCGACAGGCGGAGACAGTTCAGCAGTTCGCGAGAGATCACGGCTTCTCGATTCGGGACACTTTCCGAGATGCATTCACCGGCACTGAAGCTGACAGGCCTGAATTCAACCGCATGCTCGCGGAGATTCTTGCAGACGGCGTGCGAACGATCCTCGTTGAGTCGTTGGACAGGCTGGCGCGCGACGTGATGGTGCAATCGCTGCTTCTGGCGAAGCTCGCACAGCACGGCATCAAACTTATCAACTGTGTCACCGGGGAAGAGGTCACCGCCTCGATGAACAAAGACCCGATGCGCAAAGCACTAATCCAAATTCAAAGCGTTTTCAGCGAGCTAGAGAAGTCACGGCTCGTCTCGAAACTTCGGCGGGCTCGGAATGCGAAGAAGGAACTGACTGGAAAGTGTGAAGGCCGGAAAGCGTTTGGTGAGAAACAAGGCGAGGCAGCGATCGTTGCCAGGATGCGAAACCTGCGCAGAATGCGTAATGGGCGAAGGCTAAGCTTCGCGCGGATTGCTCAGGAGTTAAATCGAGCACAACTTCCAACGCGAACCGGAGCGACTTGGCAGACGACCACCGTCCGAAATATACTTAATCGATAGCCGGAGAGGAGACGGCGGGGAGGAAAGCCGTTTAGCGCCCGATCATCCCGCTCCAAGCTCAGTCACGTCCGCAAGAAATTTGCGACGATAGGCCGTAAACATTTCTTGATACCGCTCTCGTGCTGATTCGAAGATTGCGTAGCGCTCTTCGGCACACGCTGCGGTCTCAACGTCCCCGGCAGCAGTAATCGGCTCCTCACGGTAGCCCTTGGCTTTTCTCGTAGCGAGATACGCCTCTACCGCCTCTTCGCCCGAGGTGGTAATTGAAATCCTGAGCGCCGCTAGGAGCGCTTTCTCTGTCTCATCCCCAATCAAGCGCAGTGCATTAAGAGCGTCATCAAGCCTGATTTTTTGCTCGATCAATTCATCGACGTTCACCGCCGATCGCAAGAGGATCGACGCCTCGTCACTAGTGGCCTGCTCGCCCGCGACAGCTGTTCGGCTCTGGCGCAATTCGATTATCCGGCCTTGGTCTGTGATCATCTGTTGTTGGTGAGCTAGCAGCGCGCGCGAATGGTCCATCCAGAAGATCGTCCCAGCCGCGTCGTGCGTTAGATGCACGCGCTGCCACTCAATCAAGCTGTGCAGTATTTGCGCCTCTGTGTGGCCGTAGGCGAGCGCGAAGACGAGTGCCGTGGGATCAGCGTTCGTCATTGCTTTTTCGTTCCCAGCGTTTGCGTCGTTCATTTCCTTCGTAGGTAAGGCTGGCTGTACTGCAGCACGATGGCGCCCTTGGTGCGCAACGAGGCGGCGTCCGGATTCATCTGCGCAGCCTCAAACAGCGGCTGATAGACTTCGCTGTTCCACTCGGTCAATTCAAGGTAGCGGTTGTCCATCTTCGGCGTGCGGCGATCAGCCCTGACGCCTTTCAGCCAGTTGTATTCCGTCCGCAGTTGCTGCACTTCTGCTGGCATCGACAACACAATGCGAGCGCGCTCGCCCCGCTGTTCCTGCTCGGCACTTTCGGAGGATTGTCGAAGCCCCGCGTCGCTCCACTTGATCATTCCGCTTGCGACAGGGCTGCCGCTTAATACTTGCTCGGTCGTCGTCCCAGCCGCGCCGTTCCAGCTCATGAACGTGCTGACGCCGGCCTGGCTCATCGTCCAATTCAGCATTGGCCCAATGGTAAAGCGCGCGCCTGCATCTTCCTGCTGTTGCGTGAGCACATGAGCGTTGCGGAAGCTGTCGTAGGGATTCCCCCCAGACAAATAAGTGCTCCAGCCGGTCGCGATCTTCAGCATTGGATTGACCCCAGGCATATCGCTCGTCCCCAGCGCGATCGCATCCGAGGGTCTTACCGCTTGCTTGTTGCCTTGCATGGCATCGAAACTGGCCCGCGACACCAGATAGACCAATCCGCCAAGGATCCGACTTGTGAAGTCCTGCGGGATTGGAATGAACACCGTTTTGCGGCCATCCACAGCGCCGCCCGGCATATCTCCGAGCGGAATGACATCGTAGTTCTGCATCCAATAGCCACCCACCCGGCCATAAAGCCGGCGCAAAGTCTCGCCGAACAACCCGGCCGCGCCGGCAGCCATCAGAACCTTCGGGACAGCGCCAGTGAGAAGCCAGCGCAGCCACCAACTCGCCGCGCTCTTCGGTTTGCGCCCACTTGGGACTTCGGAGCGGCCACGCATCAGCCGCGCGTCCGCTTGCCAGCCCTTTTGCCACACGTTCTGGAACGGGAAAATGTCGTTAGCGAGCCGCGACCAAGTGCCTTTTTTTACAAAATTAGGTGTGCCGATCCAATTGCGGACATACCCGGCCGCATCCTCCGCGGAATAGCCCAATTCATGCGTTAGCAACCGATACGCGCCGAGCTTGGGCACCAGTTCACGCACTTGGCCGGCCACAGCCATCGCGCGGAAAAGCTTGCCGACATAGGGCAGGCGCTCAACCCAATGTCCTTCTTTCACCGTGCCGGGACGCGCCAGGCCGAATCGACCTGCGATGGTGATGAACATATCTTCTCCGGCCATCTGTCGCTGCCAGGTTCCCATCGGTGGCGGCAGCGCTCGCGCTTCGAGCGCGTCGAGGATATCCGGGTGCATTTTGCCTTCCTTTACCCACTCCTTGACCATCCGCCGCGTTTCACCCCAGCGCGTGAGGATCGCCTGATGCATGCCAACGTCATCCGGGAGATTCAAGCCCGTTCGCCGAATGTCGCGGATTGGGTTGCGCGCGAGTTGAAACAATGGAGAGAAAGTGATGTAGCTCGGGTAAAAGACCTGCTGCCAGAGCCATTCCATCGGCGAAAGCATCTTATGGAGCACGTCAACGAGCGCTGACTCGGTGTATTCCAGCATCTCCGCGATATCTTTGGGCGCGTGCACGCCTTGAAGCTTGCCGTCCCGCACGAAAGTCACGAGTGCCAAACTTTGATCACGGGGCTCCTGCGGCTTCTGCCGGCGACCATCCCACTTCGTAGGCGCGGCCGTGATTTCGTCAGGGAAGTATTGCGCTAGATGCTCGATGGTCGTTCGCTTTGCCCGGTTGAACTGGATCGCCCGAAGGGCGGTGATCGCTTTCAGGGTCATGGCGGTATCAGGATTCGCGATCTCGCCCAGGTAACCCATTTGCTGCTTGATCCCGGCCGGAACGTGAAGGTCCGCGTAAATGAGTGGCATGAAGGTCGCGTAATGCCCGCGGTTCTGATCGATGATCGCCCAAGCCTCCGCGCTGATCATTCCTTCGTCGCGCATCCGCTGTGTGACGATGGCGAACATCGCGCGCTTGGTCGCAGCGGCTGCCAGCACCTTGGCAAAATTGGCGGCACCAAGCTGTAGCTCCATGAAGGCGAGCTGCTCACGCGCGCTCTGCGGAGTGTGCCCTTCAGGGTTCGCCAGATGCGCGCGGCCACCATGATCGTTCTCGAGTTGCGCCGCGAGCTGTTCACTCACGGCGTAGCTCTCGTTAGCCACACGATCGAGGAACAAATACTCTCCGAGATCGCGCTCACTCAGGCCCGCGGCGAGTAGTGGTTCGCGCACGGCGTCATTCGCGCGTTGCATCCAAACATAGACGTCATTGTCGGACAGCGGGTGCGCGTCGAAGAGCCACTCCAAGGGGCGCAATTTTGCTACAGGGTCGCCTGCTTTGGCCGCAGCGCGCTCGCGCCTGATCGCACTCCAGTAACGCGTATCGAGCCCGGTCCTCATCGCCCCCATCCACTCCTGCCATGACGTGTTGCGCGCGCGTTCCTCGATCTTCTTATTTAGTAATTCCTCGCCGCTGGTGAACATGTCATGCAGCCTTTGTCGGCGCGCAGCCATGCGGCGATCCACATCCGGCCCGAGCATGTCCCACATCTCGAAGAAAGCGCTCCGCACTTCCGGTTTCCGATCGAGATAACTGAAGAACATCTTGAACGCGGTCGGGGCCCGTTCCCGCACATCCCGCGGGCTGTTGAGCAGCACGCTGATCATGTCGGCGTAGAGTTCCACGCCGCTTTCACGGTAAGCGATGTGCGAATCCGTCAGCGCACCGGCGGCCGCATCGTCGAGGTATGGCTTCCACCAATCGGAAAGCGCGACCAGTTCCTCGCGCACGTTGTTGGAAGTCTTCGAGTCTCGCGGGCGATCCGCTGCGAGACCCTGCCGCTGCAGCTCCGCATTGACCAGTTCGAGATAGCGATCGGCGACGGCAGTTGTCCATGCCTCCTGTTCGGCGCGCGGCGTTGTTTTCGGTGGCTTGGGACCAATCGCGCGCTGCGCAGCGAGCCGCAGTCGGCCCCGATCCTGTTTCGTCAGAGCGGCAGCGCCGCTCCCCGGCTCGATTGGCAACGTGGCAACCAGGTAATTCTTGAGAGTCGCGAGTCGGCCGAGCAGATTGCCGCGCTTGAGCGTGCTGTCCGGGAGATAATCGCCAGCGTGGCCGAGCTCATGAGCGAGCACCTTGGCCGCGACGGCTGCATCCGTGAACAATCTCGGATCCAGCACGATGTGATAATCCGAACCTGGTCCCGCTGCGAAATAGCCGCGAGCTTTCGGGAGCCGCTTAAGTGTCGGAACATCCATGCCGAGCTCGCGCGTGAGGTTTACGAGCGCCGGAAGATCGGCGATCGGGATTTTGTCGAGGTGACGCAAGGGAACGTCGCGATAGCCGTCGCGTTTACTGCCGACGCGGATGGATGGCCGGCTGATGTCGATGCTGCCTCGCTCGCTCGCATGTGGGAGCACATCTTGCCCGGTTAACGACCGCCAGACGTGATGAAGAAACTCGCGCACTCGTTGACCGAACCGCTGCACCATTCGCCCGGCCCATACGGCGAATTCCATCCCTTTCAGGTATAGCCTATGACCTGCGCTGAGGAGCGCCTCAAAGCCATCAGCGCTGATGAACCCGCCTTCTGAGCCCTCGATGCCGGCGCGGCCGAATAGGTCGCTCTGTGCGGTATCTCGCGCCGCGGCTGCTTCAGCACGCGCGCCATCCGCAGCAGCTGCCTCGCTCGCTCGCGCCTGGTAATCGACTCCAGTTTCGCCTGCCAGGTTGAACGGCTGATCGGCGCCTTGCAGTAGATCGCCCTGCGCTTCACCGGCACGGAGTCGCGGTAATGCGGCTGACATATCGGCACTCGCGATCTGCGCAGGGGTGTTCCCGCCGCGAAGCAACGTCAGCATCGCCGGGTCGCGGCCCCAATGCCGCCAACGCTCACGTGCTTGCTGTAGCGCCGCGATCTTGGACTGAACGCTCGCCGGATCGGCGACGTTTACACCCAACTGGCGCGCTTTCTCCGGTCGTCGGGCCGCACCCTGCACACTTGCTATCTGCGCGCTGATCTCGCGCTGCACGGCGCCAGCGCGATGAGCGATCTGCCGGCTCGCATTGAGCGCGGCATCATCTCTGCCGAAAAGGTCCACCTGCTCCGGCGACGGCTCTGCGCCGAGTGAAGCCTTAACCGCTTCAATCACGTTTCCGGCGTCCTGCGGGCTCGCACCGTTAAGCGCTTCCGCCAAACCTACACGCTGCAAGCCTGGCTGCAGCGGGGCGGCCAGTGCTATCGCTTCCGCGTGTTCGGGGCTGACGCGCTCGTTGATGAACGCGGCATAGAGATCATCGGTGGCGGCGAGCCCGATATTCGCTGGTTTCCTTGCGCGACTGCCGAGCGCTCTTGCTCTCTCAAGCGCGACATTCGGGCCTGCCACTGCTGCCGTGTCTCGGATGAAGTTTGCTTGGTCATGGATCGTTCCTTTCCCATCGGCGATGTTAATCTCTGCTCCGGTGCGGCGCGCGTCCAGCACAGAAACACCGTTCGCTTCCCGCAAGATTTGCGCGTTGAATTTCTCCACCTGATGGCGGCGACGTAGCTCGTCGCGATGGTGGCCGTTCACCACGATGAACTTTTCACCAGGGGCGAGACCATAATGATCCGGATCGGCCGGTTCCCATAGCAGCGTTACGCCTGCTTTTAGTGGGTCGTACGGCGTATCGATTCGATCATGTTTGTTGGTCCCACTGCCGAGATCGTCTGACTGCTTGAATTGCATCAGCGCCGGCCGCACGGCCACGGCGCGCATAGGCACGTTTGTTACAATGCCAGGGGAAGCCAAGAGGGTCTCGCCCGGTGCGATCTCCTCGCCCGTCGGCGGTTCGGAAGGGGTTAGCGGCGCAGGATCCTGCGAGAGGGGTTGCGCAGCGGCGATGCGCGCATTCATCTCGGCTTCGGCGCTAACTGCAGGCATTTCGGCTGGCTGCTCCGCGCGCGCCTGCAATTGTTGGAAGGATTTCAGCGGCTGCGATCGCGCAGCTGGGGCCATAGCTGTCGGTTCACTGCCATCGCTGCCGACAGGCTTTTCGTGGTATTTCTGCCGGAGCCATTCCTGCGCTTCCCGCGCGGAGCGCACCTTCCCCCCTTCGCGGCCGGTCGCACCGATCGCGCCAAGCGCTCCAAATGTCGCCAGCGCTTCCGGGACACCGTGGAAGGACGGTCGATCCGGGTCGTAATTCTGCGCGAGCAGGTTGTGGCCAGTTGTCACGGCCCCCCCGACGGCCGCACTCTGCGCCGATTGCGAGAGCACCCGACGCAGCGCCGCAGTTGCTGGGGCCTGAATCTCGCTGTCGATCGATCTCAGTGCGCCTTCTAAGGCTTTCGCGTGTCCCGGCGTCCACTCCGCGCCAGCTTCTGCTGCGGACGAAAGCGCGCTGGTGAGCCGTTCTACTCCTTCCATTCCTTGCGCGCGATAGATCTTGTGAATCGTATCCTGGACAGAGCGAGCAGCATTCGGCACGACGGCGTGAGCGATGCCTTTGACAACCTTGAATATGGGCAACCCAAGGGCCAGGTTAAGCGCGCCGCCGGCAAGCGCTGCCCTTGTGACATCTTGCTTTGGTGGGAGTCCGGCGACCTGGCGTTCAAGGTCGGACATTTTCAAGGTATCATCCGTGTCGCCGCGCTTTTTTGCAGCGACTTCCGCATCGTCGATGTGCCGCTGAAATCCTTCCCCGAAGAGCATCGGCAGCGTCAGAAACAATCCGCCTGTCGCTTCGGCCGCGACGTATGGCGCGAGGCCGCCGACAATCTCGCCTGCGGTGCGGGCGGCGCCTTCTGGCACTTTGCCGAGCATCTCAGTGCCGGTTGTCTGTAGCCGCGCGCCCATTTCTGCGGCGCCAGATGCTGCTGCCGGCCTCCTGTTCGGATCGGACATGGAGACGTAAGCATCCGCCGCTGGGGCAAAGCCACCTCCCGAAGAACCGACCGCGGCGAAACCCTGACCTATGGGTGATTTCGCGATTGTGCCGAGAGTGCGCGTCGCCGCCCCTGCGAACGCTTCGCCGAAGTTGCTGCCCGCTCCTCCAGGATCGAAAGCGTCACGCTCCATCTTCTGCTGCGCCGTGGCATTATCGATCTCCTGCTGAATCGCTGGCGACGGCGACGAAGATGTTCCCGCCGACGCTGGCGGAGAGCTTTTCGGAATCAGATCGTCGAAGGAGACGCTCGGCTTCGCGTTAGGAATCAGATCATCAAAGGAGATACCCGCCGGTCGCGCGCCAAGTTCGGATATTGGGAGCGTAGCGACCCCGCCATCGGCTTCCGGGATTAGATCATCAAACAAGCCCATTTCGTTTAAAGGCCGCTCGTGTCCAATCCCGCGGCCTGTAAGCGCTTGATCACTTCCTCCCGTGGCGCTCCGCGGCTGAGCGCATCCCGGGCCTGTATTAAGGGGTCAACACCGGGGTTAGGTGCCGCGGAACCAACGCCCCCATCAATTGCGTTCACGCGCCCCAGGAACTGCTGGTACGTGCTCATCGGAATTCGACGGGTGGTCCCGCCGATGGACATCGTTTTACCGCTGGTCTCGTCGATGTAACTGCGCTTCGGAAAATCCGCGACAAAATCGCCGCCTTCCTCCTTCTTGTTCGTCGCCTGCTGCCATTCACCCAAATCCGCACCGGTGCGCGCCTTAAGGTCTCGCGACAAATTCACGAACGAGTCGGCCACGGCCGGATTCTGAGTGCGCGACGGATTTGTATCGATAACCGAACGTGAGCCCGGGACGTAGTATCGTCCTGCAATCACAGTCCCATCCGGCGCGATCATGGGTTGCGGCTGGCCCTCTCTTCTATAAGCATCGAGCTTGAGCTTATTGATGCTTCTCATCTGATCGGCGGCGACATTATTGGCTATACCAGCGGCAATTCCGGCGCGCGCCTCTGGGGAGCGCGCAGAGGTGTATGCGTTCCAATCTCCGTCGCTAACGAACCCTTGGCCGCGGCCATGTCCTACGATCTGATCGTTATAGGCACCTTGTTGCTGACGCTCTCGCTCTCTCTGGAACGCGTCCCTGATTTCTTGTGCGATCGCGTTTGCGCCTTGCGCGCCGATCCTGGCGTCGAATGTGGCCTGTTGGGTAAATGGCATTTATTTGGGGCTTTCTATTTCAAGGTTGGCTAAAAGTTTTTCGTGACGTGAGCTTTAAATATTTCGCGCTTCAAATCCCGCAGAGCACTCGCCGGCAGGTCCGTCATACGCGCCGGAAGCTCCCTTTCTCCCCACAGCCTAGCGGCTGCTTTTTTTGCACCGTCGGGCCAGGACTCGGGGGTTGTTGGGGCGGCTTCAGTAAGGTCGCCGAGACCCAGCTTCTTTCGAGCACTGCGGACCTTTTGAATTTCGCCACGCAGATTACTAATCAAAGCAGGGAACGATTGACGACGCATCGTGACCTGAAAAATGTTGTGATTATCGGGCTGCCGGTAAAACCAGTCGAGCAGGGCAACATCTTCACGTGCGAGCGGCAGCACTTTTACCAATTCGTTCTCGAGATCGCTAGGCCATTGCGTCGGGCGGAGTCCGTAGCCAAAAACATCTTCACAAAGCTTTCCGAGGATCGCCTTAGCTCGGTCGACGGTCTCGATGTTTTCGGATGATTCGCCCGGCCTAGAGAGTAATTCTTTCTCTTCCATTCCATTCCCTTCTAAGTGAGTGGACGGTGAGTCGGGCGGGAGCGCGGGGGGAGTATTGTCACCGTTAATAACGGGAGCGACTGGCGTTGAATCCCTTAGATAAGACAGTTCGGCAGATGGTCCTCTTAGCGCTAACCGCGCGCTCACCGACGAGTCACCGTTGACTGCTGGACTCAAGCATTCCGGAATTCGCACATCGGAAATTTGATCCTCATATTTCCCCATAGCCTCCAGCAGGAGTTGCTCGCCTTGCTTGAGCCACGCCGGTTGATCTCCAACGCAGCGAATCCAGCCGACTTCGCGCGCTACGCACGCATGAATTGTCAGCTTGACGAAGATGGCCTGAACCCGGAACAGCCGCGCCAGGCGGTCAACAGTGAAGGGATTGCCGTCATTGCGTCCATCGTCCGTTAACCAGCCTTCACGAGGCTTCCTTTGACGTGAGCAGAGCCTCAGCATCGAGAGGAAGACGCTGTCGCAGTGACTACCGAAGGGGTGTAGAAGAAGCTCAATCAGCGCGGGGTCTGAAAGGTCGTTAGCTACGCAGACGAATCGGCAAGCGTCCCGGGTGCGACTGCGATCATTTTCGAACTTTCGGTCCCAATCAACGAGCTGAAATAACGGCACCTTCTCTTCGTTCATCATTGGAGGCGGCGGGGGCGGCGGTTGTAATCTCGATGATAGCGACGGGGGCGCGTGTAGCGCGGACCAAAGGCGCAGCGCGATAGCTCGAACCTGACGGGCGGATCTGCGAGGCACGAGAGGAGGCGATAGGCAGCGCGAGCGCTTAGGCCAATCTCACCTTCAACCACACACCAGTCTTTGTTCTCTTCTAAGGAGACCTGCCGGAGCAGCGTAAAGTCGGCTTCGCTCAACAGCGTATGTGCCGCCAATTTGGCAGCGCTGAAGGGGAACTGAGGCAGAAGATCGTTCACGCCGCGCCTTCCTCTGGGGCAACCGAACCACTGCCCGTTTGTTCAGCTATTTCGCCGGGAGAACCCATCTCCGGGCAGGTCTCCAACTCCACCACGCGGGCGGTGACCATCTTCTCGCGAGCGAGCATTTCGAGCCGCGCTGCCATCTCAGTTAGAGCAGCGAAGTTGTTGCCGCCGGCAGAATTCGAAACCTCGATGAAAGCCGTAGCCTCCCCGTTCAGCAGTTGCATCTTCTCACCGAGAATCCCAACGCCAACTAGAGCATCGCGCGCAGACATCTCGGGGGCGAGCTCTTCGACGCGTTCGGCACACATCCGCAGTCCACGAGTAACCGACCGCAGGATATCTCGCTTAGCTGTTGCAATAGGAATTTTCTCGCGCTCAGCGACCGCAACCAAGCAAGGATAGCTAAGATGGCAGGTTCGCATGATCTGCCGCCAGGCCATTCCAGGCTCAGCTAGGAGCCGGACAGCCAAGTCATAAATATCCCGTCGATCGCGAAAAAGACGCTCGCCCGTGCAGTTAAAGACCAGCGCACTCTTATCGATCTTTGGAAAATCCCCGATACAAAAAAAAGACAGCTGGTCTTCGGAGGGAACGCTGCGCTCATTCTCTTCCTCAGCTAGGATCAGTGAGTTAGTTGCCGACATCCTTCAATAGCTCCTCCAAAGCAAAAAAAAGCCGCGATGCAGCATCATTTCTCGCCTCTATTATCCTGTTCTTCGGCTTCCAGTCGGCGTGCGAACTCGGAATCGAGAGCCGCATTCATGTAGTGTTCGGCGTCCTCCCAATGAAAGTTTGGACATGCCACCGCAAGCGCGGCCTTAAGCGTTGCTTCCCCCATTTGCTCACGCAAATCCACAAGACGCTCGCCTAGGTGAAATTGCCGCAGCCCAACCTGCGCGGAAAGCCTCCTCACCTCGGAATATTCCGACTTCAGCAGCTCAGCTGTTTCAGAATCTATCTCAGTCATAGGAGGACGTGTGTCGCCTCAGGCCGCGCGGCGTTTGCTCCTTCGAACCTCTCAGCCCAGTCGAGATTTGTAGCAGCGGCCACGTGGAATCTGCTCGATCCCGACCTTCAGTTTGAGCCGACTCCGTCAAGCATAGTGTTAGGCATGGAGATGCTGCGTCGATAGTCCTCGGTCGGTCTCTTCTGCCTTGCGAAGGAAGCTTAACAATTTCTCGACTCTGCAGAATACCGCGCCGCGCACCTTTCCGGGCTGTCTTACGCGAAAAAGAAACCGCTCGTCGGGAGGCAGGCTTTCGTTAGTCTCAATGAGCCAACTCCTGCTGCCGCCACTAATAAAGTCGCGTTCTCCCGGCCGCGGCAGTCTCGTCAGTTCAGGTAGCTGGGGAAGAGGGATACTTTGAATATACCTCTCCAATGAAGGCGGAATTGGTCCCACAGCAGTCGTTAAACCGGTGCGATGAAGTGTTATGGCTTCGCCCATAACATTCTTGTCGCCGCCGACGAAGTTCTCGGCAAGCGCGCATGTTCAAAACCAACCTAAAACTCAGAAACTTGGCCTATTTTGGCCATCGTGCCGCTCTCGCCCGCTCGGTTTTCCGTCTTCCCTCGCCACTGCTGCGGCGCCGGGGCCGGTGTGCATCCAGATACTTTTTTATCTCGTGCTTACAATAGTAGTTCTTCCCCTTCGGCGGTCTGAGTTGGAGCGGTGTGATATTCGCGTTTCCGTCTTTCACCCACGATTGAAACTCCTTCGATGAGATGCCCAGCCAATCGAGAATGAAGAACCGTCGTAGCACCATTTCTTTGGGCTCGTGCGAAGTAGTTGGAACATTAAAAACCTCGCCCAGCTCGCCCTTGAAATACAACGCATGTGACTGCAAAGACTTTCTGAATGGTCGAAGAACGCGCGAGTTCTCAAGGGAGGTCAGCGCGCAATATTTAACTCCGAGCCAAGCAGTGACCTGGCGCGCGCGCAGGAGCTCTCCGGCCGGCTCTTTCACCCTCGCTTCACCGATGTCCAAGGGTCGGGCGATTGAACCCGCCTTTTTTATCGACTTCATCCTTGCAGCGAGCTTTCGCGTAGTAGAGCAGATCGCTTATGAGACGATAAGCTGGATCCGCACAGTGAATTCCAACCTTCTCGCTATGTGACAATGCAGAGCCAATGCCAGGGACGTGCAGCACCGCGCCATGACAGCGATCAAGGTGCTCTAGCAGGTCGAAGGCGTGTTCCCAATCGCTCTTGTCTAACACGCAAGATTGCAGAGGGTCATCGTGAACCACCAACGTCGGATTTGATTCCGTCTCGACGACTTTAGACGATGGCCCGCGCCTGCTGAGCTGCTTGCTTTTCATTCTCGTTTTCTGCTCCTTCGTTTTGATTTCTGCGGCACTCGCGGGGGCGCAAGCGATCGCGGCTGACGGCCATGCCGCAGGAGCGATGCGAGCGACGGCAGCGCCGCCATCGCCAGGCGCTTCTCAGCATCGCCGACATGCGTGTAAATTTGACTAATGGCTTTGCTCTCGTGCCCGATAATGTCCATCACGACAGACTGCGGAACGCCCGCATTTTTCAACAAGCTGGTGGCTGTGTGGCGAAACGAGTGAAACGATAACTCGCTGGATTGGCGCCGTGCATTCCGTCCCATTCCGTCCTCGGCTTTTAGGTGTCTGCGGCGGCGAACGAGACCAACGCGCGCGAGAATATCGTAAAACTGGTTGGAGAGAGTAAGGGTCTGCTCAGCTTTGGTGCGAGCCACGAAGCCGGAGGCTTTGGGAAATACGAACGCGAGTGGGCTGTCCGAACTCGGCAGACGGCTAAGATATTCCGCGAAAGGCTCTGCCAGCGGGAGCAGAATGCGCCTGCCGGTTTTGCGAGTCGTTAGGGCTAGTTCTCCGCGATCGAGGTCGATATTTTCCCATCGGAGCGCAGCGATGTCGGATAGTCGCTGTCCGGTGTACAGAGCCATGAGAACCAAGCCTTCCCACTCGCTCCCGCGCACTTCACGCAAGATTCGACCAACCTCCGGCAGCGTGAAAGCGCGCCTGCGATCGGCGTCCGTTCTTCGGTTCTTCAGTCCACCAACGAGCGCGGCAGGGCTTTCGATTTTGAATCGTTGCGCCGCTGATTTGAAAATCTGCCGTACGATTTTGAGCGCAGTGTTCGCGGTCCCGGGTGACACTCTCTTTGCCAGCTCATCGCGATAGCCTAGTATCAGCACATCGTCTCGCGCTCCAAACGCAGTGATGTCCCTCTCCTCGATCGCGCCAGCAAATTTCAAGAAATCGTTCGCAACCTGGTTGTAGCGAATGAACGATTGAGGAGCGATCTCGCCCCGAATTCCCGTCAGCCAGCTGCTGACGAATGCGCGGAGCGAACCGGCGCCGATCTCGCGGCCGTGCACTGTTCGGAAAACGTCACCCAAAATTCTCTTCGAGACCGCTCGCACTTTCGCGTCGGAGATTTTTTCGCAGAAGCCGGCGATTTCTTTTTCATTAACAACCCCGCGGCCGACGTCCTCGAGGTTTTCAGCGATGCGTTGCGCCAATTTCCGCGCATCAGTTTGCACGCTTCTCTTCCACCGCTGCGGTCCCGTGGGCGAGTGCACGGTGAAACAGGCCGACCAAAATGGAGAAGCGGGATGTTTCCAAAGACTCGCCACGGCCCGAGTAAGAACAATTCTAAGAACATCGTCAATGCTTTTGCATGTCGCCTATAACCGTGATGCCTAGGGATCAACTGTCTTACAGGGCTCCGCAAAAGCCGAGGGTTCGAATCCCTCCCTCACCGTGTCCTTCTACCGGTTACGCCCACAATCGGACCTCCGAGTCCAGACACTTAGACGTTGCTTGGCTAACGAGACCTAATACTATCCGCGTCCTTGAGGCCGATGCGATTAGCCAATTCCCTAGGCGCGATCTCGGCGCTCC
>Ga0136617_10002273_pt1 | contig 17141 bp, 9 predicted proteins | sample AntDrymUQ3222106_2_FD_129672 | JGI IMG/M metagenome (GOLD analysis project Ga0136617, IMG submission 129672) | Polar desert sand microbial communities from Dry Valleys, Antarctica - metaG UQ322 (21.06) | ecosystem: Environmental > Terrestrial > Soil > Desert | place: Antarctica: Dry Valley...
AGGCGATTTGTGAGTAGGTGCCGCCCGAACCAGTCTTGCGCTCGATCTTATATCCGGTCTCATTCGCAACATCCTGCCACGCGAGATTGATTTGAACGCTGGAAGCCACCTTCGCGGTCACGCCCGTCGGCGCGGGAGGAACAGCAGCGCCGGTCGTTGTCGCGCTGGCTTCGTTAGAATACGCGGAGTCGCCCGCGGTGTTGCTGCTGCGCACGCGATAGAAATAGGTCGTCGCGTTCGCTAGCCCCGTATTGCTGTAGGTGGTGGCGCCGGCCGCCGCGGTCGCAATTTGCGCATACGTACCGCCCGTGCCGGTCTTACGCTCGATTTTGAAACCGCTTTCGTTCGAGGAATTATCCACCCATATGAGATTGATCTGGCCGGTACCCGCGGCCAGCGCGGTCAAAGAACTTGGCGCAGCCGCTCCTGTAGTTAGAAAAACATTGTCCAGTGCCGTCTGGCAGAGGACGGCGTTGTTGTGCGAAGTTACAGCGATTCCGACCTGCACGTTGACGGCCATGGGAATCGAAGCGGTCCCCACCTGCGTCCAGCTCAAACCATCGCTGGAAGCATAGCCGGTAAACGTGTCCCCCAGCCTAACCAGTCGGAGCCAGTGCGGCGCTGTGATCGCTGCTCCTGCCGTGGAGGTGCTCGTGCCGCCGGCACTAACCCGGCGCTGAAAGGTCAAACCATTTCCCGGCGTAATTGCGATCATCGCATTTCTGGCATTCGAGTTAAGATCCTCGCGAATCATCAGACCGGCTTTGGCCCAGCCATTCGTGTTCTGAACGCTCGCCACACGAGCCACGATTTCCGCGTTTCCTGCCAGCGGCTGATAGACAAAGTGAAATGCGTCTGCCGCATTCCAAATGTCACTCCCAGACCCTCGCACGGTAAAGTTGCCACTAGAATGCGAGACGCTGCCGGCTACTCCCGTGCTGCCGATATCGCCATTCACCCAAGGCGCCGGCAACGTATTTGCGGCGGGAGTGTTGACCGTCGCCTCGTTCGAGTACGAAGAATCGCCAACTGCGTTCGTCGCGCGCACGCGATAGACATAAGTGGTGGAAGCGCTCACGGTGGTATCGCTGTATGATCCGACGTTCACTCCGACCGCCGCGATCTGCGCATACGCGCCCCCTGTTCCGGTCTTGCGTTCGATCTTGAATCCAGTCTCGTTTGTTATGAGAGCGCTCCAGGAGAGATTTATCTGGCTGGGGGAAGTCGCGACTGCTGTTAGCCCGCTGGGAACTCCGTCGGGGCCGGGAGCGGCCTGAATCGTATACGTCGCGGAAGCGATGTCGCTCGTTGTCCATCCCGCCACGACCGCCAGCGCTTTAATCGTCGTGGTGCTCGAAACCGCGATCGGGACTGTGTAAAGAGTCGATGAGGTAGTCGGCGTGCTGCCGTTGGTGGTATAGCGAATCTGCGCGCCCGGGCTCGTGTCCGACAGTGTCACCAACTGCGTGGCCGAGAAAGTCCCACCGGGCGGATTGAAAGTTGGCGTAGCCGCCTTAAAAGCGTAAGTCGCGCTGGCCACGGCGCTGTTTGTTAAGCCCGTTTTGACCGCGATGGCTTTGAGGGTGGCAGGCGTCGAAACCGATATCGGCACAGTGAAGAGCGTCGAAGATGTGGTCGGGGTGCTACCGTTGGTAGTATAATAAATCTGTGCTCCGGGTGTCAGGCTTGAGATGATAACCGATTGCGAACCCGAGTAGGTGCCGCCACCCGGGCTGAAAGTGGGCTGGGCCGCCTGAGACGTCTGGATTGTGTAAACAGCCGTAGACACCGGGCTGTTTGTAGAGCCTGGCGCGACAGCCAGGGCTTTCAACGTCGTCGTCGCCGCAACGGAAATGGGCGCCGTGTAATTGGTCGACGAAGTGGTCGGCGTGCTTCCGTTGGTAGTATAGTAAATCTGCGCTCCGGGAGTCCCGGACGAAAGGGTGACCGATTGCGCGGAGGAATATGTGCCCGCGGGCGGAGCGAAAACCGGCGTGGCCGTCTGATTCGACGAGGTGAAGACTACGTCGACCCAATAGTTGCCTGACAAGTATGTTTGAGTGGGAAAAGCGGTGGGGCCGTAAATGTAGAGCCCGTTCGGTTCGGCCGCGATGTCGGCCGGCGCATGTAACGGTCCGCGATCCACTCCTTTTCCTGCGAAATAATACGAGTCAGCCGAATAATGCCCACTCTCCAAGTGATACGATGCGACATATTTCGTCCCGGCCGTGATCGGGACCGGAGTGGGCAATTGTGCTTCCTGCCAACCGTAGGCGGTCTCGTTAGTGAAATTAACTGTGGCCAGCAAAGTGCCGGTGTTCGTCCAGAGGTTGCCGATATGAAGACCTGTGTTTGTGGACGTCTTGAAAAAGCGAAGTGCCTTAATCCAGCCATTGGCGTCCGACTTGAAGCGAACACCCAACTCCAATTGTGGATTCGGATTCGGCTGATCTTCGTTAACCGGTCTGGCCTCCGGAGGCCAGAGGGTGCTTGAACCGACTTTGAATGACCAAGCAAAATCGCTCGGCAGCTTGTTTCCGGCCACATCGCTCACTCCGCCTGTTGCGCCCTTTATTGTCGCGGTGTAGGTCACGCCTACGCTCAGTGGGGCTGATGGCTGGAGTTGTGCCACTTGAGTGTTGGCGTCGTAAGTCACGGAAGCTGGAACGCTGTTACCTTGGACGTCCCGCAGAGAAAAACTCGCATTTGAAATAGTGGCTGCGGCCATTGGCTCATTGAACTGTGCAGATATCAAGGAGCTTGGAATTGCTTTCGCCAAGCCGATTTCTGGAGACACCAATGTGACTAGGGGGGGCGTCGTATCCGGACTCAGGCTGGCGGTAAAAACAACGTCGACCCAGTAGTTGCCTGAGAACCACGTGTTGTTGGGAAAGGCGCTGGGGCCATAACGATAGAGGCCGTTGGGCTCAGAAGTGGTGTCGGCCGGTGCGTGCAGTGGTCCTCGATCCACTCCCTCCCCGAGAAAATAATCAGAGTCCTCCGAATAGTGTCCGCTCTCCAAGTGGTATGAGGCGACATACTTCGTGCCTGCGGCGATAGGCACGGGCGTCGGCAATTTCGCTTCTTGCCAACCCGACGCGGTTTCGTTTGTGAAGTTAACTGTCGAGAGCAATGTGCCGCCAGTCGTCCAAAGATTGCCGATGTGAAGTCCGGTGTTGGCCGGTGTCTTGTAAAAGCGCAGCGCGGTGATCCAACCGTTTACGTCCGACTTGAAACGCACGCCTAACTCCAACTCTGGACTCGGATTCGCTTGATCTTCGTTTACCGGCTTCGCATCGGCTGACCACAGCGAACATTTGGTCGAATTTGCGGTAATAGAAATTGTGACTCCAGCCCCCGGAGTCTCAACCCTACCGCTGTCGTCGGTGGCGCGACTGCGGATGCTGAACGATCCTAGACCGGCCGGCGCTAAGGTGGTGGACCAATTTTCGGCACCGGCGACCGGATGCCACGTGGTACCGTTATCCCATGACAATTCCACTGTGGCGGGGCGTCCCCCACCCGCATCGGTCGCGATCCCAAAGATCGGAATCGGTGTCCAGGCCGGCACAATCAGAACTGGCGGCGAGAGAATGGTCGAGGTTGCCGGCGTGAGATCTGTTGACATCGTTGCAACGGTCAAACCAGGCCGAAGCGCGCCCGGTTGCACACCCATGTCCGCGAAGAGATTCACGGTCGCCTGCTGCATTCGAGGGTCTGGTGCCGGCGGCGGCGCGCCGCTGACATCGTGCGTCGCGTCGAGACCCCACGAATACCGCACGCTCCCAGCGCCGAAGACGAGAGCTCCGCTGCCATGGCGGTAGAGCGTCAAACTATGGGTTGCAAAACCTGGCCCATAGTAGGTCCCGTGATCCTGCAGGTAGTTTCCGACTGGACCGCTGGTCGTGGACAACCGCATCAAACCCGGGGGCTGAAAGCCATTATCCAGGACTTCATCCCACTCGTATCCCAGAACTCCCGCGGGTAACTGCGCGAATTGACCTTCGAGCAGCGCGTCGATGCCCGTGTTACGCCAAAACCTCAATCGGCCTTCGCTCGCCGAGATTTCGATAGGATCATATTGATAAGCGTTGACCGTGTAGATTTGCCCGGTGAGCGCGTTTTCGGGACGACCACCATCGCCGGGCGGACTGAAGCGAGGATCACGCCAGGTTCCGGTCCATACAGGACTTGGATCGATCTTGGCGCCCGCATGCGTCTCCTTGTAGCAGACGAGCGTTCGGTAAGCTGTGCTTGGACCCGCGATGCTATTCTCGAAGCGCGTTTTCCAGAAGACTTCGTTGCCACTGAAAAATCCGAGATGCACGCCGGCGGCCCGCGCCGCTTCTACGTTACTCCGTTGTCCCCCCGACCAATACTCGTCGTGACCAACCGACAGGAATATTTTATGCGTCTTGATCGCGGCCGAGCCTCGCCGGTCTGTGTCGACGCCCGAAGCGTAACTGACGTCGTAGCCGTTAGCCTCCAGCCAACGAATCATCGGATACTCAGCGCCAAAGAGAAAGGAGACGCCTTCATCCGTGCGGGCACGATCATTAAAAGGGCGATTGTAGCTTACCTTGTAAGCACGGCCCTCCGGAGTGTGACCATCCGTTCCGTAGAGATTACCGCCGCCGTAATTGTTGTAGGCCTGCCAGGTCGTATCCGACGTCTGAAATAGCATGTCGGATTGGCCCGCGTCATCACGAACGATAAAGACGATATGGCTGGCTCCACTCGTGTCGCCTCGGACTGGCCGCGCGATGTAAACACCGGAGGTTGCATTGCTCGGAACAGCCCAGCTTGCGGAGACTCCCCAATTACCGCAGTCCAGCAGCTTTGTTGAGGGATCGCTCACACACTGAGGCTGGACCTGCGGCAGACTGACGCTCGGATTAACCGTTGTTACTTTTCGGGCTCCTCGCCCGTTGTAATAACCGAGCCGGTAGATATCGAGGCGATATACGGTCGCGTCGGTTTTGACCTTGAAACTGATTGTTTGGCCGCGATTGACACTGATGTCGGTGGCAAATCCTTGAATGCTGGTGTCCCCGGCACCGGCCACCTCCCATTCGCTCGGAAAATTCCCAGTGAGCCCATTTTCACATACGATCTCGTTAGCGCAGGGAGTCTGCCCGTATACGCAAACGGCGAATGAAAGGAAACCGACTACCGCCGCAACCGACAGCTTTAATACGTTCGTCCCGTGGAAGATGCACCCGCGTATTTCCAGCACGGAACCCGAAATGCACCTTTCATTCCGCGCGCCGACCTCTTTTCACGCCCCGAACTCAAAACGTTCCGAGTGAGACTCTTGCCACCGGGGAAAAAAAATCCGGCGCGAACTCTATTGCTCTCATTCTTGCACAACTTGTAAGTTCCGCCGACACGTTGGCGAGTGCATCCCCTTCCAATCTTTTCCCGCAGATGAACCCAACGCCTACAGGAAGCGTTACTGGGCCTCTGGGACCTCGGACCGCGAGGAGAAAGTGTGTTTCAGAATGCTCGCGGTGTTCCAAAATAAAGGCGGACACAATTGCCGCGCAATTCGTTTCGCGAAATTTGGAGGGGGCGTGACTGGATGTGCAGCTGGCGGGGTTGGCGTAGTTAATCGCGCTAACGGTAGAGCATGTAACCGATCAAGTTCCTTAATCACTCTGGGATCCATCGTGCCGATGAGGTAAGGGCGATAGCTTGGAATTGGACATTCTTCGTAGAGCTTTTCGTATTCATCGAGGACGTTGATGTCGTGCTCCCCGCAAAACTTCAGGATGTCGCGAGTCGCCGCGGCGACGTGTTCCGTCGATTCTTCGAGAGACAACGACCGTTGGTCTTGTCCAGAATGCTGCCGGACGAAGACCTGGGGAACAAAGTTGACCAGCAACGGACCTTGCTTTGCCAGCTCCAAGAAAAGGAGCCGATCAGTATCATGACGGTTCTGCGTCTTTATAACTGCAGAGAGGCCATCCAAGACCGCGTCTTTCTTCCCGATTAGACTCGAAAAATGCGCCGGTCCGCTGCCGACGCATGCGAGCGCCGCTTGTTTTAGATCTAATTTTGCGACCTCGGTGACAGGTTTGAACCCGGAGACAACCCAACATGACTCGTTCCAACATTGCAGGAACCACGACGATTCGCCGTGCAATAGGAATGAAGAAGACCAGTAAGCAGCGGCATCGGGATTACGGTGAAGCTCATCTAAGCCGGTCGCGATATGATTGATCCCCCACCAGTCGTCATCGTGCAAAATGGCAACATATTGCGTCTCGGAACCCTGGGCTTCCGCCGTCAAGGCAGCGCCATGTTCGAGGGCCTCAAGGGGAGGATCTCGGAAAACATATTTGATGGGGAGGGACGGGAACTCCTCACACACTTCGCCTGAGCCTCGATTTCCCGCGTTTTCTGAAACGATAATCAGCGCGATTTTTTCCTTCGCTGTCTGCTTTTCGATTGAGCTTAGAGCGGTCCGCAACATGTGCGGCCGATCCGTAGTGGGTACGATCACTGTGACCATAAACTGCCTTACTTTTCGATGAACGTTTACGCGGCTGTGGTCGCGAAGAGCTTAATGATGTCGTTGTCGAGACCCAGCTCCTCCCGAATCTGCGTCGCGATCTCTTCTTGAAAGACTCGCGTGCAAATCACAATCGGTTCCGAATAGGCATGAAGCTCGCTGGGCGCGAGAATCGGCAGGCCATTGAATTCCTTGCCCTGATAGTTGGCGTTGGAGTCGACAAAAGCGCGGATGCGCGCGTTTCCGAAGTTGGTACTCGCAAGCAACCTCTGGACTTGCGTTCCTGTTCCCCACACTAGAATGGATTGCTTGTTACTAACGAGCGAATCAATCCTGCTCCGGACGGTCACATCGTCCTTCTGCGACAGCTGAATGTATCGTCTTAGTCCAGCTTCGGTTTCGTGGTCCCGTACCGTTGTTAAATCTGGCTCGTCCGTTTTACGGAACACCCCACAAAGAGCGGGATCGCCAATCGCGCCCAGCGCGCGGAGCTCATGCCAGAAGGCGACGGGCCCACATCCATGGCGTCGCAGCAAATTTGAAAGCGACGTGGATGAGAAGAAATTAACGTGCTCCACACTGAACTGCTGTAAGGGCGCGCTGATCCATGTCGCGAAGCTCACAGTATCGGGAACGTCGATGTAAATTAGGCCCCCAGGCGCAAGCAAGTTTCGCATCCGCTCCAGCGCGTTGCCCAAGTCGATCACGTGCTCCAGTACGCTGCTAAAAACCAACACATCGAACGGTTGCTCGAACGGCTTTACGTCGAAAAGCGAACTGGTGAGCACAGGGATGCGGTAGAGTTCCGCCGCTGTCCGCGCGCAAGATGGCGATGGATCAACCCCTTGCAGGTTCCGGTAGCCGTTTCTTTGAAAAACCGAGAGTAATGCACCGGTTGCGCACCCGATATCAGCGATGCGGACCGTTTTGTCAGGGAGGAAGGTGCTCAGACCATCGACGATCTTCTGATAGTTCTCGAGACCCGCTTGAGAGACTTCGCCAGCTTGGTGCTTGTTCTCGTATTTGGACAAGTCCTTATAGTAGCTGTCCATTTGCTTCTGATCTGGCGTCCCGTCGGCGTAGCCGAAGCCGCACGCCTCGCACACCACGACATCATATCCTCGAATCGGAAAGCCACCCGACATCTGGCTGAACGTTTGTTGGTACAACCGCTTAACGGCCGAACCGGAACAGATGGGGCAATCCCTCTTCATTCTCCTTCGAATTGTTGCGATCAGAACTACTCCGGAATTCCCGTGAGCAAGTCCCACGACAATGGAGTTCCGCGCGAGATACTCCGCTTCGCTACCGCGGAGAGGACAGCCTCAAAATGGCGAGGCGCCAGGCCGTCGCCGGGGCGAATGCTTCGAACGTTATCCTCTGTCAATCGTTCGCCTGCCCGGATATCCTGAACGGCAAAAAGCGAGCGCCTGAACACGCGGCTGGCCTTTTCCTTTTCCGTTACCTGATAGTTTACGCTGCCTAGCGCTTGCTCAGCTTCACGGACCGCTTCCGCCAAATTCTTGAATTCGTTCGGCTCTAATGAAAAGGCGCTGTCCGGGCCAGCGACGTCGCGCGTAAGAGTCAAATGCTTTTCAATGATACAGGCGCCCAACGCCACGGCAGCCACCGCCGCCGAAATTCCCAGAGTATGATCGGATAATCCCACCGGCAATCTGAAGGACTCTGCGAGGTGAGGAATCGTTCGCAGGTTCATTTCCTCCGCCGGAGCCGGATAGCCGCTGTTACATTTCAGCAGAGCCAATTGTCTACCTCCCGCCTCGTGAAAGGCGCGCACCGCCTCCTCGATCTCCTCGAAGGTAGCCATGCCGGTCGACATGATCACGGGTTTGCCTGTTTGCGCCACCTTGTGGATGAGCCGGAGGTCCACCAACTCGAACGAGGCAATCTTGTGTGCTGGCGCATTCATCTGCTCCAGAAAGTCTACCGCACTGGAATCGAAAGGGGTGGAGAAGCAATGCAGGCCAAGCTTATCGGCAATCCCCTTTAGCTTTGGCTGCCACTCCCATGGCGTGTAGGCCTCCGTGTAAAGCGCGTGCAAATTCTTCCCTTCCCAAAGCGTGCCCTTGCCAAGGCAAAAATGCTCGGTCTGGCAATCAATCGTCAGCGTATCCGCTGTGTAAGTCTGAAGCTTGATCGCATCCGCACCGGCATCCTTCGCCGCTTCCACGATCCGAACGGCGGTTTCGAAGTCCTGGTTATGGTTTGCTGACATCTCTGCAATCAGGTAGCAGGGCTGGCCGGGACCAATACGTCGGCCTGCGATTTCGATGCACGTGGTCATGCTTCGGTGCGGTGGGCTCAGGCCGCACTGACCTTGAGTAAAAACTTGCGGCCCTTCCACTCGAAGAAGGCGGGGTAGCGCTCGTTATCCACTACGCGCAACAAGTTAAACTGTTCAGCAATGGTTTTTCCGGGATCCAGCCTGCTGTCTTCCGGCTTGCGCGAACGATGAAAGCTCTCTCTACCACTTTGCGCCCGGCCGAGCTTACTGACTTCCGGGTATTCCGTCACGAATCGCTCGCACATCTCGATGATCTTCTCGCCAAGCACCTCTTGCATCTCGCCGAGAAGTTCGTTGCCTTGTAAGCGAATTGAATCCTTCAGATAAACAGCGCCGGCATCCAACGCCTCGACCGCCTCGAAAAGACTGATCGGAATTTCGTCCTTCCCCTCCAGAATCTGCCAGGTGAGCGGTGACATCCCCTTTCCTTGAGGGAGGTCGCTGGCGTGAACAACGATGTTGTGCCGGCTGCGCGCCAGGATTGTGGGCTGCACTTTGCGCTCGCAACTCAGCAGGAAGGCAATCTCATTTCCGGCCGGTATCTCGAGCGCGCGCTGAAGGTAGGTCGCACTTCCGAAGGAACCGAGGCGTTCGACAAGTCGCTGCGCATAAGCAACGAACCAGCTTTGCGGATTATCGACGAGCACAGAGATCTTCATAGGCACGAAGCCGCTGATGACACTGATGTCTGTCGGAATCGATGTTCGCGTTCCAAAGGGAAGTCATCGGGCAAGTTGCCTTCGACCAAAAGCCTTGCGACGCGATCAGCTCCTAAGCCGTCCATGATTTGTCGCCCGCGCCGACTCATTTCTCGCCGACGCTCAAAATCGGATGCTAACGATCCGATTGCTTCCGCCATGCGCTCCGCATCCACCTTCGCGTGATCACCCAGGTTGATCGATAATCTTTCCCGGTGCGTCGCAGCGGCGATACTCATCTGGTTGTCCGCGAGCACTAGAACCAAACTCGGCAAGCCCATGAAGGCCAACTCCCAGGAAGTGCTGCCCCCGGCTGCCACCGCGATATCGGCCCAAGCCATCAATTTCGGAACGTCTGGAGCATCCGTTACAAGTTGAACCGCTGCTGACCGGCCAGTCACGGCTGCTTGCAACGACGTTAGATGCGGATTGCTCCCCCCTATCACAATGAGTGATTCGAGGCCGGACAGTCTGAAGAGAGCCTCCACTACTTTTTCGGTGACGTTTTCAGGATCGCTTCCGCCAAGAGTGACGATCACTTTTGCCGCAACCGGCGGGACCTCGCGTTCCCAATGTTGCCACGCCTGAAATTCTCCCCGAAGCAACGCGTAAGCAGCCCCGAGAAGAAGGCGCGTCCCTGGAGCACGTTCTCGATAAAGCGACGGGTCGGCGCAGAGATTCTGATTCAGAACGAGATCGGCACAGTAAGAATCGGCGTGGCCGTAGTCATCCAGCAAGAGGACGCGCAGCCCCGCCTGCTTCAAGATCCGCTGATAATCGGCACCAAACTGATAACCATCGATCACCACCCAAGCTGCCCCGTGGGTCCGCGCGAGATCGATGGTCCGCTCGGCATCGGCGATCGTGCCCGGGTGCACCGCCAGGCGCGATAAGCTCACGCCTTCCCGAGTGAGACGTTCTTCCAAAGGGGACGTTGTTTCCGCCTGGGCAAAATAGGCTCGTCCGCCGCGGCGGTGCCACGCTTGCACGAGCGCGAGGCAGCGCATGACGTGCCCCGTCCCTATGCGAGCGGTCGCATCAGCGCGAACCAAAAGGGATTCAGACATGCAGTGCGCGAATGGCGTCGATTACTTTATCCACCTCAGCGTCGACCATGGCGGGATAAAGCGGCAGGCTCAGCGCCCGCCGGTAGTAATCTTCCGCGACAGGACATTTGCCACGGCTGTAACCGTAGGTTCGCCGATACCACGGTTGCAGGTGAACCGGGATGTAGAGCACTTGCGTGCCGACGCCCTTTCCCTTTAATTCGCGCATCACTCCCGTGCGCGTTTTACCGATGGCGCAAAAGTCGATTTGCACTGTGTAAAGATGCCAGGAGATGTGATCGCGATCGATCACATTGCGGAGGCCTGGCGTCGTCAGCCAGGTAAGGTTTGTGAAGGCGGTGTTGTAGCACGCCACGATTTCGCGGCGGCGCGCGATGAATGCGTCAAGCCGCGACAGTTGCGATAGCCCGAGGGCGCACTGGAGATCTGTGAGCCGGTAATTGTAACCGAGGTCCTGCATCTCGTAATACCAGGGACCTTTCTCACGCAGGACGGGTTCCAGATCATCCCCGAGACCGAAAAAATGCTCGCGCTCCATGCCATGGGACCGCAAGCGCCGCGCCTGGCTCGCCCACCCATCGTTCTCAGTCACGAGCATTCCACCCTCGCCTGTTGTCATGGTCTTGACGGGATGAAAGCTAAAGACGGATAAGTCCGACCAAGGATGGCTTCCTAGATGCCAAAGCCGTCCCTCGTGGGTGAATGCTCCGCCTACTCCGTGACAGGCATCCTCAATTACAACCGCTCCTTTGGCACGCGCGACTTTGGCGATCGCAGGCATGTCAGAGTTTTGCCCCGCGTAGGCGACGGCAACGACCGCTTTGGTGTTGGCCTGCCAGGTCTCTTCAAGTTTGACCGGGTCGAGATTATACGACACCGGATCGATGTCAGAGAAATCAGGCGTCGCCCCCATGTAGGCCGCGGAGTTGGCAGAGGCGATGAACGTGTTAGGAGAAGTGACAACCCGATCGCCAGCCCCGATGCCAGAGACGTGCATTGCGACATGGAGCGCAGCCGTCGCGCTGCTCATGGCGATGGCGTGTTTCGCACCGACTTGCTCGGCAAAGCGCTTTTCGAACTCCTCTATCTTCGGCCCGCAGGTGAGAAAGTCCGACCGAAGAACATCGCACACCGCGGCGATATCTTCTTCGCTGATAGACTGCCGACCATACGGAATCATCATAGGCCACCTCAGTGGCGCTATTCGGTCGATTATGTCAATTGCAGATCCGGCGAGACAGGCGATCCCACACAGGCGGCCTCGATACAACCCTCGGTGAATTCAGAGACCATTTCCCGCAGTTGCTGGACGGACAGCCACTCCTCGTTGGTATCGCTGGCGAAACAGAATTCTTCGGCAACTGCTTCACCCGGGTCGATTAAATCGATTTGTTTGTGGTGCATAGGGAACTGCGGGAGGACCGCGTAATGGCCGCCGCGATCGAACGTCTTGCGCCCTTCGTCCTCTCCCACCAGACACTCATGCAATTTTTCGCCCGGACGAATCCCTACCACTCTGTGCGTGCAATTGCCGGGCAAGGCAGCGACGAGATCGACCACCTTCATACTCGGGATTTTTGGAATCAGGACTTCGCCGCCGCCCGCTTCCTCCACTGCCTTTAAGACCAGAGTCACCCCCTCGTCCAAGGTTAGCCAGAAGCGGGTCATCCGTTCATCCGTGACGGGGAGTTCGCGCACACCCTTTCGAATCAGGTCGCAGAAGAACGGAATGACACTGCCCCGGCTACCGACCACATTTCCATAGCGGACGACACTAAAAGAAACCTCTCGATATCTGACGTAGGCGTTGGCCGCGATGACAATTTTTTCCATCGCGAGCTTGGTCGCTCCGTAGAGGTTGATCGGGTTTACCGCTTTATCCGTCGAGAGCGCGATCACTTTCTTGACGTCGCGATCCATCGCCGCCTCCACAATATTTTGTGCTCCCAGGATGTTGGTCTTGACGGCTTCGAATGGATTCGATTCCAGCGCGGGAACCTGTTTCAACGCCGCGGCGTGGACAACGTAGTCAATGTTCGTGAAAGCCCGCAGCAACCGCTCCTTGTCCCTGATATCTCCGATGAAGTAGCGGATGGGAAACTCATCCGGTGGAAACCGTTTCGCCATTTCGGACTGCTTGAACTCGTCGCGACTGAAGATGACAACTTCCCGCGGATCGGCCTTGGTGAAGAGCGTTTCAGTAAACTTTTGACCGAAGGAGCCAGTGCCGCCGGTAATCAGAATGGATTTCCCGTCAATCATAAGATGAGGTTCATTTTCAGCTTTGGCTCGCTGCGGCTTCACGCAGGAGAGCTGAGCAATAATTCGGCCAGTCCATCTAGGTAGACGCGCTTACAGGTTCGTGGTCGAAAAGGTGCGTGTTCTCCCAAATTTCTTCCCGGGACAGAAAGGGGAACATGTCTTCTAGCGGCCGCGTGTCGAAAGTGCCGTCCGCCTTGCGAACCGAGGTCACTTTCGGGCTGCGGGTCTGGGTGGGCGACAGTTTCAATTCACAGAGCACTGGGCCTTCCAAAGCGAGGACTCCGGCAAGTTCCGCGACTAGCTCCGCGTTGTTTTCGATGTGCGCGTACTCGAACCCGTAAGCCGACGCCAACTTCTGGAAATTGGGATTGCCGATGCCGGAGCTGAAATCGGAACCCACGAGCCTGCCTTGAAAATAGTTGTTCTGAGTGGAGCGGATGGATTCATACCCCCCATTGTTGAAGACGAACATTTTCACCGGCAAGCCACTCGCTCGGATGGTCATCATTTCCTGAATGTTGAACTGCATCGTGCCGTCGCCGGTGATCAGGTAAATCGGTTTCCGGCCGCGCGCGACGCACGCTCCCACAGCCGCGGGGAGATCCCATCCCATGGACCCATAATTGATGTTGGTGAAAATCCGTTGACGTCTCTTGACCGCAAACGAGTGGAAGACCGAGACGATGTCGAGGGAGTTTCCTGTTACGACGACGTCCCCCTCGCCGAGCTGCTCGGAGAGGGTGCGCGCAAAGAAGTAACTGTTCACGTTGGCGTCGTCAGCCAGGTAGTCCGGCGTAATGGTCGGATACCGCTCTTTCCAGCGCGCACATGCATCGGTCCATTCGCGCGAAAAGGAGAAGGCAATATCCTCACTTTGGCGAAGGAATTCGCGCAGGAAATCGCACGCCGAGGCCGAGATGCCGAGATGCGGGAGGTAGTTGGACTTTGTGAGATCGTGCGGATCGATATTCACCATGATCCGCTGCGCCCGCGGCGCAAAACCCGCGGTGTTCATGCCGATCGAACTCACCGACATGCTCGCGCCGACACTCAAGACTAGGTCCGAATTCTGAAGGGTAAAGTTCGCCCGGCGCTGACCAACTGGACCAAAGCGGCCCATGTAGAGAGGATGTTCCTCCTCTAGTAAGTCAATGCCGCCGATCGTCGATAACACGGGGGCACCGATGGCCTCGGCGAATTGAACAAAGGCATCGCGAGCTCCTCCCAGATGAAGCCCGTTACCGCCGACGATGACCGGACGGCTCGCGGAACGCAGCATCTCGATAGCTTCCGCGACCTTAATGCTCAGTTCATGGGCTGAACCAGAACGCTCGGGCGCGGGTGGATCAAAGGCCTCCAGGTCTTCCAAGTCCACTTCGAACCCTTGAACATCCAGCGGCAAATTGATCCAGACCGGCCCTGGACGTCCCGAGATTGCATGCCACCATGCACATTCCATTTCGCAACGGATCGAGGCGGGATCGAGCACAGTCTTGAAGTATTTCACCACCGGACGCGCCATCTCCTCGATGTTGATCTCCTGCGGGCCAAACTGACGAAGCTTTGTGTAATCAGCCATCAAGTCGCGGCGGACCTGGCCAGAGATAACAATCACGGGGACAGAATCCACAAAGGCGCCGGCAATTCCAGAAAGCGCATTCGTACTCCCCGGACCCGTAGTGACGAGACAAGCGCCTACGCCATTCCGGGTGCGAGCATAAGCTTCCGCGGCGATGGCGCACGCCTGCTCGTGGTGGTTGCAGACGTAGCGCATTCCCGCATTACTCCCGACCGAATCGAGCAGATGCATAATGCCGCCGCCCGAAACGAGAAAGATATCTGACACCCCGTGCTGCACGAGGAAATCGATGACGTAATCAGAGACTTTCATTGCGATTCCTGTTCCACGCAGCCATTTGGCGAATGGATTGGCGAAGGTCGATCCAGGGTTCCAGACCCAGCTCACCGCGCGCGCGCTCGATCGAAGGGACGTAGCGCGCGGCTGGCTGCAAAGGATCAGCCTGCTGCGCAATGATTACTTTCACCGCAGGATCAATCTCTGCCGCGACAACATCCGCGAGTTGCGCAATGGTCAGATCGGCATCCGACCCGACGTTGTAGGCCCGGCCAGACTGGCCTCGGATGAGAATCGTCCAGAGCCAAATGGCGAGATCGGCCGCATACAGGTAAGAGCGCCAAGGGGTGCCGTCGCCACCAATTCGAATGGGTCCGCCTCTCAGCGCATCGCCCACGAAGTTCCCAATCGCGAAATTCGCGTCGAGCGGAAGGTGCGGTCCCACGAAGGCGAAACAGCGGGCGACCGTGGCATCGATGGCTGCCGTTTGGGCAAGCGCGGCCCAGAGAAATTCCGACAAACGCTTGCTTTGACCATATGCGCTCTGGACGTCCAGCGGAGAAGGTCCGCCGGGATAAGTCTCGGGCACATGAGTCAACTCGGGCGGTTGAGTGCCGTAGGCAGCCCCGGAGCTCGTAAAGAGAGCTTTCTGTGCGCCGCAGGCCTTGATGAAATCGATCATTCTGCGCGTCGCTTGCAGGTTCGCGTCGAAAAGCACAATTGGATCGACGGCTCCACCAAGTCGATTTGTCTCTGTGGCCGCATGGATAACATGGGAGAATTCCCCCGCAGGAAAGCCAAAGCTCCTTACATCGCCTTCTACTAATTCCACGTCAGCGCGCGCCGCGATGAGTGGAGCCTTTTTTCTAAACGAGACTGCGCTACGCGTTAGAACGACTGCTTGCGCCTGCAGGCCCAGGGTCTCATTTGCATAGCAGAATGATTCTAATAACCAGCATCCGAAGAAACCTGTGCCCCCGGTGAGGAAAATTCGCTTCCCACGCAGGCCCTCCCATAAGCCGTCGGTATGCGAGAGCACATGAACGAGATCCTTTTCTGCAATAGCCCCCACGGGAGAAGGACTTTCTGAAATGGTGATCTTGGCCAAACTAATCAGGTACCTTTGGTGGCTGTCAGATTCACGCCCTCGGCCCGGACTCCTAGTCATGAGTTTTCAATCGAAACAGCGTTAACCTCGAAGCCGTCTGGTCCTCCCAATACTTATCCTGGATCAGCTTGATGAGTTCAGGCGGGTAATAGGTCATGTCGTTTTTCATGAAGACCAGGATGTCGCTCCGCATGTCGAGGAACGAGTCGATGTATTTGGAACGATCGGCCGGAGGAAAAGAACCGCCACTGTCCCACCAAACCGGTGAGTTCACAGGTGAAGGCAACCCAAACGCGGCGTATGCCCATTGCATCCGAGGACCGAAGAACATCCGCTTACCTTGTGATTGATCGAGGACCGAATTCACCTGCTCGTATGTCTCCTTGAAAATTTTTCCGACGCGCAAACCCCGGAAAAAGCCGGACTGGAACGGCTCATTGGCAAAACTGTATTCGAAGAACATGTAGGGTCCGATGCCACGAACGCGGTGTCTGGTGACACCGATTGCCAGTCCCATGCAGATACCGACACAGGCAAGACACAGTAGGTAGGGCTTAAGGGTTGTGCCGATGCCCTCGCGAGCGCCACGCGAAGGGGTAGCCAGTGCACCGCAGGCTTCGCAAACGAGCATCACTCCGAAGAAAGTGAGACCAAGATCCAATATTTTGAGATCACCCGCGCTCACGAAGGTGTTTACTCCTGCAAGGACACACACCAGGCCGATGGCAATGAAGCGCCACCGGCTCAGAAGTGAGCGGCCTTGAATGAAGCAGACTCCCATCGGGAAGAGAACCAAGACAAGGGCGAAGAGAGAGACTAAGGCTTCGAAACCAAGCCTGACTTTCGAACCTGTTACGTCGGTGAAAAAGTGACCCAGGACCATTCCTTTGTGCGACACAGAGCGGTAAGACTGGACACACTCGAGAAGGCTTAGCCCGTGCATTTGCAGGAAAAGTAGGAACACGACGAAAGCGAGGAACGATAAAACTGCCACTTTTAGCCGGTGTTGGCCCGAGCTGAATAGAATCAGAAAGACCGGTAAGATCAGGATCCCGGCCACGTTCGGTTTCATTGATGCCAGAAGAACTAGTGAAAAAAAATACGACGCTGCGGCGAGACGTAGAGTAGGCCGGCGTAACCAGACATACGCCGAAAGTGCAAAGAGCACCCCGCTGATAACGGAAAGCGGGTTATACCACCAAAACGAGATGGGAATCACGCAAAAGGCCTGTAAGGCGATGGCGAAAACAAGCTGATGCCAACGACTTTCGAACAACTGCGCGAGCAGCCAGATCGACCAGAAGAAGGCGGCGATGGCAAAAATAGCAAAAA
>Ga0136617_10002274_pt1 | contig 17138 bp, 10 predicted proteins | sample AntDrymUQ3222106_2_FD_129672 | JGI IMG/M metagenome (GOLD analysis project Ga0136617, IMG submission 129672) | Polar desert sand microbial communities from Dry Valleys, Antarctica - metaG UQ322 (21.06) | ecosystem: Environmental > Terrestrial > Soil > Desert | place: Antarctica: Dry Valley...
CTCTTCGTCGGGACGCGCGTCGGACTGATGCACGCCGGGCGGCTCGTGCTGCTGGATTCACCGGAAGGCTTCATGCGCGCGGACGAGCCGCACGCCCGCGCTTACCGCGAGACGTTGAAGCTCGGCGATGGCGACGCCGACACCGGCAACGGCGACAGACTGTCCGGCGCGGCGGAGCGAACGGAATGAGCATGGAATGAGCGCGGTCGAATTCATCAGACGACACTGGAGCGAGATGCTGGCGCTATCGACGGAGCACCTGATGCTGGTGCTCATCTCGACGGCGTGCGCGGTCGCGATTGGCATCCCGCTCGGCGTCTTGCTGACGCGCCGCGCCGCGCTGAAGCGCCCGGTGCTGGCGCTCGCCGGAATCTTGCAGACGGTGCCGAGCCTCGCGCTCTTCGGCCTTCTTATCCCGCTGCCATTCATCGGCGGCATCGGCGCGCGCACGGCCATCGTCGCACTCGTGCTGTACGCGCTGTTGCCCGTGATCCGCAACACCGTGACCGGTATCGAAGGCGTCGACCGCAGCGTGCGTGAAGCAGCTGTCGCGATGGGGATGACCGACCGGCAGGTCTTGTGGCAGGTGGAATTGCCGCTCGCGTCGAGCGTGATTCTCGCGGGCGTGCGCGTCGCGACGGTGATCTCGGTCGGGGTCGCGACAGTGGCGGCGGCGATTGGCGCGGGCGGACTCGGCACCTATATTTTTCGCGGCCTGCGGATGAACGACAACACTCTGATCCTCGCGGGTGCGCTGCCGGCGGCGGTGATGGCGCTCGCCGCCGACTGGCTGATCGGGCTGCTGGAGTCACGGCTCGCGGTCGGGCGTCGACGCGGCGCGGCGCACGGCAGGATGTTCGCGAAACGTCACGCGACGCTGCTGGTGCTATCGGCGGCTGTACTCGTCGTGATTGGCGGTGTGGTCGCTTTCGGCGTGTGGCGTGGAAGTCGGTCGTCAGGATCGAGCGATGGTAGTGTTGAAGCTGACGCGCCGTTTGTGATCGGCTCGAAGGATTTTACCGAGCAGATCGTCCTCGGCGAATTAATCGCGCAGGTGCTCGAAGCGCGGGGGCTGCGGGTCGAGCGCCGCTTCGAGTTGGGCGGCAACTTGTGCCACGACGCGTTGGTCGCCGGGCAGATCGACGCTTACCCCGAATACAGCGGCACATCTCTGACTGCGATTCTGAAGCACGCGCCGTTGACTGATCCGCGCGCGGTCTACGAACAAGTTCGGCGTGAGTACCATGACCGCTTCAACCTTGAGGTGAGCGCGCCGCTCGGGTTCAGCAACGATTTTGCGATTCTGGTGCGCGGCGATGATGCGCGGCGATTGAATTTACGCACCGTCTCTGACGCCGTGCCGCACGCGACGCGGTGGCGTGCCGGGTTCGGCCAGGACTTCAGATCACGCCCGGACGGTTACGACGGTTTCGCGCGCGCCTACGGCATCCGCTTCAGCGGGCAGCCGCGCGAGATGGACTTGTCGCTCAGCTACCGCGCGCTCGCGGCGGGCGAGGTGGACATCATCGCGGGCAACTCGACCGATGGATTGATCGCGGCGCTCGATCTCACTCAACTCACCGACGACCGCCGTTACTTCCCGCCCTACGAAGCGATGATCGTCTTTCGCCGCGACCGCTTCGCGCGTGTGCCGGCGGCGCGGGAAGCGATTGCCAGCCTCGGCGGGTCACTCTCGACCGAAGAGATGCGTCGCTTAAACTACGAAGTCGACGGAAAGAAACGCGCCGCCCGTGACGTGGTGCGCGAGTGGCTACAGAGTGAAGGCAAAAGGTAAAAGTAAAAAGGCAAAAGTGAACACGCAGATAACCGCCGCGTGCTCCTTTTGCCTTTTTATTTTTCTGCTTGTCTGACTACTATTTCTTGCTGGCCATCGTCACGCGCACCGGCTCGGCTAAGCTGGCCGGAGAAACTTCAATCTCTTGAGTCTGGTAGCCCTTGGCTTTGAGAGTCAGCTTCAGCCGCCCCATGTGAATCGGCCTCGGCACCGCGACGCCGCGTGCGTCAGTCCAGTCCCACGTCTCGCAACGGAACGGCTCCATGTTCCTTCGTGTGACGGATTCGAGGTAGGCGTAGACGCCCTTGAGGGGAGCGCCGGCCTGGTCGACCACGCGCAAGTCGAGACGACCGATGCCGCCGGGCTGGTCGGGGGCGCGGCCCATGTTGGGAATGCTGCTGCTCTCCGCGTTCTGCGGCGTGGAGCTTGGCGTCGGTTGTTCCTGGGCGAGTGCGGCGCCGAACATGGCGGCGATGAGTAGCGAGGCGGAAAGTAATTTACGCATTTTAGTTGAATCTCCTGAAAGTGATTTAATGATGATGATACCCTGATTCGAAACCCCGTCGGACAGTTGACGGCAGTCACGACAATTTTGTCGCCGACCGTCATGACGCTCGTACCTTGACCGCGAGGGCGTCCGCACTCATCCGTCTCAGTCCGGGCAAGCGTCAACCGGCGTCTGTCAATTTTCTTTTGGGGAGGCCCCGCGCTTTCTGGATTGTCTTGGCGCGGAGTCAAAGAACCGAATGCTCTGGGGGAGGTGATCGGTGGCGGCGAAAGTGACTTTCACCCCTGTCGGCTATTATATTGGCTGGCGGACGAATTGGGAAGATGAGAGTCCAAACCCTCAAGAGTTGATTGATAACCGGCCAGGCGAAGTCCGACAAACTCCAGCATGTGCGGTCTCTCGCCGAATCGGCAAACCGACGTTCGCCGGACATATTGCGAAAATGAATCGACCTGGCCTGCCACCAGATTGTGTCGCTACTCGGCAACACTTGGGGACAATTACGAACGGAGGATCGCAAAATGAATTGGGTTGATCTGTTGATACTGCTTCTCGTCGCGGGCATCTGCGGCGCGCTCGGTCAGGCGATTGGGGGCTACACGCGTGGCGGCTGTCTGGTCTCGATTGCACTCGGTTTCATCGGCGCGCTGCTCGGCGTATGGCTGGCGCGCGCCCTCAATTTGCCCGAAGTGTTCGCGCTTCGAATCGGCGGTACGAGTTTTCCCGTCGTCTGGTCGATCATCGGCGCCGCGTTGTTCGTTGCGGTCATCGGCCTCATCTCGCGGAGCCGCGCCTGACCAGGGGACGAGTCAGAGCAGGTAATGTTAAGAGACACGGACAGACGGCGATGTGAGAGATGGTGAGACGCGGGTAACCGGTGACTAAGGGCGCGTTGGCCCGTTTCCACTCCTCGGGCACCTCCCTTCTCGCGCCCCCATCCGGCGCGTTTTCGTCATCTCATTGCCCACATTTTTCACCATTTTTCTGCGTGGTGGACGCACCCATTCGCATCGGTTACACTCACGTGCCATCCCCTTTCGCTCAAGCGCACCGCAGCGTAAATCGGCGAGGCTTAATTCTAACCTGACGCTTTTCAGAATCTGTTTTATGGCGGCTGTCCCTCCACCCACGCTTCACCAGCGGCCCCGCGCCACGGCGACGGATGGCACACCGGACCTCAGTTATTTCCGCCAACACTACCCACTGACAGTTGCCAGTTTCGGCAGTCTCGCTGAACGCGAGGCGTGGCTGCGGCGCGTCTGGGAGTTGGATGCGCGGTGGCAGCAGGCGACGAACGGCGGCGATGTCGCCGCAGAGGTCATCGTGCATGGCGCGCCGCCAATGGGGCTTGCGGTCGAAGGTACGTTCGACATTATCTACGCGGGCGGCGTGCTCGGCCTGCTGCACGCCGCCGTGATGAGTTGCCGTTACGGCCAGCGCGTGATGGTCTTTGACGCGCACACGGTCGGACGCACGCACCGCGACTGGAACATCTCCGACGAAGAGTTGCGCGAGTTCGATCACGCCGGCCTGTTTACCACAGACGAGATCGAGGGCGCGGTCGCTAACCGCTACCGCGCAGGCTTCGTCAAATTTCACGACGCCGCGTCGCGCGTTAAGGCCGAACCGTTGTGGATGAACGGCGTTCTTGATGTCGCACTCGACGCCGACAAACTGCTGGCGCTCGCCGCTGCCAAGATTCACGCCCACGGCGCGCCGGGCGGCGCTCTGCTCGACGGCCTGCGTTTCGTCCGCTGCTATGTCGAGCCGGATCAAGTGTCGGTCGAGGTCGAGGGCAGCAATGGTACGCGCAGACTCTACCGCGCACGCTTGTTTGTTGACGCGACGGGCACCAGTTCGGCGGTCGCGCGCCAGATTAACGGGGGGCGCGCGGTGACACACGTGTGCCCGACGGTCGGGACGGTGGCGCGTGGGTTCGCACGCGGCGAGGAACCGGACAAAGTTGATTTCGGCGTCGGCGAAATTCTCGTCAGCACACAGGACGCGAGCGACCATCGTCAACTAATTTGGGAGGGCTTCGCAGGCAATCCCCGCCGCGACGAGTACACAACCTATCTATTCTTTTACGACGCGGTGAACTCACCCGCCGACAAATCGATCCTCGCGCTCTTTGAAAAGTATTTCGAGTTGCTGCCGAGCTACAAGCGCGCGGGCGCGCAGTGGCGTGTGCAGAAGCCTGTCTTCGGTTACATCCCGAGTTTCCACCATCACGGACGATTGGGCGGCGGAAAGCGCACCGCCGACGACCGCGTGATGCTGATCGGCGACGCCGCCGGCCTCTCCAGCCCACTCACTTTCTGCGGCTTCGGCTCGCACGTGCGGAACCTGCGGCGGCTGACGCACCTGACGAGCCTCGCGCTGAAAGCCGATTTGCTCGACGCCGCCGCGCTCGGCGAAATCAACGCTTACGAACCGCGCGTCGCGCAGATGGCGAGCCTCGCCGAGTTCCTACGCCCCGCGCCGAAGAGCGCGCCGTCGGCGATTAACGAGACGCTGAACGCCGTCATGGCCGCACTACACACCCTCGACGAGCGCGTGCGACGCGAGTTGTTTCAAGACCGGATGACGTTCGGCGCGCTCAAGAGCTTGCTCGGCCACACCGCGAAATTGTACCCGCGAATTTTCCAGCGCGTGCGTGAGCACCTCGGCGCGCGCGGCACGGTGTGGTGGCTCGTCAACGTCGCTGAGGCCGCTGTCAGTGAGCGGCGCGGGCGGGCGGCGCTCACTGAGGTCGGCGGTGAAGATGAATCCAACGGGAAGTTTGGCGGGGAGTCCGCCGCGGAGCAGTTCGCCCGTCACGTCGCGCTCTACAAAAAAACGACGGGGCGCGGATGAACCGACTCGGTTCATCCGCGCCCCGCGGCGGAAGGCGGGGCTTTAGTTGACTGAGGTCAATCGCTCGGCGGCGGTCAACTGTGGCTGTCAGCTGTAATAGACCTTGATAACACAGTCGTTACCATCCACCTTCTCGTTGAGACTAACTCCGCCGCCGGTAATCTCGATCCGGCGGATCGTCTTCTTCTTGCAACAATACTTACCGTCAGGCTCTGCTTCGAAATCGCCTTCGTTGTATTCAATCGTCACGGAGCCGCCCTTGATGGTGATCGGTTCGTCGGCAGGCATGTTAATTCTCCTTTGAGGGTTGTGTGGTGAAACTACTTGTCGACAGTCACTACTTCGTTGAGCTGTCGGCTAAGGTGCTGAACATCCTGGCGCGAGAGGTACCCGCGGTACTGCTCTTCCCCCCATTTTTGCTCAAGGCCCACGAGTAGCGCGCGGGCGCGTCCAGCGTACTCACGTGCTTCCGAATTTTGCCCGGTGCGGCGGCTGGACCGAGCAGCGATGAGCAGTGCGCGCCACGCCGAATCATCTTGTCCGTTTTGCGCGAAGTGCTGATGCGCCCGCCGCGCGCTATCCAACGCATCTTTGTTGTCGCCGCTCTCCAACAACACATCGGCTAGTGCCAGCAGCGATTGGAAGCGCAGTTTTTCGTCGCCGACGCGCGCGGCGACTTTGACCGCTTCTTCGCACGACCGCTTCGCTTCAACCATTTTGCCGAAGGAGGCCAGCGCCAGGCCGAGCATCCGGTGGGCGTCAACCGCGGCCTCCGGGTTCTGCGTCCCGGCCAGCGTCAGGGCTTGCCTGCTCGCCGTCCTCGCCTCCGTAAACTGCCGCTCGCCGAGGGCCATTTCCGCCTTCACCAAATAGAGATTGGCAAGTAAATTCTTATAGCCGCTCGGCTGATCCGCAATCGTGAATGCTTGATCGAGTGCCGCGCGCGCCTCCGCCCACCGTCCCAGTTTCGCGAGCACGTGGCCCTGATTTACCAGACTGTAGCCGACACCCTGTTTGTTGTCGCGCGCTTTGTTAATGGCGTGACTCTCTTCGAAGTGCTTGAGGGCTTCGGGGTATCGTTCCTGACGAACGAGCACAGAGCCGATGTCACCGTGCGAGAGCGCGACGTGCTGCGTGAAGTTTATCTCCTGCGCGGCCCGGAGCTGCTGCTCGAAGGCGCGGAGCGCGGCTTCGTAATCACCCTTCCGACGGTTGGCGCGTCCCAGTAAGCTGTAAGCCTGCAACGCCTCTTTACGGAATCCGGCAGACAGGTAATAGGCCAGCGCCTGCTCGACGTAGCGGATCCCTTCGTCCGTCTTAGCCTGCTGGATGAGGACGCTCCCCAATGATAGCCCCGCGCGCGCTTCGTGGCGGCGCGTCTTGTATCGCTGTGCCAGATTGAGCGCCTGACGAAAATGGTTTTCCGCTTCACCGTAGTCGCCACGCACCAGGTGGATGTTGCCGAGGTCGACCAGACCGCGCCCCGTCAGGTTGTACATACCATTGGACTGCGCAAGCGTGACCGATTCGCGCGCGTACTGCTCGGCCTCGTTCAACCGTCCGCTGTCAGAGTAGTAGACGCTGCTTAAAGCCAACAGCACCTGAGTGCGTTGGTATACATTCTTACTGAGGTCGGCGAATTTCAACGCCTGCTGCAAATCGGCGCCCGCCGCCGGGTAGTCGCCGAGCACGTCACGCAACGCGCCGCGCCGCAGCAACACCTCGGTGCGCCCCTCTGTGTTGTTCTGCGCCTCGTAGAGTTTCTCTGCCTTCTCGAAATTCGCCAGCGCGCTCGGCAGGTCTTGCTTCCGCCCGTTGAGGATGCCCAGTCGCAGGAAGGCCGTCGCGTACTGCGGGTCGAGGTCCGCCGCCCGGACGTAATTATCAATCGCGGGCTGCACCTCGTCGCTCTTCTCGTAGGCCCGACCGAGATCGACGTAAGCCTGCGCGTCTTTCGGCTTGCGCCGCGTAATCTCCTGATAAGATTTAATTGCCTGCGCGAAGTCGCCCGTCGCGGTGGCGGTCACGGCGTCGAGATAGAGGGCGTCGAGTTGCGGCAGCGCCGAACGTTCGGGGACGAGTCTGCCGGCTGCCAGCAGTGCGTCTTTGGCCCGGTCGGAGTAGTCCAATTCGGCCCACGCCTCGGCCAGTTCCGCGTGCGCAAGCGCAAACTTCCCATCCACTTCGACGGCGCGTTCGAGCGCGCGCCGAGCTTGGTCGTAAGCGCCGGCGCGAAGGAAATTCGCTCCCTGCTCGGCCCACGTGACGGCCTCCGGCAGCGGTTGGTGGAGCGCGGGAGCACGCCAGCGCGCGTAACCCCAGACGCCGAAGATCATCACTGCCAGCGCCGCGATAAAGGCGGCGGGCGACAATCGCGGGCGGCGCAAATTCTCGGACAGCGTCATCAGCAGACTCGAACGCGCGCCCGGCATCGTCTGCGTCATCAGCCGCCGCGTGCGAGTCGTGTCTGTTGTCGAAAGCCGCCCCCGCGCCGCGCGCAGGTCGTCGATCAACTCGGCGGCTGATTGATAGCGCGCTTCGGGTTTCTTGGCGAGCGCCTTCAGGATGACGCGATCCAATTCCGACGGCACGCGTGGATTGAACCGCGACGGCGGGGCCGGGTCGATGTGCAGCACTTGCGCGCCGATCTCGATGACGTTTGCGCCGGAGAAGGCGGGGCGACCCGCGACGCATTCGTAGAGCAGCGCGCCGAGCGCGAACAAATCGCTGCGCCGGTCGACCTTCGCGCCGCGTGCCTGTTCCGGCGAAAGATAGAGCGGTGTACCGACGACCACATCGCTGCGCGTCTGCGTCGAGAGCATCGTCGGCGCGTACGGACCGGGGCCAGACGCGCCCTCCTCTTCGAGTTGTTTCGCGAGTCCGAAGTCGAGCACCTTCACTTCGCCGCGCTCGTTAATCAGGATGTTAGACGGTTTGATGTCGCGATGGATGATGCCGCGATGGTGGGCTTCGGCCAGGGCGCTCGCGACATCCTCGATGATTTCAACGGCACGTGAGATCGTTAACGCGCTCGCCAGCAGGATGTCGCTGAGCGTCTGACCGTTGACCAACTCCATCACGATGTAAGGCTGCCCCCCATCGGTCTCGCCATAGTCATAGACGGTGGCAATATTCGGATGACAGAGCGCCGAAATCGCCCGCGCCTCGCGCAGGAATCGCGCGCGATATTTCTTCTCGCCGCCGATGGCGGTCGGGACTTTAAGCGCGACGTGGCGACCGAGACGCAGGTCTTCAGCGACGTAAACGATACCCATCCCACCCTCACCGAGTCGGCTGAGAATGCGGTAGTGGGAGACGGTCTGTCCGATCATCAAATCAGAACCCTTCGCGGAGCGGGGCGTAGGCGGGGACGAAATAATGATAAACTCGCGCCTTCACGAGAAATATCCGAGCAAGATTTTGCCGCGCGTATTCTGCGCCAAAGGCCAATCCTTTTCAAGACAGACGGACAACGAACGACGACGCAACCGAGTCGCTGAAGAGCACTGAGTGATGAGAGGAATGTGTCTCAGTCCTCAGTCCTCATCACTACTTCCGCGCGGCTGGAGTGAGCTTCATCATTAAGCGCTGACCGTCGCGCATCACGTCCACGTCATACTCCTCTCCGGCCTTCATCTCGGCGAGCGCGGAGGTGTAATCGTAAACATTGCGCACGTCGCGCCCGGCCAGCTTCACGATCACATCGCCGGCGCGCAGTCCGGCCTTCGCCGCCGGCGAATCATCGCGCACCGCGTCGAGCTTCATCCCGTCCGTCGTCTCGGCGTAGTTCGGCACCGTACCGAGGTAGACGCGAAAGCCGGTCGCACGCCCCGCACTCTGACTTCGCGCGAGCGCATAGGTCGGGCGGCGCTCACTCGCTTGCACATCGCGCACGATCTCGCGGACGAACGAGACGACGCGCGTCGTACCTTCGTAGTTGATCTTCTCCGCCGTGTCCGACGGCTTATGGTAATCCTCGTGCGTTCCCGTGAAGAAGAAGAGCACCGGAATCTTTTTTGCGTAGAACGACGAGTGGTCACTCGGTCCGAAGCCGTCTTCGTTAAGCGTCAGAGCGAAACGCCCGCGCAGACTCGTGGTCGCCATCATCTGACCGTTCGCCCCGACGACCGCCGGAACTTCAACACCGGAACCATTCGCGTTCGCCGTCTTCCCCTCGGCCCCATTCATCGCGACGACCATCCTGATATCTGGGTCGGCGTTGGCGCGTGCGATCCACGCCTTCCACTCCGGCGCGGTGCCTGTGCCGCCGATCAGCAGACGGTCTTCCTTCAAGCGCCCGATCATGTCCATGTTGACCATCGCGACGGTTTGCGCGAGCGGCATCGCCGGGTTATTAACGTAAAAGTTTGAGCCGAGCAGTCCTTCTTCCTCACCACCGAACGCGATGAAGATGACCGAGCGCCGCAACTTGCCGCGTTCCTCGACGAAGAGTCGCGCGAGTTCGAGTAAGGCCGCCGTGCCCGATGCGTTATCGTCCGCGCCGTGATGAATCTCGCCCGCGCGCGCGGCGAGACTCCCCTGCCCGCCGCGCCCCAGATGATCGTAGTGCGCGCCGATGATGATCGCTTCATTCTTCAACTGCGGGTCGGAGCCTTCAAGGATGCCGACGACGTTGTGCGCCGGTCGCTCGACGCGCATGACGTTGACGGCGATGCTGAGTGTAGCGTCCGGCGTGAAGCGAGGGGCGGCGGCGCCAGCACGCATTTCTTTCTCGAACTCACGCAACTCCGTCAGGCTCCGTCCGCTGGCCTGAGCGGCGAACTGTCGCGACACGACGATCACCGGCAGCCCCGCGTCGCCGCCCGCGTTGTCATACGCGAGGCGCGCGAGTTTGTCCTCCTTGAAGATATCTTCGGTCGCGATGATGACGAATGCCTTCGCGCCGGCCCCGCGCGCGGCGGCGGCCTTCAAACGAAGGTCGCCATAGAGCGCGAACTTGCCGTGCGGATTGTCGCCGTCGGGCGTGCCGGCGAAGGCGGCGGCGACGCGATTCGTCACGTCGCCCCCGGCGTAGTCGTCGTGATTTAACTCTCCTGCCTTGATGCCGTAGCCGACGAACACGACCGGCGCTTTATCCACGCGCCCGTTTCCGCTGAAGCCGAGCGGCATCCAGTCTTCTCGAAGGCGCAGATCGAGCGACGCGGGTTTCGCACCCGCCGCTGTGTCACTTGCACGCAGCGAGAAACTCATCGCGTTACCTTCGCCAAGCTCGACGTCCGCGACGTACGGGAAGGCTTGCGCGTAAGCGGAAAAAGTCGCCCCGCTCTTTCCTTCTTTTCCCTGTGACGGCGCATTGCTCTGCCGCACGACGGGACGCAGACCGAGCCGCTTAAACTCTTCAGCGATATATTGCGCCGCCGCTTCCGCGCCTACCGTGCCGGTGCGCCGGCCATCTAATTTGTCTGAGGCAAGGTAAGTGACGTGTGCGCGTAGACGTTCCGCATCGGGGGCGCTGTTAATCGTCCGCGCCGGTTGCTGCGCGAAAGCGTTCGACGCAAGGAGCGCGACGACGAGAAAGCTACGAAGGAATTTGTGACGCATGATTTCAAATCTCGAAAAGCTGTCAACCTCAATTTCCAGTAAAGGATCAACGCTAGAAGGTACAAGTCAGCACCGCCTGCTCTGGCTTGGGCGAGTCCTGATGTAGCACTAAGCCCGCTGTAGCTTGAGCAGGCGGTATTGACATCTCCTCTTTGAGCCACAACCCAATCTCTTAATCTCCTACTCAACCCAGTCGGCGATAAACACATTCGTGTCGCCGCGCTCTTTGGCGTTGCGGTTCGACGCGAAGACCAGACGCTTGCCGTCGGGCGAGAACATCGGGAAGCCGTCGAAGGTTTCGTTGTACGTCACGCGATCAAGTCCGGTGCCGTCGGCGTTGATAATGTACAGATCGAAGTTGCGCTTCTTCGGATCGTTGACATTCGATGCAAAGATGATCCGCTTGCCGTCCGGCAGAAAGTACGGCGCGAAGCTGGCCGCGCCGAGTTTCGTCACCTGTCTTTTATTCGTGCCGTTGGCGTTCATCACCCACACCTCGAACACATTCGGCTCGATGACGTTCTCCGCGAGCTTCTGCTTGTAGCGCGCAATCTCTTCCGGCGTCTTCGGGTGAAATGCGCGGTAGACGATCTGCTTGCCGTCACGCGAAAAGAACGCGCCTCCGTCGTAACCGAGTTCCGTCGTCAAACGCCGGACGTTCTTACCCGAAGCATCCATCGTGTAGATGTCGAGGTCGCCACCGCGCATCGAGGTGAAAACTACTTTTCGCCCATCGGTCGAGACGGTTGCTTCGGCGTCGTAGCCGGGCGCGTCTGTCATCCGCTTCGGGTCGGTGCCGTCGGGTCGCGCCGTGAAGATGTCGAACGTCGCGTGAATCGGCCACACGTAGCCGCGCGAAAAGTCGGGACGCGGTGGGCACTCCGCGCTGTTGAGGTGCGTCGAGGCGTAAAGAATCCGTCGCCCGTTCGGAAAGATGTACGAGCATGTCGTCGCGCCGCCGCCGGTCGAGACCATGCGCACATCCGAACCATCGGCGCGCATCGTGTAAATCTGATCACAACCGCGTCCCTCGCGTTTCGATTGAAAGATCAGTCGCGAGCCGTCGCCATTGAAGTAAGCCTCGGCATTCTCGCCGCCCGAAGTCAACTGCCGGACGTTGCGCAGGTGTCGCTCGGTGACGACCTCAGCGGCTGACGAAAGGTTCCTCGCCACGTTCTCTTCCGGCGGCAGGCTGCGCGTCACCTGCGAGAACACCGGTGTTCCCGTCAGCAGCACGCAGGTCAGAAAAAAGATAGAGACAGACAGCGAAGTTTTCATACGGTCGTGGAATAAGTGCTTTCTGATTTCGATTCGGGCCGTTGCGTAAAGTTTACGACACACCACTCGAAAACTATAAACGGCGCGCTCAGCGTCTGACGTAAACCTTATAGACATAACGCAACTGCTTCTCGCCCGGCGAGAGGTTCAAGTCCCACTTAATCGTCGAGCGCGGGTTGATTGATTGCACATTGGAACCTTCGCGGCTGACGTTGCCCTGATCGGAGATTTCCAGCGTTTCACCCGTCAGCGTCCGGGTGATGACAACATTGATTGGCTGCTTTTTGATATTGCGCACGCTGATCGTACCTTCGACCGTCACCAAATCATACTCGTAACCGCCCTCCCTGATTGCCTGACGCACGCGCCCCTTCTCTTCCAGTTTGTGCGTTCCGACCACTTCGGTCGCGGGCGTAACACGCACGATGGTATCGGTGCCGGCGGGCGTGAACGTCAGCATGTCCTGCCCGAGAGGCTTCCAGTCGCGAAACGATAAGACCGGGGCGGTCGTCCACGGTGCGCCCGTCCCGTTCTTCAGTTTCAGCGCATACCAGATGCCGCGTGACAAATCCTGCATCGAGCGCACGCTCGCCTCGGTGCTGTACGCCTCGGTTCCCGCCGCGTCGAGGATCGTCCACTCAAAGACTTCGCGGCACGGCACGGTCTGCGAAAACAGACGCAAGCTCGTCCGCTCGCCCTTCTTCAGCGCAATTTTGTCCACGCGGTAGAGAAACAGTTCATCGACAGACATCGCCGGCAAGCTTTGATCTTCCGGGATCATCGCGGATGCTTCGCCGCCATCGCCCGCGGCGCGCTCGCCCATGCGAGCAGTCTGCGTCATGATCGCGTTCGAGAATTGATTGGTGCCGCTCGTGAAATAACCGGAGACGCCGGCGAAAGCGTTGCTCAGGGAGAGTGGCGAGAGCGTTTCTTTGAAGAGGAAGTGCGGAACACCGACGACGAAGAACATCTCCGCATCAGTGATGTCGGCGAGGTCGTTGATGACCATCGCTTCGAGTTCCAGTGTTGCTTCCTGCGCCGGCTCACCTCTGACTTCAAGACGGTACGCGGGAATCCAGCGAATGCCGCGCTCAAGCGCCGCGATGCCCAGCACGACGTTTTGGCCGTCGCGGTAATTGTCACTCTTGATGGCGAGGCGACGCTCCTTCGTCGCTAAGACCTTCTCCCAGCGCGGTTGCCCGACCCACTCGACATAAGCGATGCGGCTCGCCTTGACGACCGTTGTTCCGGTCTCAGTTCGCAGCGCGAGGTCGAGGTCGCTGATGTTGGTTTCGACGGCGTTAATCTCGCGGACACGACCCGTGGTATCGCCGACCGGAAACGTCCGGCGTGGGCTGAGGACGATGTATGTGCCTTCGAGGATTTTGTCGGAATAGTCGGTCTTGATTCTCACCTGCGCGCCTTCGTTAACGAGCAGCAGTTCTTCCAGCCCGGCAACGCGGCTTGATTGTTTCGCTTCGACTTCTGAGGCGAGCAATTGCGTGACGCGCACCCGCGGCGTCGGGCTGTAGCCCCACACCGCGCCGAGCACGCCGGCAGGTACGTCCGTCGTGTACGCCCATTGATTCTCCGGCCTCACGTCGCCCTCGCGGTAAGTGAAGACGTACCCGTTCTTGAACACGGCGAGGCGCTTAATCAACGGCTTGAACGAAGGCGGCTGAGTATTTGACGGCTGCCCATCAGCGGCTGAGGTCAGGCACAAGCAGACCAACCACACAACCACAAAGCCACGAAGAAGTATGGCCTGATCGTGTCTTCGTGGCTTTGTGGTTAAATCTGTTCCGGGATTGATAAAGAGCGGGCGAATGTTTCGCATCGGGGGATTGCCTCTCGTGTTGTGTTCAGGTCGCACACGGATGAGCGGCGGACGTGTCGCTCACTTCCGCACATAATGGGTGACAGCGAAACAGCTTTTCAGGCGTGGCCGGGGCGCTCATCAGACGTGGGCACCTGTTCTGTGCGGCTTGGATTCTTCGCGCGCCGGAAAAGTTTTCCCGCAAAGTGTCTGTGCTGAGATTTATACAAAGTAACAGTCTTCACGTGTCAACTCTCTTCTTTGTGGCCTCCGTGTACCCTCTGTGTCTCGGTGTTAGAAATGTCCGTCTTGAGACGTTAATCCACCGCGCTCTCCGCGAGAATTTGTCGATATACCTGCCGCGCGTGCTCGTAAGCTTTCTCCGCCGCGGGCCGCTCATGCGCGCCGATCTTTGATTCTTTCTGACTCCAGCACTGATCTACCGACTTCAGGCACCACTCGGCGCTCAGGCGTGACGCGCGAACCGGCTGGTTATCAACAATCACGAACACCGGGTTGGTGTGCGATGAAGGCAGAATCCGGAGCGCGATCCAACTGCTGCGTTCAACGCGAACGTCAAACATTAGGTCATGCACCGTCGTGCCATCGGCGAGAATGTTTTGCCGCGCCACTGGCCGCCCGTTGACTATCACCTCGACCGGAACTTCGCGCGTCGCTTCAATGCGGGCGCGCTCAATGTCCCAGTACGGCTGCTCGTTGATGGGTCGTGAACGTATCGCTTCATTCGAATTTACCTCCAACCGGGCCGCGACCTTCGCGGTCACGCGCACGGTCTTCGGCGCACGCTCCAGCTTCAACTCGCTTCCACTTGTTCCAACGGAAAGATTATTGACTCGGAAATCGAGGAAATGACTTTTACCGTCGGAGACGTACGAGCGCCCGTCGCGCAAGCCGCCGACCCACGCATCATAATCGAGCGGCCCGTCGAGTTTGACGTATGACCGGCCCAATCCGACGCGCTCGCCGTAGATACATGGGAAATCCGTTTCGCCGCTGATGCGTGTGCGGAAACCGGTGTTGAGCGTGTGATACCAGATGTTGAGTTCCCACGTGTAAGGTGTGTCAACCGCCGAGATGAAATCGACCGCATCGTGCGCCACGTCCACGATGTATTCGTTGGCGCCGATGCCATCAAACGGCGGCAACTCGTAATTCGGCAGTTCATTCGTTTTTACTTCCAACCCCCAACCCGAATGAGCGAAACCGACAATCGCGCCCTGCGCTTTCGCCCACTTCAGAATCGGCAAATCCCACGTCGGCCAATCCTCGATCTTCTTTGCGCCGGGGTAGTCCTGTTCCTTCAACCGCAACAGCGCGAGGTGTCCGCTGTGGCTCGACGGAAAGCCGGACACCTCCAGGTCGTAGCGCATCAGGTTGTCAGCAGTGGATAACTTGTTAACTTTGGACTCGAAGAATTGTTTCTGAAAGTAGTAGCACGGCCCCCATGTGAGGACGGCGCCAATGTTCAACGCTTCGCCCGCGATGTGGCGGATCATGTGCTCCGGCAAAAAGCCCTGCGTCGGACTTTCGTAATGAGAGCAACCGGCGGCGTGAATATGATGATCGCCCGAATACCAGCCGCGCTCTGCCGGGTCGATCCAGCGTTCCAACAGAAACGTCCACGCGATTGGACTCCGGCTCTTGGCGACTCTGTGCATCTGCTTTTTGACAATGTATTCGGGGCCGCGCGTGTATTCGACTTCGTACTCTCCTACGGGAAGCGTGACACGCTCGCCGTCCTGACGATAGACCTGCGGGTGGAACGCGAAGTCGGGCGCGAGACGCTTGGCGAGCGGCGGATAGATGCGACCCTGTCGATCACGAATGATGAAGGATGCGGTGGTCGGTCGGTCTCGCTCATCTCGAATCCTGAGCGTGATGCTTGTTGATGGCCGACAGTTGAAGAGGATGTGGACGTTGTTTCGGAAGCCGATGTCCTGTGTGCCCTGCCCGACATTGAAGCTGATCTCGGCTTCGCGCCGCCCGCGGTCGCGGCTGTAGAGTTGGATGATGCGGTACTCGAGTTCGAGTCCCGAGAGACGCGGTGCAAGCGGCGGACTGTCGAACATCGAAAGGTCGAGCCAGCGCCGCGAGACATCACCGCGCGTCACGCTCTGTCGGGGGCGCTGCGTGCCGGGATAGTCGGTGCTCGGACGCCTGAAGACGTGCAGGGCATTCGGGCTCTCGGCTTTCAATTCCGCCGTCACGCCGGCCTCGTTGCGCACCTTAACGAGAAAGACGCGCCATCCTGCTTCGTCAAGTTCCGCCGGCACCTGCCCCTGCACAACTTTAACGCGACTCTCCGGGCTAATCTGAATCACGGCCAGGCAGTGCCTGTCGAGCACGCGCTGGATGTCGGCCACGGCGCGCGCTTCATTCTCCCCGTCAAATGCCCGCGCCAGTTCCATCTTTTCAGACGCGCTGAGAGGCCGACCGAGATAATCCAGCGCCTCGACGATGCGCCGGGCTTGCGCGGCGAGAGGTTGCAGTTCAACTTGTGGTGACGCGAATGTGTTGGCCGGGGCGAGCGCGAAGAGAATCATGAAAGCAGCGAAGGTCAGAATGCGTGTCGGCGCCGCAGTGACAAACATCGAGTTCTTCCCGGCAAAGTTAAAAAAGGTCAGCTTCATTTTCTTTGACGTTACCTCTTTTTTCAAATAGGGGCGAGCGCCTGAACCGATTCTAAATTAGGTCTTGATTTTTCTACTTATTAAACTTAGCATGCTCACAATACTAACGCCCTATAGCTTCTAAATCCTTTTCCAATTTTCTGTAGTGATAGGAGGCTCCCAATGAAGTTCGATCTTTGCAATCAATTGCGCAGTGTGTTGTTAGTTCTGCTGACTTTGGCGACCGTTAGCTTCGCGCAAGAATCTCGCGCGACCCTGACCGGGCGGGTGAGCGATTCAGCGGGAGCAGCAATCCCCAATGCCACCGTCCTTATCAAGAACCAGCAAACGAATATTGAGACCACCGTCACCACGGGCGACGAGGGCAATTACACCGTCACCGCCCTGCAACCGGGGCGCTACACCGTCAGCGTGGAGTCGCAAGGGTTCAAGCGGGCGGAGAGCGACATGGTCGAACTGTTCACCGCTTCAACGGCGACTTTCGATGTCAGCCTTGAGGTTGGCTCGGTCGGCGAGACAGTCACTGTGAACGCCGACGCCCCTCTGCTCGAACCCGACACGGCATCGCGCGGACAGGTGATTGAAAACGCACGCATCAGCGAACTGCCTTTGGTTGGCCGCAACCCGCTCAACCTCGCGACGCTTGCGCCCGGCGTGACTTTCAACGGCAAC
>Ga0136617_10002275_pt1 | contig 17138 bp, 21 predicted proteins | sample AntDrymUQ3222106_2_FD_129672 | JGI IMG/M metagenome (GOLD analysis project Ga0136617, IMG submission 129672) | Polar desert sand microbial communities from Dry Valleys, Antarctica - metaG UQ322 (21.06) | ecosystem: Environmental > Terrestrial > Soil > Desert | place: Antarctica: Dry Valley...
ACCCGATGGCACCCGCTGGTGGTTCGACTCGGGATCCATCGCCCTGGACTTCGCCTACACCGGCGCCATGGGCGACAATCCCGCCTGGGAGCAGTGGCATCGTCGTGCCGACGTCACGCGCTGGTTCGGTGACCGCTTCGGGCAGCGGATCGCGGTCACCGACACCGACTTCGCGCAGGTGCGCGAACTGCGGGCTGCGGTCGCGCGCCTGGTCACGGACGCCAGTGCTCGCCAGCCTGTAAGCACCCGACACCGATCGGTGCTCAACCGCTACGCCGTTCGGCCGGACGTGGCACCCCAGCTCGGCAAGCTTCCGCGCGGGACCATGGAACAGGCGCTCGCCACGCTTGCTCGGGAGGCGATCCGGGTGCTGCGTGACCAGCACGAGCGGGTGCGACAGTGCGCGGCCGGCGACTGCCGGGTCGTCTACGTCGACACCTCCCGGTCAGGCAACCGCACCTGGTGCTCCATGAGTCGGTGCGGCAACCGCAACAAGGTTCGACAGCTTCGGGCCCGACAGCAGCAGTCACGCCACGAGACAGGAGTACGCCCATGACGTCGCCGGATATCCATCGAGATCCGACCGAGCTGCAGCGTGAGGTCAAGCCGACGTCCCCAGACGTGCAGGCAGAGCTCGAAAGCCACAGCTTGCTGGCGGCCTACCGCGAACGCCCGGCGTACCAGCAAAACGACTACCTCGGCTGGATCGGTCGGGCCAAGCGGGACAGCACCCGCGAGAAGCGGATCGAGCAGATGCTCGACGAGCTCCGACGAGGTGGCGTCTACATGGGGATGCAGCACCGGCCGTCGTCCAAGCCTGGGGGCTGAGGTCTCTGCTCAGTCGTCCGGGTCTCGGTGCTGGGGTCGTGGGCCCTCTGCCGTCTCGCGCGTGCCTAGCATCCGCACCGCCACCAGGAAACCCGCACCTAGCAGCGCCAAGAAGATGATGAAGAGTGCCAGAACCCATCCCATTTGCATCGGCATCGCGGCCACCTTGCCTCTCTCCCTTCGACGGTATGCCGAATCCGAGCGGTTGAGTCTTACGAGACGGTGACGGCCGGACTAGTCTCCGAGGATCTGCCCCCGAACAAGGAGCTGTGATGGCGTCTCGACTCAACCCGTACATCAACTTCGACGGTAAGGCCCGGGAGGCGATGGAGTTCTACCAAGGGATCTTCGGCGGGAGCCTTTCCCTCAACACCTACGGCGAGTTCGGGGACAAGGACGCCCCGGAGGCTGATCAGGTCATGCACGGGATGCTCGAGACCGACAGCGGCTTCACCTTGATGGGTGCCGACTCCCCGCCCGGCATGGAGCGCACTCCTGGCGACAACATCTCGGTGAGCTTGAGCGGTGACGACGTCGACGAGCTGCACGGCTACTGGGACAAGCTCGCGTCCACCGGCACCGTCTCGGTGCCACTGGAGAAGCAGATGTGGGGCGATGAGTTCGGGATGTGCACGGATCAGTTCGGCGTCGGCTGGCTGGTCAACATCGCCGCCTCGCAACCCTGACCAAGCGGCCGTTCTTGGCTGTCGCTCGCTGTTCACGCGCTACAGCCGCACGACCACCCCCCACCTCCACCACGACCACTCCCGACCACCATGTCGCGCTGACGTTGTCGTGGTCGCCGACGTGGATGCAGCGGTTCGACGAGGCGGCCGCCCGGGTCCTGTCGTCGCCGGTAGGGCTGAGCTGTGGGCTGGTGGCATCGTGGGAAGGCGAGCCTGACCTCGTCACCAGCGGCCCGGCTGACCTGGTGGCGGGGGCGTCGCAGGCTTTCGCCCAGCGCGTCACCCGAGCCGCGGGCCGACTGGTGACGTTCCCGGGCGGCCACGATCTGCGTGGACGTGCGGACGTGTGGACGTGCAGCGGCTGCTCACGAGCAGCGCTGTCGACGCGGTGGAGGGTCTGGCCGGCGTCATCGTCGACACCGAGACGTTGGTCGACACCGACGACTTCGTACGTCCGCTGAGGCGCGGTGGCCGGGTGGTGCTCCTCGTTCAGCCCACGGCGGACCAGGGAGTCGTCCGACCGTTCGAGGTGGCGGAGCAGATCCCCTGCTGTACGCGGCACTGATGCTCACACCCGGGGTGAGCTACGGACCCAGGGCTGCCCGAACCGCCGCATAGGTCGCGTCGATCGCGTTTTCCGGGCAGGCGATCGCGACGGTGTCAGGACGTGATCGGACGATGGCCTCGAGGTCGTCGTACAGGCGACGCAAGAGGCTGTCACCGCCATCGCGATCGACGACCTCCGCCGCCTGGGTTCCCCAGCCGTTCACCTGTGCCGCAGCACGTCGACGGAACCTCTGCACCGCGGCGTCGGGGTCGTCGAGCAACATCAGGTGCGCGACGTCCGCTCCCACATCTCGCGCTGCGACATGGAACCGTTCGAGCTCGTCAGTCCTGACGATCATCTGCGGCAGCACCACGTCGTGGCCGTTGGACAGGTACGCCGCCAGCATTGCCAGGGCGGCGGGCCTGATCAGCGCCCCGCTGCCGCCGAAGTCGTGCACCGACCCGCCGACCAGCGCCCGCAGCACGTCGATGTCGAGGTCGAGCACGCCCGCGTGCTCGTTGACGTACCGACGGGCGATCGTCGACTTGCCGATCGCTGGCGGACCATTGAGGTGGATCAGGCGTGGCACGGACGCGACCCTATGGCCTGTCAGATCGTTCCTGCTCTGCAGTGCGGCCTCGGCGGGGTGATCTGCCGCGTTGGGTCGTCGTCGACGGGTGGTCGTGGGAGGGGCACACTGGCTCCGACCGATCGTGTATGACCCGAGGACGCGACGACCCGACGGAGGCGAAGCTGTGAGCGCGCTGGCGGAGGCGGGGCGGCAACGTCGTCGGGCTCACCGAGGTCCGTGAGCTCATCGTCGCGCTGACGTCGTCGCCGAGGTCGACGCCGTATCGCCCGAAGAACTGGAGTCTGTGATGGCCTTGTGGCGCAGAAAGTCCAACGATCCGGCACCGCGATTGCCTCCCGACGTCGAGCCGCAGATCCGGGCGTTCATCGACCAACTGTCGGTGCCGTGCACGTGGGTGTCGGTGGGGGATCAGGTGGTGGAACCGTGGGCCAGCTACCTCGGCGGCCACCCATATTGGCCGGCAGGTTCGCGGTGGCCAGTGATCGACGGGGAGCCGGCGGCGTTCGTCTGCCAGGTGAACTTCGCGGAGGTTCCGCGGCTCCCGGGCTTCCCCAGCATGGGTCTGCTGCAGTGGTTCACCGGTGCCGACGATGTGGCCGGGCTGACGTTCGACGACAGCGCGGGGGCCGCGGGGTTCGAGGTGCGCTGGTTCGCCGATCTGGGCCTGGAGTCCGAGCGACATCCCCTGGACGCCGTGCCCGCCGGAGGCGACAACTATCTCGGGAGCCCGATCCCCGTTCCCCCGGGCAGTGCCATCCGCTTCGAGTCAGGTTCATCGATCCCGGCATGGGACGACCTGCCCGGCGACAGCCAACAGCTCCCGCTGCTGGCTGACCTCGCCGCAGCGGTCGGACGGGAGGGACAGGACCCGGCATACGTGTACGAGGAGTACGTGCGTGGCCAATCCGCGCCGGACCCTCGGGTCGGGAGGCAGAGCAAGGTCGGCGGGTATCCGTCGTTCGTGCAAGAAGACCCGCGCGGAAGTGGGCAGTACCCCGCTGCTGACACGTCAGCGGGTCGACTCCTCGTCGAGCTCGACTCGAGCCAGGTCGGCGGCTGGGGCGACGGAGGCATCGGGCACCTGTTCGGCGATCCCGGGGCCCTGGCGGCGGGCGACCTGAGCCTGGTGCGCTACCACTGGGACTGCAGCTGACGTGTGTCAGTCGAGCACCGACACGGCCAACAGCACGACGGCGACGAGACACACGCCGATCACGAGCGGCAAGCTTGCCCCGCTCGACGGGAGTGGCTCCCCGCGACGCAGCGCCTGCTCTGCACGCTTCCATCCGCGCCAGGCGAGTCCGGCGCAGACCAGGCTGGTGACCGTCAGGGTCACTGCCACGAAGGTGGCGACGAGCTCGGCGATCGGGAGATCCAGGGTCTCGACTGCCGCCGCCGCCGCCAGCAGGGCGAGCGACGTCCGCATCCAGGCCAGGAACGTGCGCTCGTTGGCGAAGGAGAAGCGAGGGTCGGGTTCGTCGCCGACGCCGTACACACTGCGCGGCCGGCGACGATCGGACTCGGTGCCGGCTTCGTCGTCAGGTGGCGTCACACTGCGGATCATCCCTGCCGGGCTCCTCCCGCGCCATTCCGCCGCCTGACGGTGGAGAACGACCTACGGCGACGCGCGTCGTCAGCCGTCGTTCGCGCAACGAAAGCCGAGGTTGGCCGACGACGACTCCGGGGTGTTCGACGAGCGCGCTGCAATGCGGTAGCGGTGGCAGTACGAGTCGTGGCACAGGTACGAGCCACCGCGCATGACCTTGGCCGTGCCGACGTCCGGCCCGCGCGGGTCGGTAGCGGCAGACCGTGCGTAGTAGCCAGCGTCGAACCAGTCCCCGCACCACTCCCACACGTTGCCCGCGGTGTTCGACAGGCCGAACCCGTTCGGCCTGTACTGCGACACCGGGGATGTGGTCAGGAACCCGTCCGCCCGCGTGTTGTGCGCCGGGAAGGTTCCCTGCCAGATGTTGCACATCCATCGCCCGCCCGGAGCAAGCTCATCCCCCCACGCGAAGCGCCGACCCTCGAGCCCGCCCCGGGCCGCGCGTTCCCACTCGGCTTCGGTCGGCAGCCGCTTGCCCGCCCAGTCGCAGTAAGCCCCGCCGTCGTGCCACGAGACGTGCACGACCGGATGGTTCTGCCGGTCACCGACCGTCGAGTCGCCGCCTTCCGGCCGGCGCCAACACGCACCGCGGACGTCGAGCCACCACGGCGCCTGCGCCACCTGGCCGATCACATCTGGCCTGTTGGCCACGAGGTGGAATACGGCGGAGCTTCCGAACCGCTCGGCGTCGGTGACGTACCCGGTCGCCTTGACGAAGGTCGCGAACTGAGCGTTCGTCACAGCCGTCGTGTCGATGAGGTACGACGACAGCCGGACGCCGTGCACGGGTAGCTCGCCGTCGGCGGTATACCCCTCGGCGAACGCATCCCCCATGGCAAACCCACCGGCGGGAATCAATACCTGGCCGCGGGTCGACCGAGCGCCACGGTGGTGCGGCGCGGCCACGGCGGCCACAGGACCACCTGCGGGGCGGGTGGGCGCGCAGCAGGTGTCGTCGGCGGGCGCGCGGGGCTGTCCGTCGCTCAACTCGACCATGACGTCATCCTGCCGTGTCAACGGCGGTGCGCGTCTGTGCGTACGTCGACCTGGCGCGCGGCGTCGGCGATCCGATGCCGCACCGCATGAGCCATCCCGCGGGGGTCGTCGGCGCACAGCCGGACCCTTGCCACCCGCTCCACGACGCCGTGAAGGGCGATCTCCAGCGGCGCCGTGAGCTCGATGTCGACGTTGGTCCTGCTGCCGACCACGACGTTGAGGCAGGCGGGACCGCCGTCGTCGGGTCGGTCCACCTGGAGCGTCCGGGACCGGTCCCGGCTACGCTCACGGGGGCCAACGCTCGCCACGGCATTCCAGGGCACGGTGATGTCGAGCGAACCCCCGTTCCTGAGCCGTAGCCCGTCGGCGGTCACGAGGTGCGGGTAGACATTCAGACTTCCCATCAGGCCGAGCATCCAGACGAGTCCCCAGACACCGAGCACGTCGGCCACGATTCGCACGACGTCCCACGGGAGGATGAGGTGGAGGACGACGAGCTCGACCGCAGAGACCACGATGAACGCCCAGAGCAGCACGGCCACTGCGCCGACGTAGCCGAAGGCTGTCGCGTCCGGGGGGATGTCCAGCCTGCGGGTCACCCACCGGCCGAGACCGCGGTAGAGCGCCAGCTCGAACGCAACTCCGCGCCGCGCCGCGGGCAGGACGGAACCCAGCGGGCCGCGGCGAGCGATCATGACGGCCTTTTTTGCGCGTCTGCCTCGAGCTCGCGGCGCAGGGTCGTCAGGACGTCACCAAGACCCGCGACGAACCCGGCGAAGCGGCGATCCGACATGCGGCCGAACAGCAGTTCGGCGAGCTGGCGTTGACCCGCCTGGAGTCGTTTGGCCACCCGGGCACCACGCCGGGTGAAGGTCACGAGCGTCGCGCGTCGATCGTCCGGATGTGGCTCGCGGGTGACAAAACCAGTGTCGACGAGGCCGTCGACAAGGCCGGTGACGTTCCGCGCGCTCACTTGCAGGGCCTCGGCAAGAGCCCGCTGTGTACTCGGTCCGCGATGCAGCAGCGCCCACATCAGGTGCGCACGTGACGTCGTCAGCCCGTCGCGGGTGAGCGATTGCTCCATGTCCGCGTTGAGGGAGACGACCAACTCGAGGACCTGGTCGAGCGCGTCGGCATGCCTCGTCGGGTGGCGCATCGTGATGACTCTTCACTATGTAGGTAGTTACCTAGGCTAGCGCACGATGTCACCGCGGTCGACACGCCGGACCCAGTACCCGACCCACGCGGTACCGGCGATACCCAACAGACCGGTGACGACACAAGCGACGGCCAGCGGCGCTACCCACGTGACCACGCTGACGAGCACCGGTCCGCCGGTTCCACCGATGTCGCCGCACAGCCGCCACCCGCCGAGGAACTGCGAGCGGCCGATCATCGGAGCCGCGTCTGCTCCGAGCGTCATCACGATGCCCGAGCCGAGGCCGTTTCCCACGGCCATCACCAACGCGATGGCCAGAACACCGGTCAGCGAGGTCGCCAGCGGAAGCATCAGCACGCCGACCGCGATGGCGCCGACCACCGCTACGGCGACCCAGGTCCGGCCGTAGCGGTCCATCACCCAGCCGGCGGGGTAGAAGAGCACCATGTCGACGAAAGCGGCAATACCAAACACGAGCGATGTGTCGGCAGCCGACAACCCGACGGACTCCGCCCACAGCGGAAGGACACTCTGGCGGAGCGCCCGTGCTGCGCCGATCACCACCACGGTGCTCCCCAGCGTCAGCAGCACCGTGCGGTGCGCATGCAGCACCGAGAGCACCGACTGCGTGGTGCCCTGGGTGCGTCGCGTCGTGCGTTCCTCTGATCCCAGATCCGGCATCAGCAGCGCCAGCGCAGCCGCAGCACCTGACATCACGGCAGCCAGCCAGAAGACCGCGGGCAGCCCTTGCCAGGCGATCAACCCTGAGCCGATCAACGGCCCGACGAACAGACCGATCCGGTGACTGCCGCCGAGCGTCGACAGCGCCCGCGCGCGCCAGTCCGGGGGAACGGCCTCGATCATGAATCCCTGCCGGGCAAGGAGGAACACCGTCCAGGTGGCCCCGCTCACCACGACCGCCGTACCGAGCGCTGCCACGCTCGGGGCGACGGATGCTGCGGCCATCGCCACGACGTCGACCAGGCCGGCACCGACGAGAGCCCGCCGCTCACCGATCCGTGCGACGAGGGCGCCGGCGGGGAGGGAGGTCGCGAGCTGTCCGATCGCCAGCAACGCGACCACGAAGGCCGCCGTGCCGACGTCGGCACCGAGCTCGCGGGCACGGAGGGCGAGGATCGGCATCACCGCGCCATGGCCGACCGCATTGACCACGGACGGCCCGTACGCCGCAAGTGCCACCGACCGCAGCCGGAACTCGTCAGCCGGGGTGGGTGCCGTCACCGGGACATCTTGTCCCAGGCCGGCTGGCGGCAGGTCGTCGCCGACCGTCAGGTGAAGAGGTAGCGAGTCTGGCCGTGTGGATCCTTCGCGAAGGCCAGCACTTTCGTCGGCGAAACCAGAAACACCGCTGCCGGCCCGTCGGTGGGGTTGAAGCAGTCGTCACCCGGCTCGAGCCGCCACTCCTCGCCGTACTTGTCGAAGTACGCCGTCGCGAGCGTGCTCAGCACATTCGCGCCGACCACCCGCGTGGCGTCTCCCTCGACCACGACGTCTAGCCCGGACGCCCACCTGTTCGCACCGGTCGTGACAGCGACGCCACGGTGATGCTCGAGGTTGCGGTACTTCTGCTCGGTGAGGCCCGTGCAAAAGATGAAGCCACCTTCGTGCCACAGCCCGATCAACGGCACCACGTGTGGGCGGCCGTTTGCGCGGACCGTGGTGATCCAGTACAACTCGGCCCTGCCCAGCGCGGCTTCGGTCTCAGCCCACGGGAGCGCCCGCGCCTCGGGATGGCTGAAGCGGTCGTCGAACTCGGTAATCGGTGTAGAAGCACGCATGGCCGTCCTCTCGCTGCGTCGTCGACGTCGTACACAGGTGCCGACCGCTGCGAGGAGCAGAAGTCATCGGTGCGTCGACGACTGAGTGCCGAGGGCGAGGGTGAGCCCGAGCACTGTGTCGGGGTCGTCGAGGGAGTCGCCGTACAGCTCGCGCAGCTGGCCCATCCGGTAGCGCACGGTCTGCGGGTGCACGAACAGCGCCGCGGCCATCTGGTCCCGCCGGCCGTGGTGGAGCACGAACGCGCGCAGCGTGTCAGTGAGCTTGTCGGTGGCGCTCGACCGCAGGGACGACAGCGGCGCCAGGACGCGGGCACGCAGGTCGTCGAGCGCTGCGGGATCGGCGCGGAGGACGAGTTCGGCCAGGTGCTCCTCGGTGTCGATCGACCCCTCACCGGCACGGATGCCGAGCCGCAGCGTCTGCCGGGCCCGCGCGTACGACGCGGAGGTCGCGAGCCATGGCCGTGGCGGACCGACCACGGCCGAGCGCTGCTGTAGCGTCTGCACGAGCAAGCCGCGCTGGCGCAGTGTGAGGTCAGGGACGAAGAGGACCGCCAGGTCGGCCCCGGTCTCGGGATCGGGGATCTCGTCGCTGACCTGTAGCGTGCTGGCCGGAACGGTGGCCAGCACCGCGTGCACCTGCGCCTCTGGGAGGACGACGACGGTCAGGGTGGTCGGGGTGTCCCAGTCGGCCCGTTCTGCGGCGGCCCGCAGCGCCACCTCTCCCGCATCGGTCAGAAGCAGCTGCGCCAACCTCTCCAGGTAGCGCTGGCGGACCCGTCCACTCGTCGCCAGCTCGTCCGCGTGCCCGGCGGCACTGGCTGCCGACAGCTCGTCGATGTAGGCGAAGACCAGCTCGGCGAACTGCGCCACCGTGTCGGCCGGCAGACCACTCGTCACGACGCTGCGCGACAGCTCGCGCCACGACACTCGCGCACCGACGCGGTACGCCGACAGCAGGGCGTCCATCGACCGGCCGCTGCGCGCCTCGCCGCGGCCCAGGGCGTACGCGCCCTCGAGCACCGGCGCCAGCGGCGTATGCGGGTCGGACCCCTCCGGCCGCGACGCCAGGTTCACGAACCCGCCGAGGGCGAGCTCGACGGCATTTTGGATGTTGGCGCCCATCGCGCCGCTCAAGGCGCCGGCATAGCTCGGCACCTCTGCCATGACGGCCGCCACCGTCTGCTCAGCCGCCCCAGGGATGACGGCGCGTAGGGCGTCGGCGATGCCGGGACTGAGCGCCAGCGCATCCGCCTGGCGCGCCGTCGCCCCCGCCGGAGCACCTGGTCCTGCGGATTTACTCATGTCGAACAAGAAGCGGGAATGGAATCACAGACTGAGGGTAAGGCTTTGTGCCGATTGATACATCACAGTGGGAGGCATGCTCACCCGAGCCAGCCTTCGCGCCGTCGTTGGTCCTGGCGTGCCGCTGCGCTCCCGGATGCGGATGGTCGCCGAGCTGGCCACCACGCCGCTGCTGCCCGACGACTATCTTGACCTGCTCGACCCGCTGCGCGCCGGAGCGGACCTGCGCGGACGGGTCGTGGGCGTACGGCACGAGACACCTGACGCCGTCACCCTCGAGATCATGCCTGGCCGTGACTGGCGCGGACACGTGCCCGGCCAGTACGTCCGGATCGGGGTCGACGTCGACGGCATCCGGCAGTGGCGGGCGTACTCGGTCACGTCACCTCCCCGCGTCGACGGCGGTATCGCGGTGACCGTGAAGGCGATTCCCGGCGGCGTGGTGAGCAACCACCTGGTGCGCACCGCCCGGGCCGGGTTGGTCATCCAGCTGGACCAGGCGACCGGCGAGTTCGTGCTGCCTGACGAACGTGCGGACAAGACGCTGTTCGTCACCGCCGGCAGCGGCATCACACCGGTGATGGGCATGCTGCGTCATCATGCGCACGAGTTGCGCGACGCCGTGGTGGTGCACTCGGCCCCGACGTCCGACGACGTGATCTTCGGCGCCGAGCTGCGCGCGCTGGCTGTTACCGGAGCGATCCACCTCGTCGAGCAGCACACCGACAGTGACGGACTGCTCGACGCCGATGCTCTGCTGGCTCGCGTGCCCGACCTCGCCGAGCGCGAGACCTGGGCCTGCGGGCCGCTCGGGCTGCTCGACATGGTCGAGAAGCTGCACGCCGACATCGGCCTGCCCGACCGTCTGCACACCGAGCGCTTTCGCCCGACCATCCTGGCCACCGGCGCGGGCGGGACGGTGAGGTTCGCCGAGTCTGGCGCCGTCGTCGAAGCCGACGGATCGACTCCCATCCTCGACGCCGGCGAGGCAGCCGGCGTCATGCTCAAGTCGGGCTGCCGGATGGGCATCTGCTTCGGCTGCGCCGTACCCCTGCGCGAGGGCGTGGTGCGCGACCTACGCAACGGCGCCGTCACCACCGCGGCGCCGGGGGACGGCGTCGTGATCCAGACCTGTATCTCCGCCGCCGCCGGTGCCTGTGACATCGACGGCTGACCCGAACCCACCCCCGTACCACCGGACTGCCCACCGAACGCCTACCGAGACGGAGCGCTGACCACACCATGACTGTGCTGCAGAAGAAGGCGACGAGCCCGATCGACCACTTGAGCGCCGAGGACATCGAGAACATCGCCACGGAGCTCGACGCGATCCGCGAGGAAATCGTCAACTCCCGCGGTGAGCGCGATGCGAAGTACATCCGCAAGGTCATCGACAGCCAGCGCAAGCTGGAGGTCGGCAGCCGTGCCCTGCTGCTGTTCTCCCTGTTCCCGCCGGCATGGTTCGTCGGCACCGCCGGTCTCTCGATCGCCAAGATCCTCGAGAACATGGAGATCGGTCACAACGTCATGCACGGCCAGTGGGACTGGATGCGTGACCCGAAGATCCACTCCACCAGCTGGGAGTGGGACAACGCGTCGCCGGCCGAGCAGTGGAAGCACTCCCACAACGAGCTGCACCACACGTTCACCAACGTCATCGGCCGCGACAACGACCTCGGCTACGGCATCATGCGCGTCGACGAGGACCAGAAGTGGCACCCGCTGTACCTCGCGCAGCCGTTGTGGAACTTCATGAACGCCTGCTTCTTCGAGTACGGCATCGCGGCCTACGACCTCGAGCTCGGGAAGAACCTCGCGAGCAAGCGTCGGCGGGGCAGCCCGGAGTTCAAGGCGCGCGCCAAGGTGACGCTGCGGAAGATCCGGCAGCAGATCACCAAGGACTACGTCGTGCATCCGCTGCTGTCCGGTCCGTCGGCGGTGCACACCCTGACCGCCAACATGACGGCCAACCTGATCCGCAACCTGTGGACGCACTCGGTCATCATGTGCGGGCACTTCCCCGAGGGCGTAGAGACGTTCGAGAAGACGTCGATCGAAGGCGAGACTCGCGGCGAGTGGTACCTGCGCCAGATGCTCGGCTCGGCCAACATCGAGGGCAGCAAGCTGATGCACCTGATGAGCGGCAACTTGTCGCACCAGGTCGAGCACCACCTGTTCCCCGACCTGCCGAGCAACCGTTACGCCGAGGTCGCGCCGCAGATCCGCGACCTGTTCGAGCGTTACGGGCTGACGTACACGACGGGCAGCCTGCCCAAGCAGGTCGGGTCCGCGTGGAGCAAGGTGATCCGGCTGTCGCTCCCCAACGACTTCTGGGCGGAGACGATGCAAGCCTGGTCGCCGACGAAGGCGCCCGGCACGCTGGGGAAGCTGGCGCAGCGCCCCTTCTCCACTCTGGAGAAGGCCGCCGCCTGACGTCGCACCCCGCTACCCCGCTCCCACCCCTCGCGAATTGCAGGAGAGTGCAGGTCGACACGCCGTCAGGCGCATGCGCTTTCCCGCAGCAATTCGCGGGGCATAGGGACGGACCGCTCAGGTGGCGTCGGCCGCCTGCTCCAGCTCGGCGACGTCGATCCGCTTCATCTGGAGCATCGCCTGCATCGCTCGGTTGGCGCGTCCCGCGTCGGAGTCGGTGAGCAACTCCGTCAGCCGCACCGGGACCACCTGCCACGAGAATCCGAACCGGTCCTTCAGCCAGCCGCACGGACCTTCCTCGCCGCCATCGGCCAAGGCGTCCCAGTAGTGGTCGACCTCGGCCTGGTCCTGGCACATGATCTGCATCGAGACCGCTTCGCTGAAGGTGAACTCGGGCCCGCCGTTCAGAGCCACGTAAGGGTGACCGTCCAGCTCGAACTCGACTGTCATGGCCGCGCCTTCCGGCCCAGGTGTGTCGGGCGGATACGACGTCACCTTGGTGACCTTCGAGTTCGGGAAGACGCTCGTGTAGAGCGCGGCTGCCTGCTCGCCCTGGGTGTCGAACCACAGGCACGGAATCTGCTGAGGCATCATCGTCTCCTCTCGCCGTCCAAGCCGAATGCCTGGAACCAGGAGTAGGACCGGCCGCTGCCCACGAACTCATCGGCGTGTAGTAGACAACCCGCAAGCCGAGCCGCCCGTCGATCAGCGGAGCCGAGGGGTCAATCTCGGTCTTGTCGCGATCCGTGCACGAGTACGACGTCACCGACGCGTAGGCGCAGCGTTCCTCGTCACAGTGCGGGCCAGGGTTCCTCGTCACAGTGCGGCAGCAGTTTGTGTGAGGGATAGCTCAGCGGGTAGTCAGGTGAGGACCGGCCCCGCGCCCCCTCGTTCGTCCAGGAGACCCCCGTCATGGCAGACGTCCCCCGCATCACCTTGAACAACGGCACCGTGATCCCGCAGCTCGGCTTCGGGGTCTATCAGGTCGAGCCCGATCAGACCAAGGACGCCACCTTGACCGCTCTCGAGGTGGGCTACCGCCACATCGACACCGCGCAGATGTACGGCAACGAGAAGGGCGTCGGAGCAGCCGTTCGTGAGTCCGGGTTGGACCGGGCCGACGTCTTCGTCACCAGCAAGCTGAACAACGGCTTCCACGCGTACGACGACGCGATCGCGGCCTTCGACCAGACCATGGAGACGCTCGGGCTCGAGTATCTCGACCTGTTCCTCGTCCACTGGCCGCTGCCGACGGTCAGCGACTACGTGGAGACCTGGCGGGCCATGGAGAAGATCTATGCGGGCGACCGATGCCGCGCGATCGGCGTCTCCAACTTCCAGCCGGACCACCTGCGCCGCCTCACGAAGGAATCCGACATCGTTCCGGCCGTCAACCAGATCGAGGTGCACCCATACCTCACCCAGACCGAGGTGCGCGCCGCCAACGCCGAGCTCGCGATTGCGACGCAAGCGTGGTCACCGATCGCTCAAGGCGCCGTCCTCGACGACCCCACGATCAACGAGATCGCCCAGCGAGTCGGCAAGTCACCGGCGCAAGTGACGCTGCGGTGGCACCTGCAGCGTGGCGACATCGTCTTTCCGAAATCGGTGACGCGCGGTCGGGTGGAGGAGAACTTCGACCTGTTCGACTTCGAGCTCTCGGCCGACGACATCCATCTCATCAACGTCCTCAACCGCGACGAGCGCACCGGACCCGATCCCGACGTCTTCGACTACGTCCCCTCGTAGGGGCTAGCCGGGCTTGCTCCGGCAGCGGACTCGCCATCCAGATCCAGACGTGGAACAGCGGGGCGCACCCTGTGAAGGAGGGAGGGGCGCGCCCCGCTGGCTATGAGGGTCCACGACATCAGACCGGTGGTTTGGAAGCGGTTCGGCACCACCGGGCCTGCAGATTGGACGCATGGCCGAAAAGGTGAAAGATCCCGCCTGGTGAGACAGCCCCCTGGTCGAATACTGGCTGCGACAGCCGACGAGGCGCGTCGTGGTCAGCCACGACGCGCCTCGCCAAGGCACCGGGGGGAGCCGCGCTCCCGCCCGGCGTCAGATCACTGACCCGACTGGGTGTCGATGCTGATCTTGGCGATGCCGACCAGCAGCCCGCCCTTGACGCCGTCGGTCTTGAAGGTGTCGTTCAGCAGCGCCGCCGCGTCGTCGGACACCGAGACCTTGGCGCCTTCGAGGATGGCGATGTCACCTTCGGTCTGCAACGGCTTCAGGGTGCGGCCGTCGAGGTTGAACAGCGGCGCGCGCTCGGCAGCCTGCTTGCCGTTGACGCTCACGTCACCGAACAGTTGCGACTTCGCGGGGTCGACTTCGAAGTCGGTGAGCTCGACCGTGGTCTTGCCAGCCGTCAGCGACAGTCCGCTGCCGTCGTGCTCGACGAGACCCTGTACGTACGGGTCGACAGAGCCCGGCTTGAAGTACTTCACGTCGCCACCGGTGATCGGGAACGTGATCGCGCCCTCGGCCAGCGTGGCGTCACCCACCGTGCCCGGCGTGAGCTTGAGGCTCGTCAGAGCGTCGACGAATCCCTGGTCAAGCGTGACCTGGGTGCCGTCACCGGTGAGGTTGCTCACCTCGGCGACCAGCTCAGGCTTGGCCTGGGACTGGTTGCTGTTGCTGTTGTTGTTGTCGTTGGAGCTGTCGTCGGAGCAGGCGGCCAAGGGGAACGACAGCGCTGCGACAGCGGTCGCCCCGACAACTGCCCGGAAGTACTTGGAGTTGCGAAGCATCAGGAACCTTCTTCGTTGGATGGAGTAATGGAACGAAGGGGATTCGTCGCGGGGGGCGGAGGGGTGCGTCACTCTCATCTGAATCACAGCATCGGGTGACGCGCCGGTTACCGCCTGCTGCGGTGAAGGCGCTGATTGAGCCCGCGTCCGAGCAGCTCGATGGTGAACCAGTCCAGGAATCCACCGCCGTACGTCGCCACCGGCCCGGGCGGTGTGCCGAGATCGAGGCGCAGACGTAGCCGTAGGAGAGATGCGGAGGTGCCGGTGGGCTCCAGGGCGAGCGCCCAGGTGAGTCGCATCGGTGGCCGAGCCTGTCCTCCGCGGCTCGAGCGAGGTCGTTGCGACCAGTACACGAGGTGCCGGCCTGGGTCCAGCTCGATCAGCCGGAAGGTCGGGTCGTCCGGTCCCCAGTCGGGGATCTCGTCGCCGACCGCCAGTTGCTGCCACCGGCTGCCGATGCTCCAGTCCGCTCGTCGTGCGCGGGGGATGACGATTTCCACTGCCCGGGGCAGGTACCACCCGGCGCGGCGCTTGCCCAGCTGCACCAACCAGGGCCACACGACCTCGGGGGCCGCGTCCAGATGCAGGAGACGGTCCATGACCAGCCCAGGGTCGGGGATGACCTCGTCGCCGGGCAACGGCCGATCGTGCTTCACGTCATCGACGCTACTGCCGCGACCTGCTGGCCCGCGGCGTCGGCCGAGGTGCGACGGATGGATCGGGCAGGATGGCGCGGTGAGCTCGCCCGACGACGCCCCTGGCCCTGTCGCATCCGTGCTCGGACGTGTCGTGAGCGTGCCGGTGCTGACCAGGCTCGACCTGGTGGCGCCCCCCGTGGCAGCCGCGTTGAAGACGTGGGCACACGCTGACCAGGTAGGCGTTTTCGAGATCGATCCGGACCTCGCCGACACCGCTGCGCTGACCGCGGCGTACGACCTGCCCCTGACTGCGTCGGCGAACTGCGTCGTGGTTGCCGGTCGGCGTGGCGGCGAGGAGCGGGTGGCCGGTTGTGTCGTCAGCGCCGACACCCGGGCAGACGTCAACAACGTGGTCAAGCGACGGCTCGACGTACGAAAGGCATCGTTCCTGGCGACCGACCGTGCGGTGGCGGAGTCCCTGATGGAGTACGGCGGCATCACCCCGGTGGGTCTGCCCGTCGACTGGCGGCTGTTGGTCGCTGCGGAGGTGGTTGCCATCGACATCGCGGTGATCGGCAGCGGCGTACGTCGGTCGAAGCTGCTCCTGCCGGGTGCCCTGCTGTCCGAACTGCCAGGCGCGGAGGTCGTGCCTGACCTCGCTCTGCCCGGCGGCTGACACCGGGAAGACCCGTAGCGCTGTGACGTCTTCGTTCTATCCCGTCCGCATCTGATCGCATCGACATTGTCGACATCTGCCTGGTCAAGGAGTTTCGCGGTCGGGGCATCGGCACGCACCTCGTGGGCGAACTCCTAGCGGAGGCCAACGGTGCCGGTGTGCCCTGCGGATCCGGGTCAATCCCGGCAGCAGGTTCGCGACGTTCTGTACTCGGCTTGGTTTCGGAGAGTCGACGCCGCTCGGAGCCGACGTGCTGCTGTCCTGGACACTGCCGCGGATCGCCTCGCCGCCGGCGACCGGCAGGACGCACTCCGCGCATCAGGCCTGACACCCGACCCAGCGGCCCGACGCCAGTAGCGGGTCAGACCGGTGTGAGCGTGTGGATCGTCGGCTGGTCGGCCAGGTGCTCGCCAGCCGTCGCGAACGTGGCCGCCACGTTCGAGCCGGCCAGATGGGTGTCAAGCGCCGCCTGGTCATCCCACGACTCGACCGTGACGAAGGTGCCCGCCATGACCTGCGAGGAGAACAGCTCATACGAACGGCATCCGGGCTCGTCTCGACTCGCCGCTGCCAGCGTGGCGAGGGCGTCCCGTACGGCGTCCTCGGACCCGGGCCTCGCCGCGATGGTGGCCACAACCCTCAGTTCGTCGCTCATGTGGGCACTCTAGTTCCCACGCCAGCGTGATCTCGCGCCATAGTTTCGGCACAGGTCGTGCCGGCAGGTGACGTAGCGGGAATGCCTGCCGCGTACAGGCGTTGCCACCGGTATGCCATTGACAGGTGAGTACGAGCCGAGCCCCTCGACGTGGGCTCGCGACCAGGTCGAGACCTACGAGTCGTCCGGGGGAACCGCCGGCACCACTATGCGCGGGATGCCTGTCGTGATCGTGACGAGCATCGGCGCCAAGTCTGGCAAACTGCGCAAGACGCCGCTGATGCGCGTCGAGCACGACGGGGTGTACGCCGCGGTGGCATCGCTTGGCGGGGCGCCGAAGAACCCGGTCTGGTACCACAACGTGATGGCCCACCCGGAGGTCGAGTTGCAGGACGGTCCGGTCAAGCAGGACATGGTCGCCCGCGAGATCACGGGCCACGAGAAGGTGCAGTGGTGGGAGCGGTGCGT
>Ga0136617_10002276_pt1 | contig 17138 bp, 14 predicted proteins | sample AntDrymUQ3222106_2_FD_129672 | JGI IMG/M metagenome (GOLD analysis project Ga0136617, IMG submission 129672) | Polar desert sand microbial communities from Dry Valleys, Antarctica - metaG UQ322 (21.06) | ecosystem: Environmental > Terrestrial > Soil > Desert | place: Antarctica: Dry Valley...
GGCTAATCAACTCCGCGATCTGTGGCTTTGAGTCAGACACACCTCACACTCATCGCCGGATGGCTGTTGGTCCTCTGGCTGATCGTCAAGTACCCGGTCCTCGGCGTTCCGGTCGTGGTGTACATCGGCCTGGTTGTGTGGCTCGGGTCGCACGACGCGCTGGCGCTGGTCCTCGACGCGCTCGTCGTGCTCCTCGTTTGGCGGCTGGTGCACAAGCGCTCCTTCGAACGTCTCGTCGGTCGGCGCTTGCGAAGCTCGTGGCGCCGCTTGGGCGTATCACCGCCGCTGGCGCGCGACCATGGTGCTGCCGGGGCGGGGGAAGCGCTACCGGCTGCGCCAACGTCCCGAAGATCCGATCGGTCCAGTCCGCACCGTGGGGGGACCGGGTGCTGATCCGCCTCGTCGTGGGCAATGCGCGAAGACCTCGATTAGCGTGCCAGAATGCCGCAGGCCCCAGCGATCGGCCAGTCGAACGGGTTCACCCTGGGCTGTGCCCCGCACCGAGACGCGAGCGCGTCAACCGCGCCGCGCGATGCCCGCCCCCGCCACGCCCTGCTCGAGCGCGTCGAGCCCGAACGCGTCGACCGGACCGAGCGCGCCGCGGCCGTGGATGGCGCCCGCGGCGGCGGTCATCGCGCCCCAGGCCAGCATCGCGCCGGTGAAGTCGTACGGGTTGTCGCCTTCCATGCGCACGCTGGCGAGCGGCGCGCCGCCGGCGTCGGATGCGACCGCCACGATGTGCGAGCGCGCCTTCGCGCGCATCGCCGCGTCCGGCCCGCCGGTCGATCCCCGCACGAACCGGCCCGCGGTCGCTTCGATCGCGCCGCGCACGCCGGGCAGCTTCGTCGCGATCGCGGTCGCCGCCGAGATCGCCTGCAGCGGGCGCGACGCGGACCCGAACCAGCCCAGCCACACGCGTACGTCGCGCAGCCCGGGGTGCACGCGCGGCAGCGCGAACTGCTCGGTCGCGCCGATCGAGACGGCCGCGCGGCCGTCGAACGAGCGCACGCTGCGCGCCGTGCGCGCACCGACGAGGCGCCCGCCCGCAAACGCGTAGGCGGGCTCGGCGAGCATCCCGACCGCCGACGCGCGCGTGCCGCCGCTGGGCTGCGCGGCGCCGGCGACGAAGTAGCCGACATCGACGCTGACCGCCCGCTCGCCGGCCTCGCGCAGCGCGAGCGCGCCCGCGAGGTTGCCGGGCACGTAGTCGTAGCCGAAGCCCGTCAGCAGCCCGACGCCCGCGGTCTCCGCGGCCGCGCCGTGGCGCTCGAAGATCGCACGGATGAACGGCGGCTCGCCGGTGGAGTCGATGTAGTGCGCGCGCGCGTCGATCGCCGCCCGGACGGCGGGTTCGCCCCAGCGCACGAACGGTCCGACGGTCGAAACGAGGACATCGCCGGCCTCGACGAGTGCGCGCACCGTCTGCGGCTGCGTGATGTCGGCGACCGCGGTCTCGAGGCCGCCGAGCTCGGCCGCGAGCGCCTCCACGCGCGAGCGCGAGCGCCCCGCCAGCAGCGGCGCGGCGCCGCGCGCGACGAGCGCACGCGCGGCGAGCTCTCCGGTGTACCCGGTGGCCCCGAACAGGACGATGCGCCCAGCGATGCGCACACGCTAGACGGTTGATTCCAAATCGACGTGCCTGCTGACCTGTCATCCGCAGGTGCGTGAAGTTGGAATCAACCATCTAGACGAAACTGCGGTCCAGCCCAGAGGCTCGAGTCGAGATCGAGATCCAGTTATGTAGACGTGAATCGAATACGCTGACGCCCGATGGACGAACGGGTCCTGGCCGAGAGGCTCATCACCTACGACACGTCCACCAGCGACGGCCTGCGCGCTGCGGTCGGCTTCGTGAAGGGTTGGCTGGAAGCCCGCGACGTCCCGGTGACGGGGCGAGAGTTCGGCGGTCTGCCGGTGGTGCTGGCCGATGTCGGTCCGGCGGGCGGACCCTGCCTGATCCTGCACGGCCACGTCGACGTCGTGCCCGCGCACGCCGAGCAGTTTCAGCCGCGCATCGAAGGCGACCGGCTGATCGGCCGCGGCGCCTACGACATGAAGGGCGGCCTCGCGGCGATGATGTGCGCGATCCACGACATCGCGGCGAACAGCAAGGTCCGCGTGCGCTTCATCTGCGTGCCCGACGAGGAATGCGAGGACGTCGAGCACCGCTGCACGGACTCGCTCGTGGAGGAGGGCTTGCGGGCGGACTTTGCGATCACCGGCGAGCCGACGGACCTGCACATCGGCGTCCAGGCGAAGGGGGTTCTGGCCGTTCGTGTCGAAGTCCTCGGGACCGCCGCGCACGGCTCGACGCCGTGGCTCGGCGACAACGCGATCCTCAAGGCCTACGACATGTTCCGTCGCATCGAGACCCTACGCTTCAGCCGGGAGTCCTCGGACCTCTTCGACCGCCCGTCGATCAACATCGCTCGGATCATCGGCGGCGACGCCTTCAACAAGGTGCCCGACCGCTGCACGATGGACGTCGACATCCGCTTCCTACCAGACCAGGACCCGGGCGAGATCCTCGCCGAGATTCGCGCGCTCGGTGACGACGTGCGGATCATCAAGACCTTCCAGCGCGCGCCCGCGCGCGTCTCCCGATCCGACCCCTATGTGCGTGCGTTGCGCGACGCGGTCTCCGCGTCGCTCGACGACGAGGCGGTGTCGGTCGGCCGCGACGGCGCCTCGGACGCGGTCTCGTTCCTCGAGGCGGGCGTCCCGGCGGTCGAGTTCGGGCCGGTCGGCGGCGGTCACCACGGGCCCGAGGAGTGGGTGTCGATCGACTCGCTCGCGCGCTACCGCCGGGCACTGCGCGACTTCGTCCTCGGCCTGCCCGAGTGGCTCGCGCGCGACGAGGGCGTCGGCCGGCCGTCGCTGCGTTCCGTCGACGGAGGCCGTGCGCCGTGACGTCGCGTCGTTGCTCGATCGACCGCGGCGGCGACGCGGAAGGTAGGTCGTCGCGATGAGCGTCTACGAGGGCGAGGGGCCGCCGCGGCTGGGCTGGGAGATGTGGAAGAAGTTCGCGCTCGGCGGGATCCTCGTGGTCGCGCTGACGGCGACGGCGGTCGCCAGCGGCGTGCTGTTGCAGGTGCACGAGACGATCGCCGTCTTCCAGCGCAACTCGACGCCGATCCCCGGGATCGACAACGAGCTCGACAAGGTCGAGCCGGGCAGCCCGCAGACGATCCTCGTGCTCGGCTCCGACCGCCGCTACGGCGACAAGAAGGCCGGTCTGGCGGCGCGCGCGGACACGATCATCCTCGTGCGTCTGGACCCCGACAAGAAGGCCACGGCGGTCATGTCGATCCCGCGCGACCTGAAGGTCGACATCCCCGGCTTCGACAGCGACAAGATCAACACCTCCTACGCGCTCGGCGGGCCCAAGCTCACCGTCAAGACCGTCAAGGGGTTGCTCAACGTCCCGATCAGCCACGTCGTCAACGTGAACTTCGGCGGCTTCCAGCGCGCGGTCAACCGTCTCGGCTGCGTCTTCGTCGACATCGACCGGCGCTACTACAACGCCAACGGCGGGCCCGGCGGCTACGCCACGATCGACCTCAAGCCCGGCTACCAGAAGCTCTGCGGCCGCGACTCGCTGGACTACGTGCGCTACCGCCACACCGACGACGACTTCGTCCGCGCCGCGCGCCAGCAGGACTTCCTGCGCCAGGCGAAGGACCAGATCGGCCTGGGCAAGGTCTTCGGCGACCGCAACGAGCTGCTGAAGATCTTCGGCAAGTACACCGATACGGACATCGCGCGCGACAACGACGCGGCGATCCTGCGGCTCATCAAGCTCGCATACGAGTCCTCGAAGAACCCGATCCACGAGGTGAAGTTCCGCGGCGGCCAGTCATCGAACGGCGACTACGTCGAGATCTCGCGCGAGAACCTGCAGACGTCCGTCGACGAGTTCATCGACGTCGGGGTGGGCTCCTTGTCGAGTACCGCTGCCGACGAGCAGCAGAAGCGCATGAAGCCCAAGCAGATCAAGGCGCGCAAGCGGCTCGCGCCGGGCCTCATGCTGCGCAAGGAGGCCGGGGAGAACCACGTGCTCACGATTGCCACCAAGCAGCAGTCGCTGCCGGTGTACTTCCCCAAGGCGATCGTCGCCCGCGGCGGCTACGTGCGCGACAGTCCGCGCCTGTACGAGGTCTACGACCGCAACAAGAACAAGTACCGCGCCTACCGGCTCGTCCTCTCGGAGGGCGACAACGGCCAGTTCTACGGCGTGCAGGGAACGACCTGGAAGGCACCGCCGATCCTCGACAACCCGACCGACGAGGTGCGCATGCGCAAGCGCACCTACAAGCGGTTCTTCGACGGCCACCGCATCCGCCTGATCGCGTGGGAGACGCCGAAGGCCGTCTACTGGGTCTCGAACACGCTGTCGCACAGGCTGACGAACCGGCAGATGATGGACGTCACGCGCTCGTTGCAGCGGATCGGACAGTAGGCAGCTCTCGCAGGCGGCAGCGCGGTCGCGCGCGTTCAGACGGCGGCCGTCGCGCGGCCGCTGATCCGAGTCGGCCAGTAACGTGGCCGCCTCATGAGCCAGGAGCGTCCTCCCATCGGCGTCATCGGCACGGGCTACGTCGGCCTCGTCACGGCTGCCGGCTTCGCGCAGCTCGGCAGCGACGTCTACTGCATCGACATCGACGCCGAGAAGATTGCGCGCCTGGAAGCGGGGGAGATTCCGATCTACGAGCCCGGCCTCGCCGAGATGGTGGCGGCCAACCGCGAGCGGATGCACTTCTCGACGCAGATCTCCGAGGCACTAGAGCAGGCCAGGCTGCTGTTCATCGCCGTCGGCACGCCGCCGACGTACTCGGGCGATGCCGATCTCACCGCGGTGCACGCGGTCGTCGACGCGATCCCGGCGTCGGATCGGCACGCGCTCGTCATGAAGTCGACGGTGCCGGCGGGCACCGGCGCGGCGATCAAGCGCGTCCTCGCCGAGCAGGGCAAGGACGGCCTGGGCTACGTGTCGTGCCCGGAGTTCCTCAAGGAGGGGTCGGCGGTCAAGGACTTCCTGCACCCCGACCGCATCGTCATCGGCGACGACAGCGACTGGGCGGGCGACGCGGTCGTCGACCTCTACAGGCCGCTCGAAGCACCGCTCGTGCGGACGGACATCGCCTCCGCGGAGATGGTCAAGCTCGCCTCCAACGCCTTCCTCGCCACGAAGATCTCGTTCATCAACGAGATCGCGAACGTCTGCGAGGAGACCGGCGCCGACGTCATCGAGGTCGCGCGGGGGATGGGACTCGACGACCGGATCGGACAGAAGTTCCTGCAGGCGGGGATTGGATTCGGGGGATCCTGTTTCCCAAAGGATGTGAACGCCCTCAAGCAACTTGCCGGAAATTCCGGTTACCACTTTCAATTGCTCAACGCCGTCATCGAGGTCAACGAGCTGCAGAAGCGCCGCGTCATCAGCAAGCTGCAGAAGCACCTCGGGTCGCTCGTGGGCCGGACGGTCTGCCTGCTCGGGCTCGCGTTCAAGCCGAACACCGACGACATGCGCGAGGCGTCGTCGCTCGTGCTCAGCGCCAGGCTGCAGGCCGACGGAGCGAAGGTCAGGGTCTACGACCCGATCTCCGAGCAGGAGGCCCGGCGGCTCATCCGCGGCGTTCACTTCGCCGCCGATGCGCTCGACGCGATCGAGGGCGCCGACGCCGTCGTGCTCGTCACCGAATGGGACGAGTTCGTGACCCTCGATTGGAATGAGGTCGCCGCGAGGATGACAGGAACGCTCGTGCTCGACGGTCGCAACGCGCTCGACCGCGAGGCGGTCGCGGCCGCGGGGCTGACCTACGAGGGCATCGGACGCGGAACGCTGACATCCTTGGGCTGATGGCGCAGCCAGACGCGACCTCATGCAGGCGGTGATCCTCGTCGGCGGAGAGGGCACCCGACTGCGGCCGCTCACGTCAACGGTGCCCAAGCCCGTCGTCCCGCTCGTCGACCGCCCGATGATGGTCTACATGCTCGAATGGCTGCGCGGCCACGGGATCGACGACGTGATCATGTCCTGCGGCTTCAAGGCGACGAAGGTGCGCGAGGTGCTCGGTGACGGCTCGCAGCTCGGCATCCGCCTGCGCTTCGTCGAGGAGCCCGATCCGCGCGGCACGGCGGGCGCGCTGAAGTTCGCCGAGGAGTTCCTCGACGGGCGCTTTCTCATGCTCAACGGCGATGTGCTGACCGACATCGACCTCACCGCCCAGATCGCCCGGCACGAGGCGACGGGCGCGACCGGGACGCTCGCGCTCGTGCCGGTCCTGGACCCCTCGAGCTACGGGCTCGTGCGCCTGCGCGAGGACGGCGCGGTCGACGAGTTCCTCGAGAAGCCGTCGGCCGACGCGGCGCTCGACACGAACCTCATCTCCGCCGGTGCGTACGTGCTCGAGCGCTCGGTGCTCGACCTCATCGCGCCGGACAAGAACGTCTCGATCGAGCGCGAGGTCTGGCCGGCGCTCGTCGACGACGGCCTGTACGGCTTCGTCGACGACGACGCCTACTGGATCGACGTGGGCACCCCGGAGCGCTACCTGCAGGCGACGTTCGACATCCTCGAGGGCAACGTGCGCACGGGCGTCGCGGAGAAGCTCGGCGCCGGCTACCTCGCCGTCGACCCGTCGGCGCAGGTCGCCGGGCGCGCGGTGCCGCCGGCGATCGTCGGCGCCGGCTCGCAGATCGCCGAAGGCGCCCACGTCGGCAGCCTCGCGGTGCTCGCCGACGACGTCAGGATCGGCGTGGGGTCGGTCGTCGAGCGTGCGGTCGTCCTGCAGGGCGCACGCGTCGGCGAGGGCTGCATCCTGCGCGATTGCATCGTCGGCCCCGGCGTGCGCGTCGGCGACCGCAGCCAGGTCATCGGCGGCGCGATGCTCGGCGAGGGCGTCACGATCGGCGCCGACAACATCGTTGCGCGTGGCGCGCGCCTGTTCCCCGGCATGGAGGTACCCGATGGCGGCCTCGCCTTCTGAGACGACCGATCTGCGACTGGACCCGGAGACGATCGCCGCGGTCGACGCCTCCGACATGCTCGGCGACATCGTCGGCCTGCCCGAGCACCTGCGCGACGCGCTCTGGAAGGTCGAATCAGCGAACCTGCAGCCGTGGGACTCGCCGGGCGGGCTCGTCGTCGCGGGCATGGGCGGCTCGGCGGTCGGCGGCGCGCTGGCGCGGGCGATGCTCGGCGATCACGCGTCGCGGCCGATTTTCGCCTCGCGCACGTATGGCCTGCCGGCCTGGACGACGCCCGACACGACCGTGCTCTGCGCCTCCTACTCGGGCGACACCGAGGAGACGCTGGCCTGTTATGAGGCGGCGGGCGCGCTCGGCGCGACCCGCGTGGCCGTGACGAGCGGCGGCAAGCTCGCCGAGCTGGCCCGCGCCGACGGCGTTCCGGTGCTCCCCGTCGCCGGCGGGTTTCAGCCGCGGGCGGCGGTCGCCTACATGACCGTCGCCGCGCTCGAGGCGGCGCGGCTGTGCGGCGCCGGGCCGCGGATGGGCGCCGAGATCGACGTCGCCGCCGACCACCTCGAGCAGCTCGTCGTCGAGTGGGGTGCCGAGGGAGCCGAAGACTCCGAGGCCAAGACGCTCGCACGGGCGCTGTACGAGAGCGTCCCGGTGATCGCGGGCGCCGGCCTGACGTCGCCGATCGCCTACCGCTGGAAGACGCAGTTCAACGAGAACGCGAAGATGCCGGCGTTCACGCACGAGCTGCCCGAGCTCTGTCACAACGAGGTCGTCGGCTGGAACGACGCGCCCGCACTCGGGCGTTTCGCGGCGGTCTTCCTCGACGACAGCGACACCCACCCGCGGATCAAGGAGCGCATCGCGCTGACGCGCGAGCTGATCGGTGACGGCGCGACCGGGACGCACCTCGTGCAGTCGCGCGGCAACACGGCCGTCGAGCGCGTGCTGTCGCTCGTCCTGCTCGGCGACCTCGTCTCGCTCTACGCCGCCGTGCTGCGTGGCAGCGACCCGACGCCGGTCGACGTCATCGACACGCTGAAGCGGCGCCTGGCGAGCGGCAGCGGAGGACCTGGCCGCCACCAACCTTGACACACCCGTGGTAAGGTTTGCCGCGGATGGACGCCCTGACGATCCAGGAAGCCGCAGAGACGACGGACTGGTCGCCGCGCATGCTGCGCTACATCGAGCGCGCCGGGCTCATCGAGCCGCCGCGCTCGGAGTCCGGCTACCGGCTCTACGGGCCGGGCGAGCTGCAGCGCCTGCGCACGCTGCGCGAGCTCGTCACCCGCTTTGACATCGGCCTCGGGGAGATCGGCTTCGCGATGGCGCTGCGCCGCGACGCGGAGCTCGCGGGCGCCGTTGACGCGTGGTTCGAGGCCGAGCCCAGGCGTCCCGCAGACGTTGCGCCGGCGCAATGGCTGCGCTGGGAGCAGGACAAGCACTCCAAGCTGCTGGCCCTGGCCGCAGCCACAGCGGCGATATCGCACCCTGACAAGGAGATCCACAGCACATGAATCCGCCCACCGCAGCCGTTGACACCGAGCAGGACTTCAGGGTCGCCGACCTCGCGCTCGCCGACTATGGCCGCAAGGAGATCGAGCTCGCCGAGCACGAGATGCCGGGCCTCATGCAGACCCGCGCGGAGTACGCCGACGCGCAGCCGCTGAAGGGCGCGCGGATCACCGGCTCGCTGCACATGACGATCCAGACGGCCGTCCTCGTCGAGACGCTGACCTCGCTGGGCGCCGAGGTGCGCTGGTGCAGCTGCAACATCTTCTCGACGCAGGACCACGCCGCCGCCGCGGCCGTCGTCGGCCCGGACGGGACCGTCGACGATCCCCAGGGCGTGCCGATCTTCGCCTGGAAGGGCGAGACGCTGGACGAGTACTGGTGGTGCACCGAGCAGGCGCTGAACTGGCCAAACGACGACGGCCCGAACCTCATCCTCGACGACGGCGGCGACGCCACGATGCTCGTCCACAAGGGCGTCGAGTACGAGGCCACAGGCGCCGCCCCCGATCCCTCGACCGGTGAGTCCGAGGAGTTCGTCTCCTTCCTCAAGGTCCTCAACCGCTCGCTCGAGGAGGACTCGCAGCGCTTCACGAGGATGGCCGCGGGGATGATCGGCGTCTCGGAGGAGACGACGACCGGCGTCGGGCGCCTCTACCAGATGGCCAAGCGGGGGACGCTCCTGTTCCCGGCGATCAACGTCAACGACTCGGTCACGAAGTCGAAGTTCGACAACCTCTACGGCTGCCGGCACTCGCTCGTCGACGGCATCTTCCGCGCGACCGACGTCATGCTCGCCGGCAAGGTCGGCGTCGTCTGCGGCTACGGCGACGTCGGCAAGGGCTCCGCCGCCTCGCTGCGCGCCCAGGGCTGCCGCGTCGTCGTCACCGAGATCGACCCGATCTGCGCGCTGCAGGCGGCGATGGAGGGCTACGACGTCAAGACGCTCGAAGACGTCGTCGCGACCGCCGACGTCTTCGTCACGACGACGGGCAACAAGGACATCATCACCGCCGACCACATGGCGCGGATGAAGCACCAGGCGATCGTCGGCAACATCGGCCACTTCGACAACGAGATCGACGTCGCGGGCCTGGAGAAGATCCCAGGCATCGAGCGGATCAACATCAAGCCGCAGGTCGACAAGTGGGTCTTCGCCGACGGGCACGCGATCATCCTGCTGTCCGAGGGTCGCCTGCTGAACCTCGGCAACGCGACCGGCCACCCGTCGTTCGTGATGTCCAACTCGTTCACGAACCAGACGCTCGCGCAGATCGAGCTCTACACGAACAACGAGGCCTACGACAAGCAGGTCTACGTGCTCTCCAAGGAGCTCGACGAGAAGGTCGCGCGCCTGCATCTCGCGGCCGTCGGCGCGAAGCTGACGGTCATGACGCCCGAGCAGGCCGAGTACATCGGCCGGCCGGTCGAGGGCCCGTACAAGAGCCACGAGTATCGCTATTGAGCGTGTGACGTCGTCCGTAGGTCAGCGGTTCCGTTCATCTACGGCCGGGCTTCCGCGTCCGTATGAGATCGGTTCAGATGGTCTGTGAGGACGGCGTGTCCAGGCCCTCATCTGAACCGCTGACCTCCGGACGACCTCACACGATTGCGGACCTGTCGCTGGCGCAGGCCGGGCAGGTCCGCATCGCGTGGGCGGATGGGCAGATGCCCGTCCTGCGCTCGATCCGTGAGCGCTTCGAGCGCGAGCGGCCGCTGGCGGGGATGCGCGTCGCGGCCTGCCTGCACGTCACGTCGGAGACGGCGAACCTCCTGCGCACGCTGATCGCGGGCGGGGCGCAGGCCCAGCTCTGCGCGTCCAACCCGCTGTCGACGCAGGACGACGTCGCGGCGGCGCTGGTGGACCGCTTCGGCATCAGCGTCCACGCCGTGCGCGGCGAGGACGCCGACACGTACGCCGCACACGTCGTCGGGCTCGCGGCGCGCGCGCCGCACGTCACGCTGGACGACGGCGCGGACCTGCTGACGGTGCTGCACACCGGCGACGAGAGCTGGCGCACGGCGCTGCTCGGCGGCACCGAGGAGACGACGACCGGGCTCGTGCGCCTGCGCGCGCTCGAGCACGACGGGCTGCTGCGCTGCCCGGTGCTCGCGGTCAACGAGTCGCTTGCCGAGCGCACGTTCAACGACCGCTACGGCACGGGCCAGTCGACGCTCGACGGGATCCTGCGCGCGACGAACATGCTGCTCGCGGGCCGCACGGTCGTCGTGATCGGCTACGGCTGGACGGGCAAGGGCGTCGCGCTGCGGGCCAAGGGCGCGGGCGCGTCGGTGATCGTCTGCGAGGTCGACCCGATGCGTGCGCTGGAGGCGCGCATGGACGGCTGCGAGGTCATGCCGGCGCTCGACGCCGCCGAGCGCGGCGACGTCTTCATCACTGTCACCGGCGGCCGCGACGTGCTCGCCCGCGAGCACTTCGAGCGCATGAAGGACGGCACGATGCTCGCCAACGCCGGCCACTTCGACGTCGAGATCGCCGTCGACCAGTTGGCCTCGCTTGCCGATCGCCGCAGGCAGGTGCTGCCGCTCGTCGAGCAGTTCGAGGTCGGCCCGCGGCGCTTGAACCTGCTCGCGCAGGGCCGCGTCGTGAACCTCGCCGCGGCCGAGGGCCACCCGGCTGCGGTGATGGACATGTCATTCGCCAACCAGGCGCTGTGCGTCGAGCATCTGGCGCGCAACGGGGCCGCGCTCCAGGCGCGCGTGCTGCCCGTACCGCCGCAGATCGACCGCGCGGTCGCGGGGCTGAAGCTCGCCTCGCTCGGCGTGCGGATCGACGAGCTGACGGCGGCCCAGCGGAAGTACCTGACGAGCTGGCACAGCTGACGGGTACCGTCCCGCCCATGGATGCCCTGAACGCCAGCCTCGACAAGATGCGCGCCGGCGGCGTCGCCGACGTCGCGGTGAGGACCTTCGCGCACTACTACGAGCGGCTGCGCGCGGGCGAGGCGGGCATGCTCCCCGAGTCGGAGATCGAGCCGGTCACCGAGCTGCCCGGCGCCGGCGAGCTGCCCGCGGACGAGGCGGGCGCGCGCGCTGGGCTCGATCAGACCGTCGTCGTCAAGCTCAACGGCGGCCTCGGCACGAGCATGGGGATGACCGGTCCGAAGTCGCTGCTCGAGGTCAAGGACGGGCTGACGTTCCTCGACATCACCGTGCGCCAGATCCTCGCCCTGCGCGCGAACACGGGCGCCCGGCTGCCGCTCGTGCTCATGAACAGCTTCGCGACCCGCGACGCGTCGCTCGCCGCGCTGGAGCCCTACGACGATCTCGCGGTCGACGGCGTCCCCGCGGACTTCCTGCAGAGCAAGGTGCCCAAGCTGCGCGCCGACGACCTCGCGCCGGCCTCCTGGCCCGCCGACCCGAGCCTCGAGTGGGCGCCGCCGGGTCACGGCGACCTGTACCCGTCGCTGCTGAGCTCCGGGATGCTCGCCGCGCTGCTGGACGGCGGCTATCGCTACGCGTTCGTCGCCAACGTCGACAACCTCGGCGCGGTCATGGAGCCGCGCATCCTCGCGTGGTTCGCGCGCGAGCAGGTCCCGTTTGCGATGGAGGTCGCCGACCGCACCGCCGCCGACCGCAAGGGCGGCCATCTGGCCCAGCGTCCGGACGGCGGGCTCGTCCTGCGCGAGATCGCGCAGACACCCGACGCGGACGCCGACGCCTTCCAGGACACGACCCGTCATCGGTTCTTCAACACGAACACGCCGTGGGTCGACCTGCGCGCGCTGCGCGACGTGCTCGACGAGCGCGGCGGCGTGCTGGGCCTGCCGATGATCGTCAACAGCAAGACGGTCGATCCGGGCGACGCGGGCTCGACGGCGGTGATCCAGCTCGAGACCGCGATGGGTGCCGCGATCGACGTGTTCGAGGGCGCCCGCGCCGTGCGCGTGCCGCGCGAGCGCTTCGCGCCGGTCAAGACGACCGACGACCTCCTCGCGTTGCGCTCCGACGCGTATGTCCTGCACGACGACGGCGCCGTCGCGGTCGCGCCCGCTCGCGACGGCGCGGGCGCCCCGCTCGTGCAGCTCGACACGCGCTACTACAAGCTCGTGCGCGACTTCGAGGCGCGCTTCGCCGCGGGCCCGCCGTCGCTCGTCGGCGCCGAGCGGCTGACCGTGCGCGGGGACGTCGCCTTCGGCGCGGACGTCGTCGTGCGCGGCGCCGTGAGCGTCGAGCACGACGGCGACGGCCAGCGGCGCATCGACGACGGCGCGGTGCTCGAAGGCTGACGCGGCGACCGCGCGGGCACGTACGGACGGGTGTGAACTCGCCCGCCCAGGGATGCGATCGGGCATCCTGAGCAGCGTCGTGCACATGACCACAACACCCTCGTGATGGAGACCGCGTCGGGCATCGGGGTCCTCGTGGCGCTGGCGGCAGGCGTCGTGTCGTTCCTCAGCCCGTGCGTGCTGCCGCTCGTGCCGGGCTACCTGTCGGCGGTCTCGGGCGTGAAGCCGACCGACCTCGACGCCGCGCCGCTGCGGCGTGTGCTCGGCCCGGCGCTGCTCTTCGTGGCGAGCTTCTCGGCGATCTTCATCGTCCTCGGCCTCGGGGCGACGAAGCTCGGCTCGACGCTCAACGACCACCGCGACACGCTCGAGCGCATCTCGGCGGTCGTGATCATCGTCCTCGGCCTGTTCTTCCTCGCGACGCCGTTCGTCGCCCGCCTCGGGCGCGAGTGGCGCGTCGAGGCGCTCATGGAGCGAGCCGGACGCGGCGGCCCGCTCGTCGCGGGCGCGGCGTTCGCGATCGCCTGGACGCCCTGCGTCGGGCCGACGCTCGGCGCGATCCTGACCGCCGCCTCGCTGTCGGAGTCGACCGCCCGCGGCGCCTACCTGCTGGCCTGGTACTCGGCCGGCCTCGCGATCCCGTTCCTGCTGACGGCCGTCGCGTTTCACCGTATGACGACGGTCTTCACGGTCGTCAAGCGCCACTACACCGCGATCGTCGCGACCGGCGGCGCGATCCTCGTCGTCATGGGCGTGCTGATCTGGACCGGCGAGCTGACGCAGCTGAACGTCGAGGCCCAGAAGCTGCTCAACAGCGTCGGGTTGGACTTCCTCTACGGGATCTGATCGCGCGGGCCGTCGCGGCCGCCGGGTGGATGGTTGATGTCAGCCGCGGCCACGGCGCCCCCCACCGCCGTAGCCGCCGCCCTGGCGCGCACCACCCTACTTCCGCCTAGGACCCGGCCTCGGCAGCTGCGGGCACGCCGCCCGCCTGCTCGCCCTCGTGGACGGGTGCGCGCGCGCCGGCGCGGAAGCGCACGGCGCCGACGGCGGCCGCGGCCGCGGCGAACGCGGCACCGACGAGGAAGGCGACGTGGTAGCCATTGGTGAGCGCCGCGAGCGGGCCTTCACCGCCGGCAGCCAGGCTGTCTGTGCGCGCGGCGGCGACGCTGGCCAGAACGGCGAGCCCGAGCGCCCCGCCCATCATGAACGCGGTGTTGACGAGGCCCGAAGCCAGGCCGGCGTCGCCCCCCTCGACGTCGCTCATGGCGGCGAGCAGCAGCGGGTTGAACGCCACGCCCGCCCCGCAGCCGAGCAGGAGCATCGCCGGCAGGACGTCGACGACGTAGCTGCCGTCGACCGGCGCGCGCGCGAAGAGCGCGAGCCCGAGTGCGGCCACTCCCAGCCCCACGCAGAGCGGCGGCTTGATGCCGAAGCGCATGACGAGCTTGGCCGACAGGGCCACGGAGAACGCGGCCATGACCAGGTTGGCCGGCAGGAAGGCGAGGCCCACCTCCAGCGGGCTGTAGCCGAGCACGAGCTGCATGTAGAGGGCCGAGAGGAAGAACCAGGCGAAGAGACCAGCAGCCCACAGGATGGCGACGATGTTTGCCGTCGCGACGTTGCGCAGGCGGAACATCGCCAGCGGCATCAGCGGCGACCGCGAGCGGGCTTCGATCCCGACGAAGAGCGCCAGCAGCACCACTGCCAGGGCGAGCGGCCCGAGCGTCTGCCCGGCGGTCCAGCCGGTCTCGTTGCCGTTGACGATCGCGTAGACGGCGATCATCAGTGCCACCGTCACGGTCACCGCGCCGGCGATGTCCAGACGCCGGTCCCCCGCCGGCCCGCGGCCGGCGGGGAGCAGGCGCAGGCAGAACGCGAAGACGACGGCACCGATCGGGATGTTCACGAGGAAGATCCAGTGCCAGTCCAGCACATCCGTCAGGACGCCGCCGAGGACCACGCCGATCGCCCCACCGCCGGCCGCAACGAAGCTGATGATGCCCATCGCCTTGGCGAGCTCGGCCGGCTCGGTGAACATCGTCACGACCAGCGAGAGGGCGACGACCGCGACGACAGCGCCGCCGAGCCCCTGCACTGCCCGCGCCCCGACGAGGAACTCCTGTGACTGGGCCAGGCCGCAGGCCAGTGACGCGGTCGTGAAGAGCGCGAGACCGATCAGGAACAGCCGGCGGTGTCCGAACAGGTCACCGAGCCGGCCGCCCAGCAGCAGGAAGCCGCCGAACGTGAGCAGGTAGGCGTTGACGACCCAGGCAAGCGACGCCTCGGAGAACCCGAGATCCTCGCGTATCGACGGCAGCGCGACGTTCACGACCGTCGTGTCGAGCACGATCATCAGGTCGCCCATGCAGAGGACGATCAGCGCGAGCCAGCGTGTGCGGCTGTCCATGGTCATGGTCATGAGACTCTGATCCTTTCGCGGTCGGGCGTCGGCTCGGACGGCAGGGAGATGCTAGAAGCACCGCTGCCGGCACTATTGGCAATTGGTCACACGACCGCCGGCGCGGCCGAAACTCATCGGTCGCGGTGCGCGATTGGCGCGCGCGGGTACCGCCGCGCGCGGCGTGCAGCCGCCGCGCTACGTCGGCTCGGCGTAGCGCTCCGCGCGCTCGTCCTCGCGGTCGCTCTCGCCGAGCGCGCGCACGAACAGGAACACGAGCGCGACGCCCATGACGATCGATTGCTCGAGGGCCATGATCAGGCCGCCGACCGCCTGATCGGTGCCGGGCGAGAGGCTCCAGTAGCCGGGCTGGCGCTCGTAGAAGTCGTAGATCGCCTCGGGCGCGAACGTGAGCAGGATGCCGAGCAGGCCGACGAGCACCTTCGTCGCGAGCATGTAGACGACGGGGCCCATGCCGCCCAGCCGCCGGCGGGAACGGATCGGCGAGAGCAGATGCCACCAGTACAGGCCCCCGGCGAGGCCGAACGAGACGTGCTCGAGCACGTGCAGGACCGGCTGCTCGAGCGCGGCGTCATACATCGCCGGCACGTGCCAGAACGCCATCGTGGCCACGTAGAGCCCGATCGCGAAGACGGGGTGCGCGAGCGGGCCGGCCGCGCGCTCGATCCGCACGAGCCGGCGCGTCAGCGGGCGCAGCAGGACCTTCGTCAGACCGAGCAGCACGAGGATCGGGGCGAGATCGAGCAGCAGCAGGTGCTGGATCATGTGCATGAAGAACAGCTGCTCGCCGAGGCGATCGACCGGCGAGCACAGCGCGATCACGACGAGTGCCATGCCGCCAAGGAAGCTCAGGAGCCGCCCGAGCGAGCCGTCGACCTCGCGCCAGCGCCGGACGTAGAGGACCGTCAGCACCGCGACGAGCACGAGCGCACCCGGTTCGAACGTCCAAGCGGCGTCGGGGGAGGCGGCTGGCGGCGCGGAGAGGATGCGCGCGATTGTGGCACTCCGCGTGCCCGCTGCAACCACCGCCGCGCGACGATCGCCCAATGACGTTGCTCGACGAGCTGATCGCGCTCGCGGTGCCCCCGCGCTGCGCCGTCTGCGGCGCGCCGGGCGGTCGTGCGAGCGGGGTGCTCTGCGCAGCCTGCCGGCGCGCGCTGCCGTGGCTCGGCGAACGGTGCTGCCCGCGCTGCGCGCTGCCGCTCCCGCATGCCCGCGGCCGCTGCCCGGCCGCCGCCGCGGCGTTCGAGACGGCCTGGGCCGCGGTGGCCTACGAGGGCCGGGCGCGGCAGGCGCTGATCGCGCTGAAGTTCTCCGCCGCCCGTCCGCTCGCCGACGTCATGGCGGCGCAGATCGCCGCCGGCGCACCGCTCGACCGCCAGGCGACGCTCGTCGCCGTCCCGGCGCACCCGCAGCGCCGCCGCGCCCGCGGCTTCGATCCGGCCGAGCTGATCGCTGCGGCGCTCGCGCGCCGCAGCGGCCTGCCGCTGGTACGCGCGCTGCGCCGCGGCCGCACGCGGTCACGCCAGCTCGGGGCCTCGCGCGATGCGCGCCGCGATCCCGCCAACGTCGACTTCGGCGCCCGCGGCCGCGCGCCCGCCGAGGTCCTGCTCGTCGATGATGTCCACACGACGGGCGCGACGCTGGAGGCCTGCGCGCAGGTGCTGCGCCGCGCCGGTTGTCGGCGTATCACCGTAGTCACTTGGGCGCGCACCCTGGACGATCGTCCGTGTTGAATGCGGCCTGCCGCGGGGCTACCATCCGTCGCTCGCACGTCCGTTCGACAGAGAGGACTTCGAGATGCTCATCGAGGTCAAGGGCCGCAACGTCCCAGTCAACGACGAGCTGCGCGAATTGGTGGAACGCAAGTTCCGCAAGGTCGCCGCCCAGGTTTCCGACCTTGCCCGCATGGAGGTCGAGGTGCGCGAGGAGCGCAACCCCGCGATCGCGGAATCCCAGGTCGCCGCCGTGAC
>Ga0136617_10002277_pt1 | contig 17130 bp, 16 predicted proteins | sample AntDrymUQ3222106_2_FD_129672 | JGI IMG/M metagenome (GOLD analysis project Ga0136617, IMG submission 129672) | Polar desert sand microbial communities from Dry Valleys, Antarctica - metaG UQ322 (21.06) | ecosystem: Environmental > Terrestrial > Soil > Desert | place: Antarctica: Dry Valley...
CGCCGGGGGCACGGCGGTGGGGCTGGTCAGTCCCGCGGTCGTGGCCGCGCCGTTGTCGCCGCCGCCGCAGCCACCGGTTCCCACCACGAGCGCGGCGGCGACGAGCCACCGACGCGGTGTCATCCCGACGCGGGCACCCCGACGGGGAGGTGCTCGGCCAGGAAGGCCATGGTCTTGGCCCATGCCGCCGCGGCCGCCGCCTCGTGGTGGAACTGCTCGGCGTGGTGGTTGTCGAAGGCGTGGCCCGCCTGCTCGATGTTGAGCACGACGTCGCTGCGGTCGCCGATCGCGTCGGCCACGCGCTCGACACCGTCGTTCGGGATGTACGGGTCCTCGTTGCCGAAGTGGAACAGCGTGGGGCACGAGACCTGGTCGAGGCCGTCGATCATGTCCGGCACTCCGGAGCCGTAGTAGCTGACGCAGACGGCTGGGTCGGCGGCCTGGGCCACGCCGAAGGCCAGCGTGCCGCCGAGGCAGAACCCGATCACGCCGGCTCGGGAGACCTCGTCGAGCCCGCTGAGGTGGTCGAGGGCGGCGACGCAGTCGGCCACCGCCTTGGCCGGGTCGAGGTTGGCGACCTGACCCATCGACGCCTCCAGGCCGGCCTGGTCGTGGTCCGATTCCCAGCCGGCGGCGAAACGCCAGAACACGTCGGGTGCGCCGACGACGTAGCCGGCGGCGGCGAGGCGTTCGGCCACGTCGCGGATGTACGGTCCCACGCCGAAGATCTCCTGGATCAGCACGAGCCCCGGACCGGCCCCGGAGTCGGGGGTCCACAGGTGCAGGTCCATCTCACCGTCGTCGATGGCCACGGTGTCCGTGCGCGGGGTCGTCATGGCCGCCGATGGTGGCACACCGGCTGCGCTGGTCGGCGGAGCGCCTTGGATGCCGCCCTCTCTAGCCTCCGGGCGGTGCGGTTGGACGAGTTCGACTACGAGCTGCCCGAGGCAGCGATCGCTCAGGTGCCGATTGAGCCGCGCCACGCCGCCCGCCTGCTCGTCGACCGCGGGAGCGTTTCGCCCGAGCACCGCCGCGTCGTCGACCTGCCGGCGCTGCTGACGCCCGGCGACATCGTCGTCGTCAACGAGACGAAGGTGCTGCCGGCCCGCCTGCGGCTGCAACGGGCGACCGGCGGCACGGCCGAGGTGTTGTTGCTGGAGCCGCTCGGCCCCGACCGGCGTCGATGGGAGGCCCTCGTGCGTCCGGCCCGGCGGCTGCGGGCGGGGGAGGAGCTGGCCACGCTCGCCGGCGAGCCGGTGGTGCGCGTCGGGGAACGCACGGCGGCCGGCGACACGTTCGCCGTCGAACTGGTCGGGTCGGACGATCCGCTGGCGGTGTTGGAGCGGATCGGGGAGATGCCGCTGCCGCCGTACATCCGCACCCGCTTGGCCGATGACGATCGCTACCAGACGGTCTACGCCCGCCGGCCGGGTTCGGCCGCGGCACCGACGGCCGGGCTTCACTTCACGCCGACCGTGCTCGACGCCCTGGCCGCCGCCGCCATCCCCGTCGTGGCGGTCGAGCTCGTCGTCGGTCTCGACACGTTCCAGCCGGTGAGCGTCGCCGACCCCCGGGCTCACCGGATGCACAGCGAGCGCTACCACGTGCCGCCAGCGACGTGGGCGGCGGTGCAGGCGGCCGAACGGGTCGTCGCCGTCGGCACGACCAGCGTCCGCGCCCTGGAGACCGCGGCCGCGACGGGCGAGCGGACCGGGCGCACCGAGCTGTTCTTGCACCGCGGGCGGCCGTTCCACGTCGTCGACGTCCTGCTGACGAACTTCCACCTGCCCCGCACCACGCTGCTGATGATGATCGACGCCTTCGTCGGGCCGCGCTGGCGCGACCTGTACGCCATCGCGCTGCGCGACGGGTACCGGTTCCTGTCCTTCGGTGACGCCATGCTCCTCGACCGTCGGGCCGACTGAGGGCGGCCGTCGTGAACCCCCTGCGCGTCGAGCTCGAAGCCGTCGACGGTGCCGCCCGCGCCGGCGTCGTGCGGACGGCCCGCGGCCGGTACGCCACGCCGTGCTTCATGCCGGTCGGGACTCGCGGCGCGATCAAGTACCTCAGCGCCGCCGACTACGAGGCGCTGGGCGTCGAGATCGTGCTCGCCAACACGTACCACTTGATGTTGCGCCCGGGCGCCGACGTGGTCGCCCGCTTCGGCGGGGTCGGTGCCTTCGCCGGCTGGCATGGGCTGACGCTGACCGACTCCGGCGGCTACCAGGTCTTCTCGCTGGAACCGAAGGTCGACGACGACGGGGTGACGTTCCGCTCCGTCTACGACGGCTCGACCCACCGCCTCAACCCCGAGTCGGCCGTGCACGCCCAGGAGCTGCTCGGCGCCGACATCCAGATGGTGCTCGACGTGTGCCCGCCGCTGCCCAGCCCGCTGGCCGTGCTCCGACTCGCCGTCGACCGAACGGCGACCTGGGCCGAACGGGCTCGCGCCCGCCATCAACGCGAGGGCCAGTCGCTGTTCGGGATCGTCCAGGGCGGCACCGACGAGGCGCTGCGGGCCGAGAGCGCGCGGCGCACGGCCGCCCTCGCCTTCGATGGCTACGGCATCGGTGGCCTGTCGGTGGGCGAGACGCGCGCCGAGATGCTGCCGGCGCTCGCCGCCGCGTTGGCCGAGCTGCCGGTTGACCGCCCGCGCTACCTGATGGGTGTGGGTGACCCGGCGTCGTTGGTCGAGGCCGTGCTTGCCGGTGTCGACCAGTTCGACTGCGTGATGCAAACGCGGCTCGGTCGCCACGGCACGGCACTGACGAGTACCGGAAAGGTGCACGTCAAGGCGGCCCGCCATGCCGACGAGGACGACCCGGTCGACGCGGGGTGCGGCTGCGACGTCTGCCGGCGCCACTCTCGCGGCTACCTGCGCCATCTCTTCGCCGTGGGTGAGCCCAGCGCGGCGCGCCTGCTCAGCCTGCACAACGTGGCCTGGACGCTGCAGTTGATGCGCGACCTGCGCGCCGCCATCGTCGGCGGGCGATCGGCGGCGTTCGCCGCCAACGTGCTCGCGGTCTGGGCCTGAACATGCGTCGGTAGGCTGCCCGCCGGCCTGGAACGGCTGTCCGAACGTCGAACACGAACGAGAACCATGCACCTCCTCTCCCTCCTCGCCAACGCCGAAGAAGAGACGTCCGGCGCCGGCAGCCTCCTCGGCATGTTGCCCCTGCTGCTCCTGCCGCTGGTGGCCTACTTCCTGCTGATCCGCCCGAACCGCAAGCGCATCCGCGAGCAGCAGTCGATGCAGTCGACGCTGGAGGTCGGTGACGAGATCGTCACGACGTCGGGGATCTACGGCTTCATCACCGGCTTCGACGGCGACCGCGTGTGGGTCGAGGTCGACGACGACGTCCAGCTGCGCGTCGCCCGCGCCGCTGTGCAGGGCAAGGTCGACCTCACCGACGCGTCCGACGCGCCGGCGCCGGCGGCACGCGAGCAGACGGCCGACACGCCCGAATGATCCGGCGGCGCCTCTGGTGGTCGCTGCTGGCCGTCGTCGTGGTCGCCGTCGGCCTCCTGGGCGTCAACCTCGGTCTGGGGAACCAGCCGGTGCTGGGCCTCGACCTGCAGGGCGGCGTGTCGGTGATCCTGCGGCCCGAGAGCGGGGCCAGCGACGCTGATCTCGTCGTCATCCGTGACCTCATCCGCGAGGAGCTGGAGACGCGCGGCATCGCCGAGCCCGACGTGCGGGTCGAGGGCTCGAACATCATCGTCGACCTGCCCGGCGTCAAGGACCAGCAGGAGGCGCTCGACGCTGTCGACGTGGCCGGCATCGTCTCGTTCCGCCCCGTTTTCGGCTGCGCCCCGGCGCCGGGGACCGCCGACCCGGCCGCCACGACCACGACCACCGGCGGTTCGACCCCGGCGACGACGGTGCCGGGAACGACGGGCGGCGAAACCACGACGGTCACACCGACGTCGACGCCGGTCACAGCATCCGGATTCGCTGGATCGGCCCGTCCCCGCACGACCCCGACGACGACGCCCGACGACGAACCGGGCACCACCGACGCGGCCCCGGCCACCACGACGGTGCCGCCGTCGGCGAGTGCGGACGGGGCCCCGACGACGACCGTCGCCGCCCCCGTCCCCCCCGTGCCGCCGGAGGTCACCGGCCAAGAGGTGTTGCGCAGCCTGGACGGCGAGCAGTGCCTCGTCGGTCCGTCCGGCGGTGGCGGTGAGATCTTCGCCCGCAACAGCTCGTCGGTTGAGTTCGGTGGCGGCGAGGGATGGCTCGTTGTCGCCGACCTGAGTGGCGGCGGCGAAGTGGCGTGGAACGCCATCGCCCTGCAGTGCTTCAACGGCACCAGCCAGTGCCCCAGCCGGCGCCTGGCCATCGTGCTCGACGACGTCATCCAGTCCTCGCCGACGGTGAACGCCCCGACGTTCTCCGGGTCCGTGTCGATCTCCGGCATGGACGAAACCGGTGCCCGCTCGCTGGCCCGGGTGATCGACCGTGGCGCCTTCCCGGTGCGCGTGGAGCCGGCCACCGTACAGACGGTGTCGCCGACGCTCGGGCGGGACTCGCTCAACGCCTCCGTGCTCGCCGGCCTCGTCGGCGTGGCCTTCGTGCTCGTGATGCTCGTGGTGTTCTACCGCTACCTCACGTTGCTCGTCCTGGCCGGGATGGCGGTCTGGGGCGTGCTGATCTACAGCATCTCGGCGGTCATCTCGGAGACGACGAATTACGCCCTGACGCTGGCCGGGGTGACCGGCATCATCGTGTCGATCGGCATGACCGTCGACAGCTACGTCATCTACTTCGAGCGGTTGAAGGACGAGGTGCGTCACGGGCGAACGCTGCGCAACTCGGCCACCCGCGCCTTTCAGGCGACGTGGAGGACGATCCTCGCCGCCAACCTCGTGTCGGCCATCGGCGCCGCCGTGCTGTTCGTGCTGAGCGTCGGGTCGGTGCGCGGCTTCGCGCTGTACCTCGGCGTGACCACCGTCTGCGACGTCATCGTGCTGTGGTTCTTCACCCGGCCGGCCGTGATCCTGTTCGCCGGCACAGGATGGCTGGACCGACGCAACACGTTCGGGCTCGCCGGCGGCGCTGGCGACGTGGTTCCCGAGCCGGAGGGGGCCACGCCGTGACCCTCACGACGGAGGAAGCGGCGACCACCCGCCGGGTTCACGCCACGGTGCCGATCGCGCGGCGGCCGTGGCGACGGTTGTTCCTCGGCCAGACGGCCATCGACTTCTGGGGCCGGCGGCGAATCTGGTACGCGCTCTCTGCGTTGCTCGTCGTCGTCACCATCGCCGCCCTGATCTGGCGCGGGCTGACGCTCGGCATCGACTTCGAGGGGGGCGTCGCCTGGGACGTGCCAGCCGCCGATTTCACCGTCGAGGAGGCCCGTGACGTCCTCTCCGACAACGGCGTCGAGGCCGACAACGCCAAGATCCAGGAGCGCCAGTCCGACAGCGGGGAGCTGATCAAGGTCCAGGTCGAGGACCAGACGCCGGAGGTGCGCGCCGCCGTCCAGGAAGCCTTGGCCGAGGCGGCCGGGGTCCAGACCCAGGACGTCAGCGTGTCGTCGGTCAGCTCGACGTGGGGCTGGGAGATCACGAAGAAGGCGATCATCGCCCTCGGCGTGTTCCTCACGCTCATCGCCATCTACATCTCGTTGCGCTTCGAGTGGGAGATGGCGCTCGCCTCGATCGTCGCCATGGTCCACGACGTGATCATCAGCGTGGGCATCTACTCGGTGTTCCAGTTCGAGGTCACGCCGGCCACGGTGATCGCGTTCCTGACCATCCTCGGCTACTCGCTGTACGACTCGATCGTCGTGTTCGACAAGGTCCAGGAGAACGAGCGGCGCGTCGCCGCCGCCGGCCTGACGGCGGCCGACCTGGTCAACGTGTCGACCAACCAGGTGCTGCTGCGGTCGCTGACGACGACGATGTCCTCGGCTCTGCCGGTGATGGCATTGCTCTTGATCGGGGCCGGCCTGCTCGGCCAGGTGACGTTGCGCGAGTTCGCCATCGCTCTGCTCGTCGGCATGTTGACCGGCGCCTACTCGTCGCTGTTCGTGGCCACCCCGATGCTCGGTTGGCTGAAGTCGCGCTCCGCCGAGTTCCGCCGCCGCCGCGAGGACGCCGGCGACCACCTCACCGGCGACGCGCTGCGCCAGGTCGTCGTCGGCGGCATCGCTGGCGTGCGCTCGTCGAGCCGGCGCCGCGCCGCGGCGCGGGTGCCCGATGCGGCCGTGGCCATCGCCGACGCCGCGCCGGCGGCCCGGACAGCAGCCTCGACGGTGTCCGAACCGGCGCCGAAGATCCTGCTCAGCCACCCCCCGCGGCCACGCAAGAAGAAGAAGCGCTAGCAGGGACCCCGGTTATCCTCGTTACATGAGTAGGGAAACCGACGCCGCCCCGGCCGCGGCGACGATCGAGTCGACGGAGCCGGCCTGGCTGCGCTCGCTCGTGCGCGAAGTCCTCGACTTTCCCCAAGCCGGCGTGCGCTACCGCGACATCACGCCGTTGCTGGCCAACGGGCCGGCGTTCCACGACGCCGTCGACGAGCTCGTCACCCGCTTCGAGAGCGAGGCGATCGACCGGGTCGTCGGCGTCGAATCCCGCGGGTTCATCCTCGCAGCCCCGATCGCTTACCGGATGTCGGCCTCGTTCATCCCCGTGCGCAAGGCCGGCCGGCTGCCGTGGGCCGTCGTGCGCGAGGAGTATGCGCTGGAGTACGGCCGCGACAAGCTGGAGATCCACCGCGACGCCATCCATCCCGACGACCGGGTGCTCGTGATCGACGACGTCCTCGCGACCGGCGGCACGGCGTCGGCGACGATCCGTCTGGTCGAGACGTTGGGCGGCCGCATCGTCGGGTTCGGCGCACTCCTCGAGGTCGCCGGTCTCGGCGGCCGCGACGCCCTGTCCGGTCACCGCGTCGAGGTGCTGGCCTCCTACTGAGGCGCCATGGGTACCGTCGACCGCGTCTTGCCGTGGCGTCGCCACCACGAGGCGGCGACTCCGGCCGAGCTGACGCCGCTGCTGGCCGCCTACCGCGGGCGCCATCCGAAGGCTCCGGTGACGACGATCAACCGCGCCTACCAGGTCGCCGCCGAGGCCCACCGCAGTCAGCTCCGCTCCAGCGGGGAGAGCTACATCAACCATCCGCTGGCCGTCGCCCGCATCGTCGCCGACATCGGGCTCGACGAGACGTCGGTCGCCGCCGCCCTGCTCCACGACGCCGTCGAGGACACCGAGATCACCCTCGACGACGTCCGCCGCGGTTTCGGCGACGAGGTTGCCACCATCGTCGACGGCGTCACCAAGCTGGAGCGCATCCGCTTCGACTCGCGCGAGGCCCAGCAGGCGGCGACGATGCGCAAGATGTTGGTGGCGATGGCTCGCGACCTGCGTGTCCTCGTCATCAAGCTGGCCGACCGGCTGCACAACATGCGCACGATCGCCGCCATGCCCCAGGAGCGGCAGCTCTCCATTGCCCAAGAGACGCTCGACATCTACGCCCCGCTGGCCCACCGCCTCGGGATGCAGGAGATCAAGCAGCAGCTGGAGGACCTGGCCTTCGCCTCGCTGGAGCCGAAGCGCTTCGCCGAACTCGATCACCTCGTCAGCAGCCGCTCCCCGGAGCGGGAGATGTACCTGGCTAGCGCCGTGTCCGAGGTGCGGGCCCGCCTGACCGAGCTCGGCGTCAAGGCTGAGGTCACCGGCCGCGGCAAGCACCTCTGGAGCATCTACGAAAAGATGGTCGTCAAAGGGCGCGAGTTCGACGACATCTTCGACCTCGTCGCCGTGCGCGTGATCGTCGAGTCGATGAAGGACTGCTACGCCGCGGTCGGGTGCATCCACGGTCGCTGGCGCCCGGTCGTGGGCCGCTTCAAGGACTACATCGCGATGCCCAAGTTCAACCTCTACCAGAGCTTGCACACCACGGTGATCGGTCCGGCCGGCAAGCCGATCGAGGTGCAAATTCGCACCCGCGACATGCACCAGCGGGCGGAGTGGGGCGTCGCCGCCCACTGGGCCTACAAGGACGACAACCCGTCGGCCGACATCGACTGGCTCAACCGGATCATCGACTGGCAGGCCGAGGTCAGCGATCCGGCCCAGTTCCTGCAGAGCCTGAAGACCGACCTGGAGCAGGACGAGGTCTTCGTGTTCACACCGAAGGGGCGCGTTGTCGCCCTGCCGGTCGGCTCGACGCCGGTCGACTTCGCCTACGCCGTGCACACCGAGGTCGGCCACGCCTGCATCGGGGCCAAGCTCAACGGTCGCCTCGTCGGCCTCGACCACCGCCTGTCGAGCGGCGATACCTGCGAGATCTTCACGTCGAAGGTCGCGACGGCGAGTCCATCGCAGGATTGGCTCGGCTTCGTCGCCTCACCCCGGGCCCGCAACAAGATCCGCCAGTGGATCTCGCGCGAGCGGCGGGTCGACATGATCGAGGCCGGCCGCGAGTCGCTGGCCGAGGAGCTGCGCCGCGAGGGCTTGCCGGTGCAGCGGATGTGGTCCTCGGAGCAGCTGAAAGCCGTCATCGCCGACCACAGCTACGTCGACCTCGACGCCCTGCTGGCGGCGATCGGCGAGCACCACGTGTCGGCCCGCGGCGTCGCTCAGCGGGTCGCCCGCGGCTTTCGCGGCGGTGAGGACGTGGAGCAGCTGCCGGCGACGGTGTTGCGGCCGCGCCGCCGTCGCAGCGTCGACGACACGATTGGCGTCCACGTCGAGGGCCTCGACGACGTCCTGGTGCGCCTGGCCAACTGCTGCACGCCGGTCCCCAACGACGAGATCATCGGCTTCGTCACGCGCGGGCGCGGCGTGTCGGTGCACCGAGCCGACTGCGCCAACGCCGTGTCGTTGATGGGCGACCACGCCACGCGCCTCATCGACGTCGACTGGGACGACGAGCGCTCCGGCGCCGTGTTCCGTGCCGGCGTCGAGGTCGTCGCCCTCGACCGCTCCCGGTTGCTGCGCGACGTCGCCAACGCGCTGTCCGACCACCACGTCAACATCGTTGCCTGCGACACGACGACGGGCTCGGACCGCGTCGCCAAGATGCGCTTCGAGTTCGAGCTGGCCGACCCCAGCCATCTGGCTGCGGTCCTGCGCACGATCAAGCAGATCGACGGCGTCTACGACGCCTACCGCCAGATCCCCGGGGCCAGCATCCCCCCCAGCTCCAGCGCCGCCAGCTGAGCGGTTTCGACGGAAGCACGGCCGCGTGAGAGCCCGAGCGACTCGGTGAGCAGCGCCCCTCGCCGGGCCCTCGACGCGCTGCGCCAGCGCGCTGGGCACGAGCTGCGCTGGCGGGTCGCCGGCGACGATGCCGAGCGTCACCACGACGAGATCTGGAACTCGCAGGGTGACCGGCGGTTCGGGCCGGGCGACCCCGTGTGGCGCGTTCACGCCGATGCCTCGATGTTCATCGGCGGGCTGCGGGCGTTGCTACTGCAATCGCTGCACCCGGTGGCGATGCACGCGGTCGCCGCCCACTCCGACTACCGGCGCGACCCGTGGGGCCGGCTCAACCGCACCGCCCACTTCCTGGCGGCGACGACCTACGGCGACGAGCGGGTGGCCGAGGCCGCCATCGAGCGGGTCCGCCGGATCCACGCCGCCGTCAGGGGCGTCACGCCCGACGGGCGGCCGTACGCCGCCGACGATCCCCACCTGCTCGAGTGGGTGCACGTCGCCGAGGTCGACAGCTTTCTACGGGCCCACCAGGCCTTCGGTTCGGCCCGCCTGACCGACTCCGATGCCGACGAGTACGTGGCCCAGACCGGTGAGGTCGCCATCGCGCTGGGCGTCGTCGACCCACCAGCATCACGCGACGACTTACGCCGGCGCCTCCGGGCCTACCGCCCCGAGCTGCGCTCCACGGCAGCGGCTCGCGAGGCGGCGCGCTTTCTCGTGCTGCAACCGCCCCTGCCCCTGGTCGCGCGCCCCGTCTACGGGGCGCTGGCCGCGGCCGCGGTCACGTCACTGCCGGCGTGGGCGAGCCTCGGCCTCGGGCTCGGCCGCCTGCCGTTTGACGATCGCCTCGTCGGGCGGCCGGCCGGCGGCCTCGTCACGAGCGCCCTGCGCTGGGCGATGACCTGAATCTCGGGATGCGCCGACCGGTGAAGCCGGATCGGCTGCGCCTCCGTGCTCGTCGCCGACCCTTCGGATCGGCGCTCGCCCACCTTCGTCCTGTCCGGGGACCCGCCGACTGGCAGAGCCGGATCGGCTGCGCCTCCCGAACTCACGCCTGGGGTTCGAGGAGCTGGCGGACCTCGGTGCCGGTGTGCAGGCGGTCGAGGGCCTCGTTGAGGTCGTCGAAGCCGACGTTGCGGCGGGTCAGCAGCTTGTCGACGGGGAGCCGCCCGGCCCGGTAGAGGTCGAACAGCCGGGGCAGGTCGCGGCGGGGCGCGGCCGAGCCCATGTACGACCCCTTGACCGTCTTCTCCTCGGCGACGAGCGTGACGGCCTTGACCGTGAAGTCCTGATTCGGGTGGGGAAGGCCGGCGGCCACGGCGGTCCCGCCGGCGCGGAGGGCGGCGTAGCAAAGCTCGAGCACGCGGGCCGAACCGGCCGCCTCGACGGCCCACTGGACGCCGCCTCCGGTCAGCTCCCGGATCTGATCGACCTCGTTGCCCTCGCCCGCCCGAACGGTGTGGTGAGCGCCGAGCTCACGGGCCAGGGCCAGTTTGTCCTCGACGAGATCGACGGCGACGATCGGCCACGCCCCGGCGAGGGCGGCGCCCATCACGGCCGAGAGGCCGACGCCGCCGAGCCCGAACACGGCGACCGAGTCGCCGGGGCGGACGTCGGCGGTGTTGAGCACGGCGCCGACGCCGGTCAGCACGGCGCACCCGAACACGGCCGCCACCTCCAGGGGCACGTCGTCGGGCACCTTGATCAACGAGCGCGGCGACATGACGGTGTGTTCGGCGAACGCCGACACGCCGAGGTGCTGGTGAAGGGCGGCGCCGTCGGCGTCGGTGAACGGACGGCGGCCGGTGACCAGCCGGGCCTCGCGATTGGCCGCCTGGGCTGTGGCGCACAGCACCGGCCGTCCCCCGGCGCACTCGGCGCACATCCCGCACGACGGGAGGTACGAGCAGACGACCCGGTCGCCCTCGGTCAGCTCCGTCACGCCCGGCCCCAGGGCCTCGACGATGCCGGCCGCTTCGTGGCCGAGGACCATCGGCACCGGCCGGGGACGGGCGCCGTCGGCGACCGACAGGTCGGAATGGCACAAGCCGGCGGCGACGACCCGCACCAGCACCTCGCCCGGACCCGGTCCGTCCAGTTCGACGTCCTCGATCGTCAACGGCGTCGACTCGGCGAACGGCGGCCGCCGTCCGATCTCGCGCAGCACGGCTGCCCTCGTCTTCATCGCCGCATCACCTCGGTTCGGTTCGTCGTCAGCGCCGCCGACCGTAACGGCCCTGCGAGTGCATTCGATCCGCCGCAACAAGGCGAAACGTCGAAGTGGGTGACGCTCCGATGACGATCCCTCGCACGGTCGCTGTCGCCGGCGCCAGTGGGTCGTCGGCCGTCGCCGCCGACGTGCACGATGCCGTCAGCCTGGAACCGGCCCTCGACGGAGTGGACATCGCCTACTACCTCGTGCACTCCTTGGGCGACGACGACTTCGAGAGCCAGGATCGGCGGGCCGCAGCCACGTTCGGGGCGGCGGCGGCGAAGGCCGGCGTCGAGCGAATCGTCTATCTCGGCGGTCTCGGCGCCGACGACCCGGCCGAGCTGTCGCCCCACCTGCGCTCGCGCCGCCAGGTCGAGACAGAACTGGCCGCCGCCGGCGTGCCCGTCACCGTGCTGCGGGCCGCCATCATCATCGGTCACGGCAGCGTGTCGTGGGAGATCACCCGCCAGCTCGTCGCCAACCTGCCGGTGATGGTGGCGCCACGGTGGGTCAACACGCGCACGCAGCCGATCGCCCTCGTCGATGCCGTGCGCTACCTCGTCGGCGTCCTCGAGCACCCGGCGGTCGCGGGGAGGGTGTTCGAGATCGGAGGCCCGGACGTTCTGACCTACGCCGCCATGCTGAAGCGGGCGGGACGCGCCAGCCGGGATCGTTCCCTACCAATTCTCGTCGCCCCGCTGCTGGCCCCACGCCTGTCGTCGCTGTGGATCAGCCTGGTCACCGACGTCGATGCCACGACGGCGCGCAACCTCGTCGAATCGATGGACACCGAGGTGATCGTGCGCGACCACGCCATCGAGACGCTGCTTCCCGGTCCGTTGTTGAGCTATGACGAGGCCGTGGCAGCAGCTCTCGAGGAACGCCGCGCGGCCCGAATGACCAGGCGGAAAGGCGCGCCCTGATGCCGACGGACGGCTCGCCACCGCCGTCTCGCTCGGCCGTGCACGACGCGGCGACGAGGGTCGAGGGCCACCTCCGCTCGGCTCTCGCCGCGCCGACACGGCCCGAGGTGGTCGCCGGCCCAGGAGAACGCCGCCGGCGCCAGACGGTCACGGCGCTGTTCACCGTGCTCGGCGCGGTGGCTCTCGGGTGGTCGCTCAACGTCGAGCCGGGAAGCGCACGGTTCTACGTCGCCTCGATCGTGTTGGCCGCCATCTGGACGCTCGGTGCCTTCGCCTCGGGGCCGCTGCACCTCGGCCGGATCGGACGCGAGCCGACGGCCCGGCGACCGGTCGGGCCGCCGATCGCGATCGGTCTGGCGCTGGCCGCCGTGTTCGTCGTCGGCGGCCTGCTCGTGCGCGAGGTGGCGGTGCTCGAGGAGGCCGTCGACGGCGTGCTGTCCTACGCCCGGCAGGGCTCGGGACCGCTCGTGTTGCTCGTCACCGTCGTCAACGGCGTCGCCGAAGAGCTGTTCTTCCGCGGGGCGCTGTACGCGGCCGTGCCGGTGCGCGCCGCCGTGGCCGTGACGACGCTGGTGTACACGGCGGCCTCGATCGCCTCCGGCAACCTGATGCTCGGCGTCGCCGCCGTGTTGCTCGGGCTGGTCGTGGGGATGGAGCGACGGGCGTCGGGCGGTGTCCTCGCGCCGATCCTCACCCACGTCACCTGGTCGGCGGCGATGCTGCTTGTCCTGCCGCCGCTGTTCGGCTGAGGTCAGCGGCGGGTGGTGCGTCGTTGGTAGAGGATGCGCAGGGGGATGCGGGTGAGCTCGGTGTCGTCGAGGAGGACGTCGAACCAGTGCAGTCCCTCGACGGCCTCGATGGTCAGGTTGACGATCAGCTGGACGCCGCGCTCGGGACCTTCGAACGTCACGTCGAAGAGCTGGGCTTCCCCACGCAGCCCGCTCGGCTGCTCGGGGCGTACCCGCAGCGTGTAGCGGCCGCGGGCATCGCCGGCCTTGAGCGCCACGACCAGGGTCAGGGCGATGCGGCTGGCGGGAAGCTCAGCGGGTGAGGCACCGCCCGTGGCGGTGATCGTGTAGCGGTCGAACACGCGGATGAGCGACAGCGTGCCGTCGGCCTCCTGCAGTACGCGGTCGCAGAACGTTGCCATCGAGACATGCGGCCCAGCCACGACGCCCGACGGTAGCGGCCGCCCTGGTCGCGGGCGGTGCGTGCCCGGAACCGCTCGAGGGTGCTGCGGGGGCGCCGGTAGCCTCGTCGGCCGTGTCCGAGTTCCAGACCAGCCCGGGGATGCGGGACATCCTGGTGCCGGATTCGGCGCGGGTGCGGGCTGTCGTCGACGCCTTCGCGGCCGCCGCCGAGGGTGCCGGGTACGAGCTGATCGTGACGCCGCTGTTGGAGGACGCCGGCGTGTTCGAGCGCGTCGGTGAGGCCACCGAGGTCGTGGAAAAGCAGATGTACCGCTTCACCGATCTGGGCGGGCGCGACGTCGCACTGCGCCCAGAGTTCACGGCCGCCATCGGCCGGGCCTTCGTGCAGCACCGGCCGCCGACCCCGTGGAAGGTGTGGACGTCGGGCTCCAACTTCCGCTACGAGCGACCCCAGCGCGGCCGCTACCGCCAGTTCGAACAGGTCGACGCCGAGGTCCTCGGCAGTGACGACCCACTGGTCGACGTCGAGATGATCGCCCTCGGCTGGCGTTTCCTCGCCGCGCTGGGGCTGCGTCAGGTCACGTTGCTGCTCAACTCCTTGGGCGAGCTGGCCGAGCGGGCGGCCTACGTCGATGCGCTGCGCCAGCACTTCGGCGCCCACGCCGCCACCCTGTCCGAGGCCAGCGTGGCGACATTGGCCCGCAATCCGTTGCGGGTCCTCGACTCGAAGCGGCCCGAGGATCAGGAGCTGATCGCGGCGGCGCCGTCGATCGAGCAGTTCTACGGCCCGGCGTCGGCCGCCCACCTCGACGTCGTCCGTGACGGGCTCGACCTGCTGGGCATTCCGTACACGGTGGCGCCCCGCCTCGTGCGCGGCCTCGACTACTACGTCCGCACGACGTTCGAGTACGCCGGCGGCACCCTCGACAGCGCCCAGAACGCCCTCGGTGGCGGCGGCCGCTACGACGGCCTGGTCGAGGCGCTGGGCGGTCCGTCGACGCCCGGCATCGGCCTGGCCATCGGCGTCGACCGGACGCTCCTGGCCTGCGACGACGAAGGGGTGTTCGCCGCCCCGGCATCGGTCGTGGACGTGTTCGTCGTCGACACGACCGGTGGCGCCGCCGCCCTGACGATCTGCGACGACGTCCGGTCCGCCGGCCTGCGGGCCGACCGGGCGTTCGACCACCGCAGCATGAAGTCACAGATGAAGGCCGCCGACCGCAGCGGGGCCGCCATCGCGGTGATCGTCGGCAGCGACGAAGCGGCCGCCGGTACGGCCGTCATGCGGTCGCTGCACGACGGCGGCGCCCAGCGCGTGGTCGCCCGCGCCGACCTCGTGTCCCACCTCACCGCCGAACTGAAAGCTCCCCGTCGATGACGTCACCGTCCAGCACCGCCCTGCGCAGCCACCTCTGCGGCGAGTTGCGGGTCGAGCACGCCGGCCAGACCGTCACCCTGTGCGGGTGGGTCGGGCGCCGCCGTGAGCACGGCGAGCATCTCGCCTTCGTCGACCTGCGCGACCACAGCGGCGTCGTGCAGTGCGTCGTCGACAACGCCATCGACGTCCGCAGCGAGTACGTGCTGCGCATCACCGGCACCGTGCGCGCCCGCCCCGAAGGGACGGTCAATCCGACGTTGTCGACGGGAGCGGTCGAGGTCGGCGATGCCCACATCGAGATCCTCCGCACCGCCACCACGCCACCGTTCCCGATCGACGCCCGCACCGACGAGGTCGACGAGAACATCCGCCTGCAGTACCGCTACCTCGACTTGCGCCGCGAGCGGATGCAGCGCAACCTGCGCGTCCGGGCGGCCGTCAACTCGGCGGTGCGCAGGGCGATGGAGGCCCAGGGCTTCGTCGAGATCGAGACGCCGATGCTCGTGCCTCGACGCCGGAGGGCGCCCGCGAGTTCCTCGTGCCGTCGCGCAAGGAACCCGGTTCGTTCTACGCCCTGCCGCAGTCCCCGCAGCTGTTCAAGCAGCTGCTGATGGTGGCCGGGTTCGACCGCTACTACCAGATCGCCCGCTGCTTGCGCGACGAGGACCTGCGGGCCGACCGCCAGTACGAGTTCATGCAGCTCGACGCCGAGATGAGCTTCGTCGACCAAGACGACGTCCTCGCCGTGATCAGCGAAGCCGTCCTCGCCGCCACCGAGGCGGTGACCGGCGAACGCCCGCCACCGATCGAGCGGATCACGTGGCGCGAGGCGATGGAACGCTTCGGGGTCGACAAGCCCGATCTGCGCTTCGGCCTCGAGCTGGTCGAGCTGACCGACGTCTTCGGGGCGACCGAGTTCAAGGCCTTCGCCGGCGCCGCGGCGATCAAGGCCATCCGGGTACCGGGGGCGGCCGGCGACTACGGCCGCAACCAGCTCGACAAGCTGACCGATCGGGCCAAGTCGCTCGGCGCCAAGGGGCTGGTGTGGCTCAAGGTCACCGCCGACGCCACGTTCGACTCGCCCGTGGCCAAGTTCCTGTCGGCCGACGAGACGGCCGCCGTGATCGCCCGCGTCGACGCCGAGGCCGGCGACCTCGTGCTCGTCGTCGCCGACGTGTGGGCGACGACGTGCGAGGTGCTCGGCCAGCTGCGCAACGACCTCGGGCGGCCACCCGTCCACGAGGGTCCGTACGCCTACGTGTGGGTCGTCGACTTCCCGATGTTCGTCGGTCGCGACGCCGAGGGCCGTCCCAAGCCCGGCCACCATCCGTTCACGCGGCCTCATCCCGACGATCAGGACCGCTTGGCCACCGACCCGATGTCGGTGCGGTCGCAGGCCTACGACCTCGTCCTCAATGGGTGGGAGCTCGGCTCGGGCTCGATCCGGATCCACGAGCCGACCCTGCAGCGCGAAGTGTTCGCCGCCCTCGGGATCAGCGACGACGAGGCCGAGCGCAAGTTCGGCTTCTTTCTCAACCCGTTCGAGTTCGGTGCACCGCCCCACGGCGGGTTCGCCTTCGGCCTTGATCGCCTCGTCGCCATCCTCGCCGGGGAGGAGAACATCCGCGAGGTCATCGCCTTCCCCAAGACGCAGTCGGGGGCCGACCCGATGACCCACTCGCCGCGACCGGTCGAGCCGGGTCAACTCGACCAACTCGGCATTCGCCTGCTGCCCCCCGGCCGCTAACGATCGCGCACCCCCTCGCTACCGTCGACTCACCGACATCCCCCGCTGACCGGCACCGGGCGCCACGCCGCTCCGGTGGCAAACACACAGGGGACAAGCCCATGAGCGAACACAATCTCTCGGTGCTGCGCGGCACCGTGGTCAACGAGCCGACCGTGCGAGACCTGGCGTCGGGGACCATCGTCGTCTCCTTCGACGTCACCACCCGGGACACGGCCGGTGCGCAGTCCGTCCCCGTGGCCTGGTTCGATCCGCCCGGTGCGGCGCCCGCCGCCGGGGCCGAGGTCGTCGTCGTCGGCTCCGTCCGCCGACGCTTCTTCCGCTCCGGCGGCGCCACGCAGAGTCGCACCGAAGTCGTCGCCGACCGCGTCGTCGACGCCGCCCGCCGGCGCGACGTCACCCGCGCCCTCACCGCCGCGCGCGCCGTGCTTGAGGTTTCGCGCTCGCAATCAAAGGTTGCTCGGCGAGTTGATGGAGCCGGCCTACGGCCGGCGCCCAACCATGCAGGCGATCGACCGGCGGAGCCGGCGCGATCGCCGAAGCAG
>Ga0136617_10002278_pt1 | contig 17130 bp, 12 predicted proteins | sample AntDrymUQ3222106_2_FD_129672 | JGI IMG/M metagenome (GOLD analysis project Ga0136617, IMG submission 129672) | Polar desert sand microbial communities from Dry Valleys, Antarctica - metaG UQ322 (21.06) | ecosystem: Environmental > Terrestrial > Soil > Desert | place: Antarctica: Dry Valley...
AAACCGCGCGGTTCCTCCAGCTGTGGACCGCGATGGACGGTCTTCTCGACGAGCGGATCCAGCCGCTGGGCCTGGAGAATCTCTACCAGCCCCGCAGAGTGGCCGGCCTCGCCGTGGCCGACGTGCTCCAGCGGGTCCAGTGGCTGATTCCGGTGGTCCTGCTGGTGGCGACTGTGGTCGCAGCCTTCCTGATCCGGAGCGTGATCGGCCCGCTGCACCAGCTCAAGGCGGGGACCGAAGCCGTCTCCAGAGGCGACCTCAATCACCGGATCGAGGTGTCCAATCGGGACGAGTTCGCCGACGTGGCGGCCGACTTCAACCACATGGTGGAGCGGCTCAAGGAAACGACCGTGTCCAAGGAGGCGCTCGAGCAGAGCGACCGCAGGCTGCGGAGCACCGTGCAGCAGTTGCGGCGGGAGATCGCCGATCGCACCCGGGCGGAGGCGTCGTTGCGGCGCGCGGAGACGATGTCCGCCATGGGAGCCCTGGTGGCGGGCGTCGCGCACGAGGTCAGGAACCCGCTGTTTGGGATCCTCTCCGTCCTCGACGCCATGGAGGCGCGCCTGGGTCAGCGGACCGAGCTCCAACGATACTTCCCGGTGCTGCGCGACGAAGCCGGCCGCCTGACCCGGCTGATGCAGGAGCTGATGGAGTACGGCAGACCGCCCAACCGGGAGCTGAGGCCGGGACAGGTCGGCGAGGTGCTGCACGAGGCGCTTCGCCATAACCAGTCGCTGGCGGCCACCGGCGGCGTTCGGCTGGTCGGCAGGATCCCCAAAGATCTTCCTCTGGTGAGGCTGGATCGCGACCGATTGCTCCGAGTTTTCCAGAATCTGCTGGAGAACGCCATCCAGCACTCACGGCCGGACAGCGAAGTGGTGCTGGAGAGTCGGGTGCTCGGCACCAACGGGGAGCGCTGGATCGAGTGCGCCGTCGCCGATGCGGGCACCGGCTTTCGACCCGACGATCTTCCCCACATCTTCGATCCCTTCTTTACCCGGCGAAAAGGCGGCACCGGCCTGGGACTCTCGATTGTCCATCAGATCGCTCAGGAGCACGGCGGCGAGATCGCGGCGGCGAACCGGCCCCAGGGCGGAGCGGTACTGACCGTGCGGCTGCCGGCCTGCGGCCAGGAGCTTATTGGCGAAGTTGCCGTGGAGGAGACCGGTGGCGCCGCCGTCTAGAATCCTGCTGATTGACGACGAGGCCGGGATCCGGTTCGGGGTCCGCGAATTCCTCGGTGCCCACGGCTACGAAGTGGACGAAGCCGATAGCTGCCGCACCGCGGAGGCCAGCTTCCGGCAAAATCGTCCCGACCTGGTCATCCTCGATCACGTGCTGCCGGATGGGGACGCGCTCACTCTGCTTCCCCGCCTCCGTGCGGTAGACGGGAGCGTTCCGGTCGTGATCCTCACCGGCCACGGCTCGATTGACCTCGCGGTGCGCGCGGTAAAGGAGGGTGCCGAGCAGTTCCTGACCAAGCCGGTCGAGATGGCCTCCCTCCTGGTGGTGCTTCAGCGACTCATTGACGGCCGGCGGACTCGGCGGAGGCAGCTCGCCGGTCAGGCCCGGGAGACTCGTGGCGAGTTCGACCCCTTTCTGGGCGACACCCCCGCGGTGCGCCGCCTGGCGGAACAGGCCGAGCGGGTGGCGGCGGCGGACCGCCCGGTACTCATCCAGGGACCCACCGGCAGCGGCAAGGGGGTGCTGGCGCGCTGGCTCCACAACCACGGCCCTCGCGCGGAAGAGGCGCTGGTGGACCTCAACTGCGCCGGCCTGTCGCGGGAGTTTCTCGAGTCCGAGCTGTTCGGGCACGAGAAGGGGGCCTTTACCGGCGCGGTCGCGAGCAAGTCGGGGCTGCTCGAGATCGGTCACCGGGGCAGCGTGTTTCTGGACGAGATCGGCGACATGCCCGCCGAGGTCCAGCCGAAAGTGCTCAAGGTACTGGAGGAGAAACGCTTTCGCCGCATGGGCGAAGTCCGCGACCGGCACGTGGACGTGCGGCTGATTGCCGCTTCCCATCACGACCTCGTTGCCCTCGTGCGGGAACAGCGTTTCCGCAACGATCTCTACTTCCGCATCAGCACCCTTCCGCTGCAGGTTCCGGCGCTCGCCGAGCGCAGCTCGGACATTCCACTGCTGGCCGCCTCGATCCTCGAGCGGCTGGGTCCTGAGCTCGGCCGTCCCGCCGTCACCCTCTCGCCAGCCGCAGAGACCATCATGCTGCGATACCCCTGGCCTGGCAACATCCGAGAGCTGCGTAACGTGCTCGAGCGCGCGGTCCTGCTCGGCGCAACGGCACGGATAGAGCCGGAGGACCTCCGCTTCGACGCCGGCCTGGCAAAAGCTCCGGGGGCCCACGCCTCGAGTCTCACGCTGGTGGAGGTAGAGCGGCAGCACATCGAGCTGGTCCTTCAAGAGGAAAACGGTCACGTCGAACGTGCGGCGCGCCGGCTGGGAATCCCGCGCAGCTCACTCTATCACAAGATCAAACAGTTCGGCCTGCGAGCCCCCGCGGGCGATGTTGAGGCTTCGCCAACCGAGGTGTCGGGAGGGTGACAGAGAAGCTCGGCCGAGTCTGAAGTCGGGACAAGTATCCAGGAACTAGACCGCCATGCCGGCACCGCGACCCCAATCCTGTGCATACGACCCCCCAAAGGGCAGCTAACGCTCTCACCTCGGCTCACCGCATCAGGCGCGATGGTTGCTTAGAGAGGCAATAGGAGACAACCTCAACATTTTATCGGTCGGCCCGACGCGCCGCCGAAGCCGAGGGTCAGTGTGAGAGCTTTAAGTCAAACGGCTGACCCTGGGACCGGGCGCGGCGCGTGCCATCCTGAGAGTGGCATGCGACGTTTTCTGTTGATCGTGGAAGACCGCCCCACCATCAGCTTTGCCCTCAGCGACTACTTCGCCACTCGTGGCTGGGACGTGGAGTGCGCCGCGAGCGTCAGCGAGGCCGAAGCCATTCTCCTGCGCCGTAAGGTCACCGTTCTCATCGCTGACCTGTCACTGTCTCAGCCCGGCAGCATTGACGGTCTCGAGCTCACCCGCCAGGTGCGGCGGCATTGGCCGCGCACTCGGACCATCATTCTCACCGCTTACGGCACTCCCGAGGTCGAGCTGACCGCGCGGCGAATCGGTGTAGACGCCTTCCTGCACAAGCCGGCGCCGCTCGCGGAGCTGGCCCGGGTGGCCGACGCGCTGTCCGAGGGGTGAAGCGGCGAGTCCGCGCCGCGGTCATCGTCGCGCTGATGCTGCCGGCTTTGGTCGGCGGGGTGAGCGCGCAGACGAGGGCGGCCCCGGCGGCCTTGGAGCCCGCGTTCCTGCGGTGGAGCACCGGACCGGTTCGGCTCGACGGGGTGCTGGACGACCCGGCGTGGCTCGCGGCCGACTCGCTCAGCGACTTCACCCAGCTCGACCCGGACGAGGGTCAGCCGGCTACCGAGCGTACCGTGGTGCGGCTCCTGGGGCCGCCGAAGGGCTCTACATCGGGCTGGCGGCGTACGACAGCGTGCCTCGGAGAATAGGACGCGCGCAGCTCCGCCGCGATGCCGACCTCAGTTCGGACGACACCTTCACCCTCCTGCTCGACCCGCAGCGCGATCGCCGCTCCGGCTACCTGTTCAGCGTCAATCCCAACGGCGCCCTGTACGACGCCGAAATTCTGGGACCGGACGACACCAACAGCGACTGGGACGGCCGCTGGGACGCGCGCGCGCGACTCACCTCCTGGGGCTGGTCGGCCGAGATCTGGCTGCCTTGGCAGACCCTTCGCTACGGCGCCAACGGTGCCCCCTGGGGGCTCAACCTCGAGCGGTTCATCCGCCGTAAGAACGAGGTGGCGCTGTGGCGTGGGTGGCCGCGGCACCAAGGGCTGCTGTTTGGCGAAGCCCAGGGAACCCTCCTCGGGCTCGACTCGCTACCGAGGCGTCCTCGCGCCGAGATCCGTCCGTATCTGGCGATGGCCCAGTCGCAGGCTGAGCGGGACTTCGGGGAGGATGGGCAGTCGGAGATCCTGGAGGCGAGCGGCGGAGACCTCCGGGTCGGCGGCGACGTGAAGCTGGCCGTAGCGCCTACGATGACGCTGGATCTCACCCTCAACAGTGACTTCGCTCAGGTCGAGGTTGACCGCTAGGTGGTCAACCTCACCCGCTTCCCGCTGCAGTTTCCCGAGAAGCGGCCGTTCTTCCTGGAGAGCTCGGGGATCTTCGCGATGGGAGAGCCGGGGGAGGTGGAGCTCTTCTACAGCAGACGAGTGGGCCTGGCCGATGACGGCACGCCGATCCCGCTGGACGCCGGCGCCCGGCTGCATGGCCGCTCCGGCAGCTACCGGGCAGGCGTCCTCGCCGTCCGTACCGGCGGCGACGAGGACGCGACCGACCTCGTCGCGCGAGTCACCCGTGACGTGCTCTCCCGAGGTCGTGTGGGAGCGATGGTGACCTCCCAGTATTTGCCGGATGAGACCGGACGCTGGTCCGCGGGGCTTGACCTGCAGCTTCCATTTCTGGTGGGAGGACAGAACCTGGTGGCCTCGGGGTACGGTGCCACCAGCCACGAGGGCACCGGCTCCTCCGAGGCTTGGGGGCTGTTCGTTGACTACCCCAACGACTGGTCGGACAGCTACCTCGGCGTGAGCCGGGTAGGTGAGGGATTCGACCCGGCTCTGGGCTTCGTGCGGGAGGATGGCATTCAGCGGTATACCGGCGGCTTTCAGTTTTTCCCCCGGCCCCGCGGACTCGGCGTGCGGCGGCTGAACCTCAAGCCGATCGCCTGGGAGGTGGCCAACGATCTCGATGGGGAGCGAGCCTATGCCGCCTACGAGATCAGGCCGCTCGGGGTGGAGTTCGAGAGCGGGGCAGAGGTGGAGCTCAACCTTCAGCGATTCGTGGATGCCCCGGGCGAGCGGTTCGAGATCTTTCCGGGCTCGGTGATTCGCCCCGGCAGCTACACGTACGACCGGATAGAGGCGCGCTTCCTGAGCTCAGCGGGTCGGCGGTGGACCCTCGACCTCACCGGCAGCGCCGGGGAATTCTACGACGGCACCGCTACCGAGCTCGAGGCCTCGGTGGAGCTTCGGTCGGCGCCGCACCTCATCACCTTCGTGGATTACAGCGTGCAGTCGGTCCGCCGGCCCCAATCGGACTTTACCACGCAGGTGGCGCGGGTGGGGGTGGACCTCGCGGCCAGCCCGCGGTTCGGCGGCTCGGTCCTGACCCAATGGGAAAACGAGTCCAACCGTCTCTCGGTGAATGCCCGCGTTCACTGGACCCCCCAGCCCGGCAGTGACGTCTACCTGGCATGGAGCAGCGCCTGGCCCACTGCGCTGGAAGGCGGAATTCCGTGGCGGCGCCCGCACAGCGGGGTACTGATCGGAAAGCTGGTGCACTACTTCCGGATGTGATCGGCGAGTCAGGGGAAGGTGGGCGAGATGGCCCGATCAGCACCAGCGAAGCGCGAGCGTCCTTGCTGTCATCCCGAGCGCAGCGAGGGATCTGCTCCGCATCGCTCGATCCATTCCCAGGCCAGATCCCTCGCTGCGCTCGGGATGACAGCGCGACGTGTGGCGCGCCATGACCCGCCCATCACCGCCGCATCCCGAGCAACGTCTCGACATACAGCCGCAACCCGAACTCGATGTTCTCCACCGACAGCCGCTCGTTGTTGCCGTGGACGCTGAGACGACTCTCCTCCAACTCCACCAGCCAGGGATCGAGTCCGTAGCAGATCAAGCCCGCCGCGGCGTAGTAGGGTCGGTCGGACGCCCCGGCACTGATCGGCGTGGCGATCGGCACCCCGGGAAGCAGGCGCCGGGCGGCGCGTTCGATGGCGCGGAAGAGCTCGGTATCGAGCGGTGAGTCGTACCGGGGGGCCACGTCGCCCACCGACTCGAGGGTGAGCTTGGGGTCGTTGATCACCCGGAGCAGCTCCTGCCGGAACACCGTGGTGTCCACGTCGGGCAGCAGGCGGATGTCGAGCTCCGCCGACGCCTCCTGCGGAATGGTGTTGGTCTTGTCGGAGCCGGTGAGCACGGTGGGGGTGATGGTATTGCGAAGCAGCGCGTTCCGCTCCGGTTCGCTCAGAAGCCACGCTCGGCCGCGCGGAGTGCGCAGCGCTGCCTCCGCATTGCCCAGCCACCCGCGGCGCTCCCCGGTCTCGTAGCGGGCCTGGGCCTTGAAGAACCGGTCCACCGCGGGCGTGAGCCGGACCGGCGTCTCCCAGGCGACCAGGCGGGCGAGAGCGGTGACCAGCCGGTCCACCGGATTGTCGCCCAGCGGGACCGACCCGTGCGAAGTCGTCCCCCTGGCGATCAGCTTCTTCCAGAAGACCCGCTTCTCCCCCACGTCTATGCCGAACCAGCGCACCTTCCCATCTTGCACCCGGGTGTCGGCCCCTTCGGTCAGCACGTACTCGATCCGGCCTACCAGGTCGGGGTGCCGCTCGATGAAGGTGCGCGAGCCGAGACCGCCGATCTCTTCGTCGGCGTTGGCAATGAAGACCAGGTCCCGGCTCAGCTGGACTCCCGCCCGCTTGAGCGCGACGAAGGCCATCAGCTGAATGATCCCATGTCCCTTCATGTCCAGCGCGCCCCGGCCCCACACATATCCATCCTTCCTCACCCCGCCGAACGGGGCCTCCGACCACTGCGCTCGGGTAGCCGGCACCACGTCCATGTGGTGCACCAGCGCGATCGCCTTCCCACCCCCGCTGCCGGGAAGCCGGGCGTAAAAGTTGGCCCGTCCCGTCCCCAGCTCGGCGGTATCGAGAATCCGGCCCTCGATGCCCTCGCGCGCGAGGACGTCCTTGAGCCAGCGGGCGGTGGCCAGCTCGTTCCCGGGTGGGTTGCTGGTATTGATCCGGAGATACTCGGCCAGGCGCTGGGCGGTTTCCTCGCGCAGCCGGACAAAGTCGGTTGCCGGCGGAGCGGCGCGCCTCTGCCCGAACACCGAGGAGGTCAGGGTGCACAGCAGCGCCGCCGCGACCAGGGCGGCGCGGGGAAAAGCTTTCGGCATCAGGGCTCCACGAGCAAGCGGCCGGCCAGCTCCTTTACCACCTTGGCGCTGACCGACCCGGTGAGACCCGTCGGATCGCTGACGGGGTTGAACTCGACGAAGTCCGCGCCGACCAGGCGGCCGCGGCACGACTGCACTACGGAGAGCGCCTGCCGGACCGAGAGGCCGCCCGGCTCGCGGTGGGAGACGCCGGGCGCGAGGCCGGGGTCTATTACGTCGAGATCGAAGGAGAGATACACCGGCCCGTCGAGGCCGAGCTCGGTGCCATCGCGCCAGTCTTTCATCTCCATCACCTCGACCCCGAATCGCCGCGCCTGCTCGCGCTGGTGGCCGGTCATGGTGCGAATCCCCACCTGCACCAGGCGATCCACCAGGCCCTCCTCCATCACTCGGGCAAAGGGACAGGCGTGGGAGTATCGGTCGCCCTCGAAATCGTCGTAGAGGTCGGGATGGGCGTCGAGATGGAGCACCGAGAGCCGCGGATGGTGGGGACGGAATCCACGGAGTACCGGGTACGTGATCGAGTGGTCTCCGCCGAGGACGAGCAGACGGCTGCCCGAATCCACCACCCGCTCAGCGGCGGCTTCGATCGTACGCCGTACGTCCTCACCCTCCTCACCTTCGCCGAAGACCAGATCGCCTTCGTCCTCGATACCCACCGCGCTCAGGTTGATCCCGGTCTCGGTCCATGGATTCCCCGCCTCCGACCAGAGCGCCTCCCGAATCACCGGCGGAGCCGACGCCGCCCCGCGGAAAAAGGACGAGCTGGCGTCGTAGCAGATTCCGAGGAGGGTGATCTCTGCGGGCATGCCGGTTCTAGTCTCCCGCCGATCCGAGATGCATCTGTCGCTGAACTCGCGGGTACCCCTCGACCGCCCGGGCCTCCGGCCAGAGCAGCGATACCACGATCCCGGCCAGGAACGACAGGGGAATCGTCACCAGCGCCGGGTTCCTGAGGGGGAACCAGGCGTGCTCGCGGCCGAGTATCTCCACCTGGATGGTCGGGGACAGATAGATCAGCCCCAGCGTCACCAGCGTCCCCGCCACCATGCTGGTCACTGCCCCCGCGGTAGTATAGCCCCGCCAGAAGATCGAAAGCACCAGCGCCGGAAAGTTCGCGCTGGCCGCGATGGCGAACGCCAGCGAGACCATGTAGGCCACGTTCTGGCCTTTGAAGGTGATTCCCAGCGCGACCGCCACCACTCCGAGCGTCAAAGTCGCGATGCGCGCCACCAGGAGCTGCTCGCGCACGTCGGCCCTGCCCTTCCGCACCACACTCACCCACAGATCGTGTGACAGAGCCGCCGCTCCGGAGAGCGTGAGACCGGCGACGACGGCCAGGATGGTCGCGAACGCCACCGCCGCGATGAACCCGAGAAAGGCGGTGCCGCCTAACAGCTCGGCGAGCAGTGGCGCGGCCATGTTGCCTCCCTGGTCCACCGCCCGGATCGCCTCCGGCCCGACCAGCACCATCGCGCCGAAGCCCAGGATGAAGGTGAGCAGATAGAACAGGCCGATGAGTCCGGTAGCCACGAAGACGGACGTGCGCGCGGCGCGGGCGTCGGGCACGGTATAGAACCGCATCAGGATGTGGGGCAGCCCCGCGGTGCCGAACATGAGCGCCATGCCGAGCGAGAAGGCGTCGAACGGATTGGAGACCAGTTTGCCGGGCGCAAGAACCCCTTCGCCATAGCGCGCCGCGGCCGCGGCAAAGAGAGCGGCCGGGTTCATGCCGAAGCGGAGCAGAACCATCCCCGCCAGCAGCAGGGCGCCGGTCATCAGCAACACCGCCTTGACGATCTGCACCCAGGTGGTGGCGATCATTCCTCCGAACAGCACGTAGCCGATCATGACGATGCCCACCAGCAGCAGGGCGCGCTCGTAGGAGAGACCGAACATCAACCGGATCAGCCCGCCCGCACCCACCATCTGGGCGATGAGATAGAGCGTGACCGTGGCCAGCGTTCCCACCGCGGCGGCGATCCGAACCGGCGTCTGCCGCAGCCGTGTGGCCACCACGTCGGCGAAGGTGTAGCGGCCGAGGTTGCGGAGCGGTTCGGCGATGAGAAAGAGCACCACCGGCCAGCCCACCAGCCAGCCGGTCGAGTAGATGAGTCCATCGAACCCGGTAGTGGAGACGAGGCCCGCGATTCCCAGGAACGAAGCGGCGCTCATGTAGTCGCCGGCCAGCGCAAATCCATTCTGCCCCGCGCTGATGGTGCGGCCCGCGGCATAGAACTGCTCGGTGGTTCGTGTCCGCCGCGCGGCCCACCAGGTGATGCCGAGAGTGACGGAGATGAACCCGAAGAAGAAGATCATCGCCACCGCGTTCGGCTGGCCGATGGCGGTGGACGCCGGTTCCTGGCTCACCGACTCTCCTCGGCGCCGATGGCCTCGAGCTGGCGGTCGTAGTGGGCGTTGGCCCAACGTACATAGACCCAGGTGAGTAGCCACGACGCCACGATGACCAGGGCACCCAGCAGTATGCCGAGGGTGAGTCCCGGTACCACCAGCGTGGCCAGGAGCGGGCGGCCGAAGGCCACCAGGGAAATGAATCCGAAGTAGAGCAGCACCATGGCGCCGGTGAGCCGGAGCGCGATGCGCCACCGGGCGGCGGCCAGTGCTTCCAACCGTGTCGGGTGGAGGCTCACCCGGGGGCCGGTGCTCCGGCGGCTCGCGCCACCTCGCCGCCTTCCGGCCCGTAGAAGAACACCCAGACGGCGAGATCGTCGGTAAAGCTCTCGAACCGGTGAACGACCGCGGCCGGAACCAAGAGCACGTCACCCGGGCCGAAGGGCCGTCGCTCACTGCCGGAGAAGAACTCGCCGCTGCCACGCACGACGACGTAGACTTCGTCTCGGGTGTGAGGGGTCTGGGGATCGTGGCCGCGGGGAGCGTACAGCTCGACGCTCAGCGTGCCGTGCTGAAAGAGCTCGACGAAGCGCTCACCGTTTTTGCCGGGGAGCTGGGCGAGGCCGTGGGCAACGGTCAGGCGGGGGGCGGACATCGGGGTGGTCGCGGGCTCCTGGGGTCGGGTGTGCGGGCATCGGGGTCCGCGGCTCCGGCGGAGGCAGTTCTCCCTCCGGTCGCTGCAGGCCGCCCTTGGGCGTCCGTCGCCGCGAGCAGATCACACGGCCTGACGCTCCCTGCGGGAGAGCTGCCTCCGCCTGCGCCCGTGCCACGGGGCGAAGCGCCCAGCTGAGAGCTACGGCCGGGATCGCGATGCCGGACGAATCCCCTTGCGACCTCCCGGTCGCTGCGGGGGCGGGCGAGGGAGGTGGCGTGTCCGGAGGGAGCGTCAGGCCGTGTGATGCTGTCTAGCTACGGAACCCCAAAGGCGGCCTGCAGCGACCGGAGGGCGCATCGCCTCCCTCGCCCGCCCGGCGAGACGAGCGCCACCTCCACCGAGGAGACCGCTACTTTTTCACGTCGCGCAGTATCTCCCGCGCCGCGTTGTAGCCGCAGGCGCCCATCACCCCGCCACCCGGATGCGTCGCGGCCCCGCAGAGGTAGAGCCCGCGCACCGGCGTCCGGTAATCCGCGTACCCCGGCACCGGACGCATGAACGAGAGACTGCTCAGCGACATCACTCCCTGCATGATGTTGCCGCCGGTGAGTCCGAAACGCTGTTCCAGATCGGCCGGCGCCAGCACCTGCCGCGCAATCACCGACCGCTTGAAGTTGGGCGCGTACTCGTTCATCAGGTCGAAGCACCGGTCGGCGTACTTCTCCTTCTCCTGCTCCAGCGACAACCCCGGCGCCAGCTTGTAGGGGAAGTACTGGGTGAACAGGGACATCACGTACTTCCCCGGCGGCGCTATGGAATCGTCGAGAGCCGACGGGATCGTCGCCTCGATGATCGGGTGCTCCGAAGGGCAGCCGTACTTGGCGTTGTCGTAGGCGCGCTCGATGTACTCCATCGTGGGCGAGATATGGATCGTCCCCCGGTGTTGCGGCCCCGCCGAGGTCCCGGGAAGCGCTTTGAAGTCGGGCAGCTCGCCCAGCGCGATGTTGATCTTGCAGCTCGCGCTGCTGTAGTCAATGTTGCGCACCGCCTCCACGAATTCTGCTGGCAGGTCGCCCTTATCCATGAGCTTGAGAAATGTCACCTGAGCATCCGCGCCCGAGGCCACCCGCGCAGCGCGGATCTCACTGCCGTCGGCCAGCGCCACACCCTCCACCGCCCCATTGCGAACCAGTATCCGAGTCACTTCCGAGTTGGTGCGGATCTCGGCGCCCTTCTCCCGCGCCGCCCCGGCGATGGCATTGCTGATCCCGCCCATTCCCCCACGGACGTAGCCCCACACTCCGCGCACGCCATCGCACTCTCCCATCACGTGATGGAACAGCACGTACGCCGTTCCCGGCATTGAGGGTGACGCCATGGCGCCGATGATGGCGTCTGTCGCCAGCGTCACCTTGAGCTGCTCCGACTCGAACCAGCGGTCCAGGATCGGTGTCGCCGCCCCGGTGAGAATCTCGATCGCCTTCTGGCCGTCGGTGCCCAGCTTGGTAAAGGCGAGCCCCAGCTTGGCGAGCTGCATCAGATTGCCCGGCCGGAACGACCAGGGGTTGGGCGGCGTCATCGTGAGCGTCGGCTCCAGGAAATCCGCCACCCGCTCCAGCATCGCCTCGTACTTCGGCAGCGCCTCCGCGTCCCGCTGGGAGAACTTGGAGATTTCCCGTTGGGTCATCGCCTTGTCCGGGCCCAGCAGCAGCGAGCGCCCGTCGGGAAAGGGGGTGAAGGAGGAGGGATTGCGCGGCAGCATCTGGAAGCCGTGCCGCTTGAGCTCGAGGTCGCGAATGATCTCGGGACGCAGCAGGCTGTTGACGTACGCCGCCGTCGAAACCTTGTACCGGGGCCAGAGCTCCTCGGTGACGCACGCGCCGCCCCACATCTCGCGCCGCTCGAGCACCAGCACTTTGACGCCGGCCCGGGCCAGGTACGCGGCGGTGACGAGGCCGTTATGGCCTCCGCCGATGATGACGATGTCGTAGGATACGGGCATGAAAAGGCCGGGAAAAGGTGGGGAAAAGCTAGTCCGGGGAGGATGGGGGCGCCAGCGAGGTATGGTGCGGCATGCGACGACCGGATCACCTCCCCAACTTGTCATTCCCGGGCGCAGCGAGGGATCTTCTCGCCGGGGTTCGATGCCAGTGGAGAAGATCCCTCGCTGCGCTCGGGATGACAGTGTGTTTGTTCCTATGGCCTGAGAGTTCCAGGGCCAACCGGCCCCTCACCCTACCACGCCAACTGTATCTCCGTCCTCCCGTACACATACCGCCCGTTATACCCGAACGGTGATGCCGCCGCCCAGGGGAAGATCCCGAAGTTGTCGTTGAAATCCTTCGAGGTGCTGCCATCGTCGGCCACCACCACCTGCGAGCTGGGCCGGTCGGGATAGGTGTCGAACAGGTTGCGGGCACCCAGCGAGAGCCTCACTAGGTTGAACTGGTAGCCCACCTCCGCGTCCACCAGCCCCTTGCCGCCATACGTCTCCCGGCAGAGATCGCAGAAGCCCGGCTGCGCCGACTCGAATCCGCCATAGTAGGAGAACCGGCCCAGGCCGTTGAACCGGCCGACGCTGTAGTTGGCCTGCACCGTGCCTCTCCAGTCCGGCCGCTCGTCTTCGATGCCGATGGCAGTGACCGAGTCCAGCAACCCCGGCTCGGTGGAGCCCGCGTCCTGCAGCACCTGGGGCAGCGGGTCCACCCGGATGATCCGGTTCTTGGTGTAGTTGACCGATGCGGTGAGGTCGAGAATGCCGGTGGTGCCGGCCGCCACCCGGACGTTGCCGGTGACATCCACGCCCTGGGTGCGGGTATCGAGCCCGTTGGTGAAGTACTGCACCCCTGCGAGTGTCGGGAACCCCGCCCCAGCAAGGATGTCCAGGGTAGCGTCGTCGTCGAAGGTTGCGCCGAGCAGGATCCGATCGTCAATCCGGATGTGAAAATAGTCGGCGGTGATGGTGACGTTGTCGGCCGGACTCACCGCCAGTCCGCCGCTGAAGTTGAGCGACGTCTCATCCCGCAGCGGCACCGAGCCGAGCGCCAGCGCCGCCGGGTTGTCCACCGGCAGGATGCCCACGTCTATGAACTCTCCGGCGATCACGTTGGTGGTGATCTTGCCGAAGGCGACCTGGCTCAGTCCCGGAGCCCGGAAGCCGGTGCCCACCGCCGCGCGCAGAGTCAGTCGCCGGGAAGGCTGATAGCGGGCCGCCGCCTTTCCGGTGATTCGCTCTCCGAAATCGTTGTAGCTCTCGAACCGCCCCGCCACGTTCACCAGCAGCTGCGGCGTCAGATCGGTTTCCACGTCGGCATAGAGCCCGAAGTTGGTCCGGTTTCGGTCGGTGGCGTCGGTCGGCGCGAAGCCGGGAAAGACCGATGAGCCGGCGGGGGCGACGTCGGCGCTGTCCTGATCCAGATGGAATCCGTTGACGTACGACGCCAGCTCCCCCTCGCGAATGGCGTACCGCTCCCGGCGGAACGCAGCGCCGAAGGCAAAATTCACCGGGGCGGGCAAGCCGAGGCTCAGCGGCCGGGCCACATTGACGGCCGCCACCAGCTCCTCGCGGATCACCTGACCGGCAAAGAACGAGGTCTGGTTGGGAATTCCCGGATCGTCCGCGGTGCCCAGGACACGGTCTTGTCCGGGGGCGCAAGGGTCGCCGAGACAGGGCCCCAGCGACGCGTTGAGGGTGTTGGTGATGTTGTAATCGAAATCGTTGTGGCCGAACTCGATCCCCAGATCGTAATTCCAGTCCGCTACCAGGCCGCGAAGCCCGCCGGCCGCCGAAAAATCGGTCACATCGCCCTCGACATTGGGCAGGAAGCCGAGGGGGTAAATCTCCCGCCAGTTGCGGTTGTTGCCGGTGCTCCGCCGGTAGCCATTGCCAGCGCCATCCCGGCGGCTGTAGCCTCCGAAACTGTAAACCTCGCTGCTCCCGGCCTGGTTGATCGGCATCCGGAAGTTGGCAAAGGTCAACAGATCCCTTTCCAGGCCGTCGCCCCAATGGTGGTTGGGTTGGGGCACCGGGTTCCGTTTATCCACCACCTGGCCGATGTCGTTGATCGAGTCGGCCAGCTCGGGCCGCCCGGTGCCCGCATCTTCGAAGGGGTCGGCCCACGCCCGATTGGTCGGCTGCCGGTCCCGGTACTCGCCGAAGAGCCCGATGGAGCCGCGGCCCAGCGGCACGCCCCAGCCGCCGTTGACGCTGACCGTGGTGCCGTCGTCGGGATAGTCGTCACTGGTGTATTGCCCCGCGTCGCCGGTGATGAACGGGGTAAAAGTGCCGTCCTTGAGCACCAGGTTTACCACCCCGGCGATCGCATCCGACCCGTACTGGGCCGAGGCTCCGTCGCGCAGCACCTCAATGCGGTCGAGTGCGCTCGAGGGAATGGTGTTGAGGTCCACCCCGCTGGAGCCCGCCCCCATGCCGTAGGTAAAATTGTTCACCAGTGCCGTCTGATGGCGGCGCCAGCCGTTGACCAGCACCAGGGTGTGGTCGGGGCTCAGCCCCCGGAGAGTGAAGGGGCGCACCACGTCGCCCGCGTCGGTGACGCTCTGCCGGGGAAAGTTGATCGAGGGCGACACCGCCTGCAGGATGACGCTGGTCTCGGTGCTGCCCTGCCGCTGGAGCTCTTCGGCGGGGAACACGTCCACCGGCACCGCCAGCTCTTCCTCCGCGGTGTGCCGGGCCCGCGAGCCCACCACGACATCAATGGGGGCCAGCTGCACGCTGCTCCGGCCCAGGTTGAAGTCCTGCTCGATCACGTCTCCGCCGGCCACCGTGACTTGGGCGGTCCCCGCCTGGTACCCGATGGAACGCACCCGCACGGTGTGAGTGCCCGGCGGCACCCCCCGGATTTCGTAGCCGCCGCCAGTGCCGGTCGTGGTTCGCAGGCCGGTGCCCTCGACGGTTATCGCGGCGTTGGAGAGTGCGGCGCCCCCGCTGTCAACCACGCTGCCGCGAATCGTACCCGACTGAGCGGCCAGCGGCGCCGCGGCGAGAGTCAGCATCATACCGGCCAACAGGCGTACCAGGGGTGGCCCCATGGGACCTCCGCGTGAAGGGAAGAGATGGCTTCTTAGATAGGGTTGTCCGTTCCGACCGTCAAGCCGGGAGCAGGGCGGTTTTGACAATGCGCCTGTGACTCTGCACATTGGCGGGGCGTCTCCTCTACGGCACTGCCTGCAATCCACTAGACCGGATCACCATCTCGGGCATCCGCCGGGCAGCCCCCGCTCGACAGGAGAAGGTCCTTATGAAAGCTGGCATGCGTCAGAGTTTGTTGGGCGCGGCTCTGCTGTGCTTTGGCCTCGTCGCCGCCCCTGATGCAGTCCTCGCCCAACAGGGTTCGATTACCGGCCTGGTCACCGACGAGGCGACCGGCGATCCCCTGGAGGCCGCGCGCGTGGTCCTGGTGGGATCCAACCGGATCGAAGCCACCAACCGGGCAGGCCGCTACACCTTCCGCAACGTCGGGCCGGGCAACTACCCGGTTCGCGCGCTGCGGCTGGGATACAACCCGGAAACGGATAGCGCCGCGGTCGCGCCGGGAGAGACGGTGGCGTTGGACTTTGCGCTGGCACCCTCCCCCGTCCAGCTGGACGAGATCGTCACCACCGCCACCGGGCAGCAGAGCCGGCTCGAAATCGGCAACTCGGTTTCCACGATTGATGCCGCCAGAGTGGCGGAAGAGGCGCCCATCACCGAGTTTGGCAACCTGCTTACTGGGCGCGCCGCCGGAGTTCAGGTGCTCAAGAGCAGCGGGGCGACGGGCACCGGGAGCAAGATCCGGATTCGCGGCTCCAACAGCGTGTCGTTGTCCAACGAGCCGCTGTACTACGTGGACGGGGTTCGGATTGACGCCACCGCCGACGGCTATGCCTACAACATCGGCGGCCAGTCCACCTCACGCATCAACGACCTCAACCCCGACGACATCGAGAACATCGAAATCGTCAAGGGGCCCTCGGCCGCCACGCTCTACGGTATTCAAGCGGCCAACGGCGTGGTGCTCATCACCACCAAGCGCGGCGCGGCCGGCAGGTCCCGGTGGAACGTCTTCGTCGAGCAGGGCGCCGTCGAAGATAACAACACCTACCGCACCAACTATTTCGGCCGCTCGGACGACGTGGACTTCGACCCCACGTGCACCCTCCTGAATGTCGCCGAGGGCGATTGCGTGCAGAGCCGGGTGGACGCCTACAACCCACTCAACGACCCTGCCGAGCGTCCCCTGCAGGCCGGGCACCGGCACCAGTACGGCGTCAACGTCGCCGGCGGCGGCGATGCCGCGACGTACTACGTGTCCGCCGAGTACGAGGGGGAGGTGGGCGTCTACCGGCTTCGCGGATTCGACCTCGACTCGGTGCGGGACGCTACCTTCGGCAACATCCCCGCGGAGCAGCTCCGGCCCAATGAGCTGGACAAGCTCACTCTCCGGGCCAACGGAAACGCCAGGCTTTCCTCCAAGGCCGACCTGCAGTTGTCGCTGGGCTATCTCACCAGCCAGCTCCACCTCCCGGAGAACGACAACACCCTCAACTCGGTCATCGGAAGTGGTGACGGCGCCGGGGTGCCGCAGGACAACAACCGCGGGTGGTTCCTCATCCCGGCGGAGATCTACGCCGAGCGCAACCGGCAGGGCATCGGGCGCTTCACCGGCGGGCTCACGGCCAACTGGCTGCCGCTGAGCTGGCTCACCACCCGGGCGACCTTCGGTTACGACGTGACCAACCGGCAGGACACCCAGTTCTGGCCCACCGGTGAGGTCAGCGCCGTGGCCTATCCGCTCCAGAACCTGGGCGAGATCAACATCACCCGGGCGCAGACTTCTCAGCTCTCCCTCGACCTGTTCACCGCGGCGTCGTACAAGGTCTCCTCGGCCTGGAGCGGCCGCACGGCGGTAGGCGGGCAATTCTTCCGCAATCTCACCACCAACAGCTTTGCCCAGGGTCGCGGACTCTCCCGCGGCTCGGAGTCCATCTTCGGCGCGGCCACCACCGACGCGTCCGACGACTACATCGAAAGCCGGTCGGCCGGCGGCTTCGTAGACCAGCAGATGAGCTGGCAGAACCGTCTGTTCCTGACGGCGGGACTTCGGCTGGATG
>Ga0136617_10002279_pt1 | contig 17119 bp, 15 predicted proteins | sample AntDrymUQ3222106_2_FD_129672 | JGI IMG/M metagenome (GOLD analysis project Ga0136617, IMG submission 129672) | Polar desert sand microbial communities from Dry Valleys, Antarctica - metaG UQ322 (21.06) | ecosystem: Environmental > Terrestrial > Soil > Desert | place: Antarctica: Dry Valley...
CGGCGTCGGTGAGCCTGTGGATGACAGCGCGCTCAGGTGCGCAGCGCAGCATGCAGTCCGTCGCGACAAGCGGCGTAGGCGTCGAGCTCCGCCCGCATGGGCACCAGGACGACGTCATCGCAGACGCCCCCGATGGAGCTCCGCAGCGCCCGCTCGGCGCCTCGGGACCGCCGCCGCGCCGAGATCCGTACGGCGACCCGGCACAGCACGGCAAGCAACGCGCCCGCGGCGGCGCCGCCGAGCAGCAGCAGGACGGGCACCGGGATCTGCCAGACGTAGGGATCCGCTTGGTCAGGCAGCCGCAGGTACGCCGACACCCCGAGGTAGGCCAGCCAGATCACTCCGCCGAGTGCTGCCACGAAGAACATCCATTGCAACGCCGTCACCAGAGGCCACCAGCGCGGCTGACGCGAGACGCGCAGGTCGGTACCAGCGACGGCGGCGTCGAGGCCGTCGGACACGGAGTCCAGCCGCGACACCGAGGCCGCCCGGATGGCGGCCGACCAAGGAGCCGGCAGGTCGGCCGTCACGCTCTCGGCGACCAAGCGGACAGCCGAGTCGACCCGCGCCCGCTGGACCGGCGTCGCTGCTGGCATCGAGGTGCGGGAGATACGTACCTGATCGGGGTTCTCACCCCGCTGCGTGATTCCGTCGAGATGGAGGCGACGCAACGGATCGGGCTTGAAGCGCCCGAGCCACTTTGTCACCGGCCACCCGGTAGCAAGCTTGCCGCGACTCAGCCAAGAACTCTCGATCGCCTTGACGACGACCGGGACACCGGCAGCGTCGGCACACGCGCCGACCAGCTCCGAGCGCGCCGTCGTCGTGATGTCTCGTGGCGCCGCATCGCCGGTATGCTCGGCGAGCCGGGCCGCCACCGTGCGCACGTCGGCGCTGAGCCGTTCACGTGCATCTCGCTTCGCGGTGACGCGCTGCACGATGGCCTTCCGGAGCTCTGGGAGGCCGTCGCCCCGGGTCGCCGAGGTGGCGTACACGGAGACGTCGTGCAGCCCGTCGAGATCCAGGAGGCGGCGTACGTCGGCCATGGTCTCGTCGGACGATCCCAGCGGCAACGTGTCGGCGTGGTTCAACACGACCATCATCACCCCGGCGTGCCGCGCCAGTGGCTTCAGGAAGCGATCGTGAATCGCTGCGTCGGCGTACTTCTGCGGGTCCAGCACCCAGATCAGTGCATCGGCGAGCTGCACCAACCGAGCGACTTCGAGATGGTGCGACACCTCGGTCGAGTCGTGGTCGGGCAGGTCGAGCAGGATGAGGCCGTCGAGCTCGCGGTCGGCCGAGGTCTGATCGAGCAGACCGACGCGGTCGACCTGGTGCCGCTTGGGGATTCCGAGCCAGTCGAGGAGCTCGGTGGCACCCGAAGGACCCCAGGCGCATGCGAGCGCCCACGATGTCGTCGGCCGCTTGACCCCGACGGCGGCCAGGTCGAGCCCCGCAAGCTGATTGAACAGCGAGGACTTGCCCGAACCGGTAGCGCCGCCGAGCGCGATGACGGTGTGTTCGGACGACAGCCGCATCCGCGCTGCGGCGCGCGCAGCCACCCCGTCGGCCTCGTCGACCAGGGCCGGGTCAAGGCGTCCGCGCGCGGCAGCCGCCGCCTGTTCGAGTCCGGCAACCCGCGCGACGACGTCGGAAGAGTCGCGCCCGGCGACCTGTCGCAGTACGTCGCGCACCGTCATCCGGGCGGCTCCGCGCGTCGTGTGTCGTCGACCTCGCGTGACAGCGTGCCCAGGTCGAACGACAGCCCCTCGGGCACCGCCTGCGCGTCGACCACGTCGAGGAAGCGACGCTTCTCGTCGTCCCACAGCGCGGCTACCCGGCGCTCCAGATCCACCCGGGCAGCCTCCGCGAGCCGGCGTACGGCCTGGTCGCCGAAGATCGCCTCCAGGATCTTCTGTGCGACGACCGCACTCCCTCCGGCCACGCCGACCTCCGCGCCGGTGAGCCCGGCAGTGTGGACGAAGATCACGATCATCAGCGCCACGCTGATCCCGTTCACACCAAAAGCGAGGAATCGCGCGGTCGAACGCCGGGCGGTGCCCTGCGAGCGAACGAGGTGGACCACCGTTCCCTGCCAGTCGCGCACCGCTCGCTGCACCCGCTCGGGAAAGCCGCGCGAGGCCCGCCCGATGTCAGGAGGCGCCGTCTGCAGCAGTGCTGCGCCGGCGGGCAGACCGCGCCAGGCCAAGGCGGCACGCTCGGCGGCGGACTCGGCGTGCTCCACGATGAGCGTCTCCAGCCCGGACTCCACCGCGACCTGCACCTTGTCGACCGGCTGGGCGCCTCGACCCTTGAGGACCCGGTCGCGGAGTCGGCCGACCCGTGCCTCGAGACTCTTGAGCAGCTCGCCCGTTCCGACGAACTCCTGCCACCGCGCGAGCACCTCTCCGCGCAGCATGCTGCCGTCCCCGGTGGCCGCCGTGACGGCCGTCAGCGTGCTGGCGTACGCCGACTCCACATCGGCACGGAGCTGTTCGGCGACCTTCTCCTGGGTGCGGAAAGCCTGCACGACGGTTCGGGTCCGGTGGCCCAGCGACCCGATGGCTCCGTCGAGGGTGCGACGTACGACGGCCGAACGGGCGTCGCTGTCGGCAGCCAAGGAGTCGAGCCAGGCACGAATCGCCGCGACCGAGGACGCCGGCAGCAGTCCGTCCGCGTCGACGGGCGCCTCCGGCACCGTGAACAGCGGCGAGTCACCGAGCCCACGTGCAGTCAGCATCCTGGCCAGGTGGCTGCTGACCTCGCGGACCGCCTTCGGGGTCGTGCGGTCGAGCACGATGGCGACGGCAGTGCTCCGCTCAGCAGCGGTCTTGAGGAAGTCCCACGGCACCTGATCGGCGTAGCGCGCAGCCGAGGTGACGAACAGCCAGAGGTCCGCAGCCGCCAGCAACTGGGCGGCGAGCCGACGGTTCTGCTCCTCAACAGAGTCGACGTCAGGGGCATCCAGGATGGCAAGCCCAGGCGGCAGAGCCGTGGTCGCGACAAGTTGGAGCGTGCGCTGGTCCCCCGCGGGACGTTCGGTGCGTTCGAGGTCAGGAAGAAGCCGGTCCGTGCCGAACCAGTGGGCGTCGTCTGGATGGTGAACCAGCACCGGCGACCGGGTCGTCGGACGCAGCACGCCTGTTCGGGTGACCGGGTGACCAACGAGCGTGTTGACCAGAGTCGACTTTCCCGCGCCGGTGGACCCGCCGACGACGGTGAGCAGCGGCGCCTCGATCTGCACCAGGCGGGGAATGACGTAGTCGTCGAGCTGCTGGATCAGCTGGTTGCGCTCGGTCCGGGCCGGTCCGGAATCGGCGGTGTCGTACGGTAGGTCGTGGTCGACGAGCGTCTGTCGAAGCCTGACCAGGACGGCCACCAGCGCGTTGGGAGGACCCGCCACGGCTCGGTCGCTCACTCGTTGTTCCCCTTGGCTGCCCTGATTGTTCGGATGCGATGGAAGTCTAGTGTCGCGCTGGCGTAGTGCTTTACCTCGCGCCTTGATCCTGGTGGATGCATCGCAAGCGCCCGAGGTTGCCGTCCGCGGTGTGTTCTATCGGCGACGGGGCCCCCGCAGCGAGTCGCCGCCTGGACCACCGCAGAGGCGCAACGACTTCGCGCGGCGGAACGAACCGAACCTCACCAGCTCGACGCGGTCGTCGTGATCCGGCGGTGGTCAGGCTCCGCACCGGAAGGCAGCATGACCCGTCCACGCAGGCTGCGCATGGTGGCGATCAGGGTGCGCTCGCGGCCCAGCACCTGTTGACCAGCCACGCCGCGCACGAGCCGGTCCCGAAGCACTCCCAGCTCGACGCCGGTGCGCTGGAAAGTGCGCAGACGTTCGCGCTCCGCCTTTCCGAGCTGGCGCACATGCCGACGGGCCTGCCGACGGCGGGCCGGGATCACGATGTAGGGCAGCTGGTCGGGCGTCAGCCAGCCGAATGTCGCGTAGTCCTGAAGTCGCGCGCCGATCACCCTGCGCTCGTGGCGCCGCGTCAGGACCACCACCGTCACCAGCACGATCAGCGACGGGATCAAGATGCACAGGTAGACCGCCACCAGGTGCTGCGGCCGGGTGAACGACGCGAGTGCGTTGTAGCCCATGTGCAACAACACCGCCCCGCAGTACCCCGCCACCGGAGCGAGGATGCGGACGCCCACGTGTCGGTGGCGGACGGCGAGCCCGACCCCGATCCCGGTGACGAGCGTGAACATCGGATGCACGAACGGCGCCGCCAGCCCCCGCACCACGAAGAGCTCCTGGACGGCATCCAGCGCCTGCCCGCCGTCGGCGCCGGCGTTCACGGCCAACTGGAACAGCTGTCCGTAGTAGATGATGTTCTCGGTGAACGCGAAGCCGACCCCGGCCAGTCCGCCGTACACGACACCCGCGACGACCGCGTTGAAGTCGTGACGCCGCCAGATCACCAGCGCGAAGACGATGAGCGCCTTGGCGGCCTCTTCGACCCAGGGCGCGACGAACACCGCCGCGCGTGGTGTCGTACCGGCTGGATCGCCCACCAGATCGGCCAGCCAGGTGTTGAGCAGCAGCGACGCGTACGTCGACAAGAAGGCGCCGTACAGCAGGGCCGTCAGCAGCAACCAGGACGGCTCAGGGCGAAGCCGGTCGAGCCACCAGAACAGCGCCACCAGAAACGGCACCGGCACCGCCGCGAACAGCAGTGCCCACCAGAAAGCCCGGCTGCCGATTGCCCCTCCGAGCTCGACCGAAGTGCCCCAGATCGACAGCCCGCAGGCAATCCCGAGCACCACGCTGATCGCCAGCGCAGCCAGCCAGCGCCGACGCGGACGCTCCACGGTGGCGGGAGAAGGAGGTGGTGCCGCCACATCAGGGCGCAGGGCGGCGGCGGTGGTCACGCCCGCGAGGCTACCTGCCGGAGGACCACACCGAACCGACTTACCTCGTAGGAGATCGTCCGGGCGACCCGGTCGCCGTCGCCGTTCACCAGCGCCTCGATCAGCCCGTACTGCGTGCGGGCGAATCGGCCCCAGTCGATGGAGGTCAGCGGGTACCCTGCGTGGGCGCGCGCCCTCAGCGTCCGGATCGTGTCGACAAGTGGCCCGTTGCGGCACAACGACAACAGCGAGTCACGGAAGGCGAACGCGGCCCGAGCAGCCTCTTCGCGCTGGCCGCGTTGAGAGAACTCGAGGATCTCGTCGACCTGGGCGCGTAGCCCCTCGATCTGCAGCGGCGACAGCCTCCCCGCGAGACCCGCGATGGCGGGGGGCTCCAGAAGCATCCGCACCTCGTCGATCTGGGCCAGCTCACCGCTACTCACCTCGAGGACCCGGAACCCCTTGTTGGGAACCACTTCGACCAGTCGCTCCCGGGCCAGGCCGAGCATCGCCTCGCGCACGGGCGTTGCCGACGTACCGAACCGCGTGGCCAGGGTCGGCACCGAGTACACGTGACCGGGTTCGAGCTCACCCAAGGCGATAGACGTGCGCAGGCTGCGGGTGACCCGGTCTCGCAGACTGCGAGGTGCGCCGGCGCCCGACAGACTGGTGACCAGATAACTACTCACTGTCAGCCCCTCCTAGGGAGAGGATAAGGGCCGGGGGTCGGCTTGTCTCCGTATGCTGAACAAGTCGTGGGAGGAGAAGGCCTTCAGTCTCGCGACGGACCTCGAGGCACCGCGTCTGCACGGACCACTCCTTCGCGTAGGTGCCCAGGTCAGGGCGCTCGTAGCTCAGTTGGATAGAGCAGTGGTCTTCTAAACCACCGGTCGCAGGTTCGAGTCCTGCCGAGCGCGCTCGCCGCCGCCTTGCGCCGAAGGCGGCGGCGGACGAACGCTCAGGTGCGTCAACGATCCAGCTGAGCCAGCGTCTTGTCGCGGCGAGGTCCTCTACCGAGAGCGCCAGGTCGTCCACGGCGACAGCCGCAAGCACGTTGGTGAACGCCCGTCAGGCTCCTTCTTCGTCGGTGCCGTCCGACGTCGGGCTGGCCGCGTGGCCGGCGCGCCCGTGGGTACGTCGGCCTTCCTTCATCTCCGCCTCGAAGACGTGCCGTCGTCCGCCCACAAGGTCTTCTCGCGCTTGCCGCTCCAACGAACGAAAGGTCGTGGCGTACCCGTCGTCGAACTCTTCGACCACCTGGAAGGTCCAGCGGCCCGGCAGCACGTTGAGTCCGACGAGCTCGGTCTCGATCCGGTCGGCGAGCTCGGAGTGGCCGGCCGCGCGCAACCGTTCGACCGCCTCCCCTACCTCGAGGTCGGCCGATCCGACGAGCTGGTGGAAGGAGTAGAGGTGCCCGCGGGCCCGCTCCATCGTCTCCAGCGCCTCGGTCAGCTTACCCACGGCCTCCACCGTGACGTCGTGCACGCCTTCAGGCCTTCGATGCTCAGGCGCTGGTCGGTCGGCGGAATCGTCGGTGCCGAGGCCGTCGGAGGTGGTCACGAATGCGACGTTACCCACGAAGTCCCCTGATGATGCCTCCATGACTCCATGACCGCTGCACTCAGACCTCAGGCCGTAGGGTGACGACGTGAACGACAGGCTGGTATGGATCGATTGCGAGATGACCGGTCTCGACATCGCCGCGGACGCGCTCATCGAGGTGGCCGCCCTCGTCACCGATTTCGAGTTGAACGTGCTCGGTGCGGGCGTCGATCTGGTGATCCGGCCGCCCGCGGAGGCGCTGGACCAGATGGCCGAGGTCGTGCGGAAGATGCACACGTCGTCTGCCCTGTTGGACGAGCTCGACGCGGGCCTCGACCTGGCAACCGCCGAGAACGCCGTCCTCGACTACGTACGCGAGCACGTGCCCGAACCGCGCAAGGCGCCGCTGGCGGGCAACACCATCGGGACCGATCGGATGTTCTTGGCCCGCGACATGGTGCAGTTGGAGCAGCACCTCCACTACCGCGTCGTCGACGTGTCGTCGATCAAGGAACTGGTACGACGCTGGTACCCGCGGGCGTACTTTGCGAGCCCGGCCAAGTCCGGCAACCACCGCGCCCTGGCCGACATCCAGGAGAGCATCGAGGAGATGCGCTACTACCGCGCAGCTGTCTTCGTGCCGGCTCCGGGGCCCGACTCTGCCACCTCGAAGGAGCTCGCGACCGAGTACGCCGGATCGTTGACCGGCGCCCACGGCGATTCTTGAGACGCGACGGCCAGCCGCTACACTCTGTCGTCGCCGCTTCGGCTCAGGAGCGGGCCATGGTGGGTGTAGCTCAGCTGGTAGAGCGCTGCGTTGTGGTCGCAGATGTCGCGGGTTCAAGTCCCGTCACTCACCCCAACTCCGTCGTTCACCGAGCACCCGGTCGGACGACGTCGTTCGTGGCGGACCGACGGTCTCGCGTGCCTGGTCTGGGGAGGCTTAGGATCGGGCTCCCCAACTTGAGGAGTCCGCGGTGCGCGCTCGTGACCTAGCCGAGCCGTTTCCGATCGTCGACCTCGACACCGATGCGTTCGACGCAGCCCGGCAGATGGCCGAGCGACGCTCGCCGGGCCTGGTCGTCGGCGACGAGGACGGCAAGCCGTACACCGTGCTCCCGGGCTCGCAGGTGCTGAACTTCCTCATCCCCGAGTACATCCAGAAGGACACGCGGCTCGCCCGGGCACTGTCGGAGAAGGCGTCGGACGAACTGTGCCACCGGCTGACCACGATGACAGTTCGAGACATGGTTCCACGGCCTCAGGACGCCGACGACCTGCCCGTCGTCGACGGGGACGCGACCGCCATCGAGATGGCTGCCGTGATGGCGCGGGTGCGGAGCCCCCTGGTCGCCGTGGTCGAGGACGGCCGCGTCCAGGGTGTCGTCACCGTGAGCCGCCTCCTCGACCACCTGCTCGACCCGCACTCCTCAAAAACGTCATGACGGTCGTCGTCGTCGTCGTCTTCGTCGGCGCCTACATCCTCATCGCCACCGAGCGCATCCATCGGGTCGCGGCGGCCCTCGGCGGCGCCGCCGCGATGGTGGTCCTCGGGGTGGTGGACGCACAGGTCGCGTTCTTCAGCGAGGAGACGGGGGTCGACTGGAACGTCATCTTCCTGCTCGTCGGCATGATGATCATCGTCAGCGTGTTGAAACAGACCGGCGTGTTCGAGTTCGTCGCGATCTGGGCCGCCAAGCGGTCGCGTGGTCGCCCCTTCACGGTCATGGTGCTGCTGGTCGTGATCACCGCCGTCGCATCAGCCCTGCTGGACAACGTGACGACGGTGCTGCTGATCGCCCCGGTGACGTTGCTGGTCTGCGACCGACTGAACGTGCCGCCGGTCCCGTTCCTCCTGGCCGAGGTCATGGCGTCCAACATCGGGGGCACCGCCACGTTGATCGGCGACCCACCCAACATCATCATCGCGAGCCGGGCTGACCTGTCCTTCAACGACTTCCTGGTCAACCTCGCTCCCATCGTCGTGGTCGAGATGATCGTGTTCATCGGACTGTGCCGGGTGTTGTTCCGCAGCGCGTTCCACTACGACGAGCAGCGGGTAGCCGAGGTCATGGAGCTCGACGAGAAGGAGATGGTCCGAGACCGAGGCCTGCTGCTGCGGTCGGGCCTCGTCATGCTGGGCGTGTTCGCCGGCTTCGTCGGGCACTCTGCGCTGCACATCGAGCCGTCGCTCGTGGCGCTTCTCGGTGCGGGCGTGCTCGTGGCCGTGTCCGACCTGGAGCCGGAGGAGTTCCTCGAAGAGGTCGAGTGGCCGACCCTGGTGTTCTTCATCGGTTTGTTCATCATGGTCGGCGCCCTGGTCGAGGTCGGCATCATCGAGTCGCTCGGGGAGGTCGTCACCGACGCCGTCGGCGACCAGTACTTCCTCGCCGCCAGCGTGCTGCTTTGGGGCTCTGCCCTGCTCTCCGGGATCGTCGACAACATCCCGTACGTCGCCACGGTGGCCCCACTCGTGCAGGACCTGGTGGCCACCGGTGACGGCGCCCCGCAAGCCAGGGCACTGTGGTGGGCTCTTGCACTCGGTGCGGACCTCGGCGGCAACGCGACGGCTGTCGGCGCCAGCGCCAACGTCGTCATCATCGGCATCGCCGCCCGCAACGGGCACCCGATCAGCTTCTGGACCTTCACTAAGTACGGGCTCGTCGTCGCGTTCACGACGGTCCTACTGGCGTGGCCGTACCTGTGGCTGCGGTACTACGCCTTTGCGTGACGAGGGCGCGGGGAGTCTTCCTTCAGACATTCGATAGACTCACGGTGGTGAGCCGGGAAGTCGGGTCGGCACAGAGTTTTTCGATCCCGAACCGAAAGTCCCCTGATGCCACTGTCTTCGTCATCGCCCGCGCCGCCCGCGCGTTCGCGCTTGTTCAGCCGGGGATCCTGGAGTGAGACCTCCCGAGTGGCCGACATCCTCCGGCAGGAGACCGTCGGTGGAGGGCTGCTCCTCGTCGCCACGGTCGTTGCGCTGGTCTGGGCCAATTCCGGAGCAGCCGAGGCCTACTTCGGCTTGCGCGACACCACCCTCGGCCCGGCTTCCCTGCACCTCGACCTGAGCCTCGGCACCTGGGCCGCCGACGGCCTGCTCGCCATCTTCTTCTTCGTCGCCGGCCTCGAGCTCAAGCGCGAGTTCGTCGCAGGAGACCTCCGAGACCCACGCCGTGCCGCCCTCCCTGTCGTGGCCGCGATGGGAGGGATGATCGTCCCCGCCGCGACCTTCGTGCTGGTCAACATCATCCTTGGAGCCGACTCCCTCCAAGGCTGGGCTGTTCCCACCGCTACCGACATCGCTTTCGCCTTGGCCGTGCTGGCAGTGATCAGCACGCACCTCCCCGATGCCTTGCGGACCTTCCTGCTCACTTTGGCCGTCGTCGACGACCTGCTGGCCATCACGATCATCGCCGTCTTCTACACCGCCGACCTTGACCCTGCGATGCTCGGCTTGGCCCTGGTGCCGCTCGCCGGCTTCGCCTGGCTGGTCCAGCGGCGGATCCGCTCGTGGTGGCTGCTGCTGCCGCTGGCGGCGGCCACGTGGGTGCTGGTGCACGAGTCCGGGGTCCACGCCACCGTCGCGGGAGTCTTGCTGGGCTTCCTTGTGCCCGTCGTGCGCAGTGAGGAAGCGGGGGGGCCGGCGGCCGGACCCGGCCTCGCCGAGCACTTCGAGCACCGCTGGAGACCGCTCTCGGCGGGCGTGGCGGTGCCGGCGTTCGCGTTCTTCTCGGCCGGTGTCGCCGTCGGCGGGTTTCCGGGGCTGGTGTCGTCGCTCGGCGACCCGATCGCGCTCGGCATCATCGCGGGGCTCGTGCTGGGCAAGGTAGTTGGGATCCTCGGAGCGACGTACCTGTTATCGCGGTTCACGAAGGCCGAGTTCGATGACGACCTGAGCTGGACCGACGTGTTCGGTCTGTCGCTGCTGGCCGGCATCGGCTTCACCGTCTCGCTGCTCATCGGCGAGCTTGCGTTCGGCATCGGTTCGGACGGAGACGAACAGGTGAAGGTGGGCGTGCTGGCCGGTTCGGTGCTGTCCGCTCTGCTGGCGGCGTTGGTGCTGCGCAGTCGAAACCGGACGTACCGGCGGATCCACGAGCGTGAGTCGACCGACGCGGACGCCGACGGCATTCCCGACGTATACGAGCGTGCGGGACTGCAGGCCCGCCGACTCGAGCCGGAAACAGCCGGGCCGACCCCCGGGGCAGAGTGTGATCGGCCGACGGCGGGGTATGACCTGACCATGACGACCACACCTGGCGATCCCGGCGACGAGCAGAATGGCCCGACCACACCCGAAGTCTCCGACGAGAACCTGCCCGATGACCTGCGCCCTGATGAGGAGGCAAACCCCCTCGCCGTGAACCCGGACGAGGAGTCCGGCGGAGAGGGCACGACGACGGTGACCGAGGGCCGGCCGCGCGAGGAGGAGTAACGCGCCACAGCGCCGCCTAAGGCCGCCGTTGGCTGCCGACCACGCCTCCGATCGCTAAGGTGGCGCGCACCACACCCCTGACTGCGAGGCAGCAATGACCACACAAGACAACCCGCAGCGCACCGACGTCGACAAGGCGTTCCTGGACAACTCGACGTACCGCAGCCTTGGCGAACAGTCGCTGTCCGAGGCGGAGGAGCGGTTCGAGCGCGGCAGACGTACCGCAGGATTCATCGTCGCGCCCCTGGTGGCAATCGTCTTTTGGTTCCTGCCGCTGGACCTGGACGCCACCCAACAGCAGCTGGCAGCCATCCTCTTGGGCGTCATTGTCCTCTGGATCACCGAACCGGTTCCGATTCCCGTCGGTGGGTTCATCGGACTGGCGGCCGTCGTCATCACCGGGACCGCGGCGGCCGATGACGTCCTCGCACCCTTCGGCAGCTCGACGGTCTTCACCTTCATCGGGGCCTTCATCCTGGCTCAGGCGATGCTAAAGCACGGCCTCGCCAAGCGGTTCGCGATGTTCGTCCTGTCGGCGCCAGGCGTCGGAAACTCCACGACGCGCGTCGTGATCGCGTTCGGGGCGGTGACCGCGGTCCTCTCCGCCTTCGTCTCCAACACCGCCACCGTCGCGATGTTGTTGCCGACCGGCATCGGGATCCTCACCGTGATCGCGAAACTGCTGCAGGACAAAGGAATGGTGGCCGAGGACTTCGATCCGCTGCGGTTGCGCGTCGGTGTCGCCCTGATGCTGATGCTGGCGTACGGCGCCAGCGTCGGCGGTCTCCTCACGCCCGTGGGCTCACCACCGAACCTCATCGGTCGCGACCTGATCGAGCAGGCCACCGGCGAGACCATTTCGTTCTTCGACTGGCTGATGATGGCGCTCCCGGTCTGCGCCGTGATGTTCGTGGCCCTCACCGTCATCTTGCTGTTGCTCAACAAGCCCGAGATCAAGCACATCGAGGGCGTCAAGGAGTACGTCGACAAGGAGCGCCGCGAGCTCGGCCCCATCTCCCGGGCCGAGCGCAACACGCTAATTGCGTTCAGTGTGACCGTGGTGCTGTGGATCTTCCCCGGCATCATCGCCCTGATCTCCGGCACGGAGTCGGACCTGTACACCGACGTCAGCGGCCGCCTCGACGAGGGCATCGTCGCCGTTCTGGGCGCGTCGTTGCTGTTCCTTCTGCCCGTCGACTGGCGGGCACGCGAGTTCACGTTGCGGTGGAGCGACGCCGCCAAGATCGATTGGGGCACGATCGTCCTGTTCGGTACTGGCATCATCTTCGGCTCGCTGCTGGCCGAGACCGGTCTGGCGGAGACGATCGGCAACGGCGCCTTCGACTCACTCGGCCTCAACGGCACCCTGACCATCACGGCCTTCGCCATCGTGCTGGCCATCGTGGTGTCCGAGACCACCAGCAACACAGCGTCGGCCGCTGTCGTCGTACCCATCATCTTGCCGCTGGCCATGGCCGCCGGGGTCAACCCCTTCGTGCCCGCCCTGGCCGCGACGTTCGCCGCGTCGTTCGGCTTCATGCTGCCGGTGTCGACGCCGCAGAACGCCATCGTGTACGGGTCCGGCATCGTCCCGATCACGAAGATGATCCGTTCCGGGGTGTCGTTCGACATTCTCGGCGCCATCGCCATCCTGATCGGCATCCCGATCATGGCTGCGGCCCTCGGCCTGGGCGGCTGATGACATCGATTGCCGTGATCCCGGGCGACGGGATCGGTCCGGAAGTCATCTCCTCCGCCCGTGCGGTGCTCGATGCCGTGGCCGACCGCCACGACCTCGACCTCTCGTACACCGACTACGACTGGTCCTGCGAACGCTGGACCAAGATCGGCACCATGATGCCCGAGGACGGCATCGCACAGCTGCGGGAGCATGACGTGGTATTACTGGGCGCCGTCGGGTGGCCAGGCGTGCCTGACCACGTGTCGTTGTGGGGGCTCCTCATCCCTATCCGTCGGGCGTTTCGGCAGTACGTCAACCTGCGTCCGATCCGGGTGTTCGACGGAGTCCAGAGCCCGTTACGGGAGGCGGGCGAGGTCGACTTCGTGGTCGTCCGGGAGAACGTCGAGGGCGAGTACAGCGAGATCGGCGGACGGCTCAACCGGGGCTTCCCCGACGAGATGGCGGTCCAGGAGTCGGTCTTCACCCGCGTCGGTGTCACCCGGATCGCCGACTTCGCGTTCGAGTTGGCACGCAGCCGAAGCGGATACGTGACGTCGGCCACGAAGTCCAACGGCATCGTGCACACGCTGCCGTTCTGGGACCAGGTCGTGGCTGAGCGCGCGGAGCAGCACGCGGACGTGCGTTGGGATTCCGAGCACATCGACGCCCTGGCCGCCAAGCTCGTGCTGGAGCCGTCGCGGTTCGACGTGATCGTCGGCTCGAACCTGTTCGGCGACATCCTCTCCGACCTCGCGGCGGCGGTCGCCGGTTCGATCGGCATCGCCCCCTCGGCCAACCTCGACCCGACCCACGAGTTCCCGTCGATGTTCGAGCCTGTGCACGGGTCGGCGCCCGACATCGCAGGTCAGGGACTCGCCAACCCGGTCGGCGCTTTGTGGTCGATCGTGCTGATGCTGGAGCACCTGGGCAAGCAGCCCGCAGCCGACCGCATGATGACCGCCATCGAGCGCACCCTGGCTGACCCGTCCACGCGGACCCGTGACCTCGGGGGAACAGCATCCACCGAGGCCGTCACCCGAGCGGTCGTCGCGGCGCTCGGGTCCTGACGGCGTGGACGAGCTGTGGCTGGCCGTCAGGGCTGATCGCAGCTGAACTCTTCCGGGGTCGGCGGTCGTCGCGGACCGGCGTCGTCCAAGAGGTAGACGGTCTTGCCGCAGATCTGGGCCACGAAGTGGTACCGGTACAGGCGCACCAGCCGGAAGTCCATCGTGTCGATATCCCACCAGTCGAAGGTGTCCATCTCGACCAGCCAGGTCGGAGCGTCCGGTCCCTCCAAGGTGGCCACCAGGTTCTTGAGGTGCGGGTCGCGGCCTCGGATCGGCAGGCTCCAGACGTAGCGGTACGGCGTGGTGAGGCCGGCTCGCCAGATGATGCTCGGGGTGCCGTATGCGACGAACACCGAGTCTCCGGGTCCGGCCGCATCCTCGAGGTAGTCGGCCACCGCATCGTCGCCGTAGTTTCCGTGCCTACCGGCGGCGATCAGACTGCTGATCAGGACGGCGGTCACCACCGCAGCCGTCACGGCGTACACAGTGCCGAGATGCGTGACGACTCTCGGTAGCGCCTTGCGCCTGACGTGCGCGTGGGTGGCCAGCGCCGTGCCGAGCGCGAACGCCGGGATGAGTTGGAGTCCGTAGTGCGGCCACCAGTTCGCTCCCAGCACGATCGCGGCGACCTCGTACCCCAGCAGGACCAGGACCGCGGTCCGCAAGGACTTGCGCTGGGGAGCCGCGAAGGACGCCAGGATCGTCTGCACGATCAGCACCGCGACACCGACCAACACGGCGGTGATCAAGAACTCGCGCGCGCGTTCGGCCGGCGCCGACCCGTCAGCTGCGTTCATGATGTCGAGCGCCCGCTGGCGGAAGCGGTAGATCGCGTTCCAGAGCCGTTCGACACCGGGACCATGATCGCTGCGCGCCCACGCGACGGTCAGCAACAGCGGGAGAGCCAGACCGACAGCGCCAGCAAGCAGCTGAGGCCAGCGCCGGTGGAGCTTCAGGCACAGCAAGACGAAGGCGAAGATCCCTGCGTCGACGAGACTTTGTTTGACCAGGAAGGCGCAGCTGGCCAGCACACCGGCCAACGCTGCGAACAGCACCTGCCGCTGCGTCTTGGCGGAGCCGTACGTCGCGGAGAGGGTCAGCGCCACGCTCGACATCACGAAGGAGCTGCCAATGGTCTCCCCGGTAAGCCAGGTGCCGTCGAGACTCACGTTGGCCCCGATCGCCGCAGCCACCAGCGCGGCGGCGACTGCGCCGCGCTGTTCGTTGATCAGCCGACCCGCCCACCACGCGGCCGTGATGGTGACGCAGGCGAACACGAAGGCCAAGATGCGGACGACGGGGATCGAACCGCCCAGCCAGACGGCGAGCTTGAACACGACGATGAGCAGCGGTGGACGGTCGACCCAAAGGTCGCCATACAGTGAGTCGCCGCCGTTGTCCCATTGGTCGGCGACCAGCAGGAAGCCTCCTTCGTCGGCCGACAGCGGCGACGTCAGGAACGGCAGACGGAGCGCAGCCGACAGCGCGATGGCGATGAGCAATGCGCGGACGGGGTGGCGCTCGAGCCACTCCCACATCGACGTCAGGACGCGAGACACCCCACGAGCCACTCCCCCCATGGCCCTGAGGATAGGTGACCAAGGTGGCCAGTCCGCGCAGGCTCAGCCCTCGTCGATCCGTCTGAGCAGGGTCGTCGGCGCGACCGTGCGGTAGGCGTCTTCGCAGAGTTCTGCGAGTTCGTCGGCGCCGGTCCCGCGGTCCAGCCGTACGCCGATCCAGCCGCGGCCACCGACGTACGGCGGCACGAAGAACCGCTCGGGGGCTTCGTCTACCAGCTCTTTCTGCACGCCGGGTGCTCCGGCCATCCAGGCATGGGCGAACTGATGGTGATGATGGCCCACGGCGTAGACGGTCACGAAGGCTGTCTTGCCGCGGACGAAGAAGGTCGGAGCCCCGTGGCTGAGTCGTTCCTCCACCTCAGGGAGGGCCAGACATGCATGTCTGACGCGACTGATCGCTGCGCCGGCTTCGGCCATGAGTAACGATTGTAGGGACCCGAGCGGCCGCTGCTAAGGTTGCTGACGCTTCGGCGCCATTAGCTCAATTGGCAGAGCAGCTGACTCTTAATCAGCGGGTTCGGGGTTCGAGTCCCTGATGGCGCACCCCACTGACCTGCCCTTCCTTCCTTCGGGAGGCGGGACCTCGGTGCTCGTGTAGCCAAGAATGTAGCCAAGGCGGTCTACTCAGCAGAAGAGAGCGGTCTCCAAGGCGTCCGCAGCCTCTCTTTGGAGGACTGGCGAGACATGGGAGTAGGTGTTCATCGTGACGCCGATCTGAGCGTGACGGAGCATCGCCAAGATCACTCTCGGATGCACACCAAGCGCCGTGAGGATCGTGGCGCAGGAGTGACGAAGATCGTGGAACCGCAAGTTCGGCAGATCGGCTTCTCGACGGACCGCGTCCCACTCACGGCTCACGTTGCGTGGTTCGAGCGGTGTTCCGACCGTCGATGTGAAGACCAGGTCCAGTCCCGGCCAGTCCGACCCAAGAGCAAGGCGCTCGACCTGCTGCTGGACTCGGTGCTTCGCCAGCATCTTCATAAGTCCGGGCGGCGCAGCGAGCAGGCCCACCGATGCTCGCGTCTTGGGAGGTACCAGTTGGAGGAGCCGTCCAACCGTTGAAGAGAGTGCCTAACGCTCACAGAACCAGCCTTGAAGTCGAGATCCGGCCACGACAGCCCGAGCACCTCCCCTCGTCGGAGTCCGAGCACGAGCGCAGTCGAGAACAAGGCAGACAGCCGGTGGCCCTCGATTACCGCAAGCAGGCGACGCGCCTGCTCCACATCCAATGCCTCCACCTGATCCTCGGGGATCCTTGGCATCCGCACTGACTTGGCGACGTTGCGGGTCACCATGTCCAGTCGCTCGGCCTCACCCAGAGTGTTGCGGAGCAGTCGCGATACGCGGCGGGATGACACAATCCAGCGCACCTCTGTCCTCGGTGATCAAGCCCCCGCGAACGGCGTCCAGCCTGGCTCGGCCCCGCTCGCCACAAGGGCACGAGAAGACCAGCGTGATGGCGTGCGCGTTGGTCTCGAGCGTGCCCCGCCCGACCCAAGACAGCGATACTGGGGCGGTGGTCATCAATATTTGTCTCGTCGACCGGACCCCGATGGGCGAGAGGTACGACTCGCTCGGGCGTGATTGGTATGGCTACGACCCGATGGTGTCGCCCGAGGAGCTCTGGGAGCACAACCGGGGGCGGTGGTCGCTGCGCAAGCGCGGGATTGAGTCCGAGCGGTGGGTCGCCTTCAACTACCAAGGGCGGGTCGTCCTCGTGGCCGAGTTGGACGAGGCGGCGTTCGAGGTCGTTGAGGACCGCAGGCCGGGCAAGTTCAAGAAGGCGCTGATCGGCCGGCCGCTCGGGCCGGGCGACCCGGCGTACGACGCCCTCATCGGTACCGAGGTCGTCTACACGCGCAATCCCGCGACGTACGGCGACGACCCGGACGTGAATTTTGTCCCCGGCGAGCCCGAATCCAAGCCCGAGACGGAGGACGAGCCTCAGGTTGTC